>Ga0208045_1000003_pt1 | contig 150700 bp, 103 predicted proteins | sample PL_2010_200m_FD_184160 | JGI IMG/M metagenome (GOLD analysis project Ga0208045, IMG submission 184160) | Freshwater microbial communities from Powell Lake, British Columbia, Canada to study Microbial Dark Matter (Phase II) - PL_2010_200m... | ecosystem: Environmental > Aquatic > Freshwater >...
TTTCTGAGTGAACCCAGAAAGGAGATCGTTCTTGTGCTCGTAAATCCTGCGTTCAAGATCGTTCGTGACACCTATGTACAAAGTACCGTTTTTCATGCTCGCCAAAATGTAAACGAAGTAGAATTTCATTTCTGTCTGCTCAAGACGATTTCAGGAGTCATAGGTCGATGCACAGTTCTGGATTCCCGATAGGAGCATTCGGGAATGACACGGGGAAAAAATGTCATTCCCATACGTCTTAGGTGGGAATCCAGACCTTGCCCAGAATTGTCCAGTTGCCGTATCAGTCCCGGTCTGGATTCCCGACAAAGGCATTCGGGAATGACAAATAGAACGAGCGCCATCCACTCTCCCTTGTCATACCCACACGTCTTAAGTGGGTATCCAGACCTTGTTTCCGCATCGCGACATGAGCGCCTTATGCCAGTTCTGGATTCCCGACAGAAGCGTTCGGGAATGACACGGGGGAAAAATGGCATTCCCACACGTTTTAGGTGGGAATCCAGACATTGCCCAAGATTGTCCAATAGCCATTACTCTTTGGGAAGAGGGCGAATTTCTCCATCTTCGTTGCACAAGTCTACCCACTTCGGGTTGTGTTTCTCAATCAGGCTAATCTTCCATGAGCGATTCCACTTCTTGAGTTGCTTCTCCCGTAAAATCGCATCATTGATGTCGTCGAATATTTCGTAGTAGACGAGCAAGTGCACGCCGTATTTCTGAGTGAACCCAGAAAGGAGATCGTTCTTGTGTTCGTAGATCCTACGTTCAAGGTCGTTCGTGACTCCTACGTACAAAGTACCGTTTCTCTTGCTGGCCAAGATGTAAACGAAGTAGTATTTCATTTCTGTCTGCTCAAGACGATTTCAGGAGTCATAGGTCGACGCACAGTTCTGGATTCCCGACAATAGAGTTCGGGAATGACAGGGGGAGAGAAGGAACAACACTTCGCTCAACGCGGAGCGCGGGATGCCTAACAAACTGAGTCAATGGTTCTCATCATAGCTCTTGATCTTCTCTTTGATCCCCGCCTCGGCGCCGTTGTACATCTCCTGAATGAACTCATCCTGGAAATTGTACACCCGCTCTTCGAACTTCATCGTGTCCACACGATCAAACAGCATTCGTCGGGCGCTTTCGATGTCTTTCCCGTAAATGTGGAACGAATCGGCGTGCCAGTTCATCCTTCCCAACTCGACCTTCTTGCCTGTCTTCGCAGCGATGCCTGCGGCGATGATCTCTTTGTTGAACTGATTGAAACCAAACATGTTCATGAAATTGGCTCCCCACGCGTCATTGCTCCGGAACCTGACATTACAATTAAGCCACCAAACGCCTTCCTCGTCCTCCAGGACCCTGTACCAGAGAGACTGCAAACACGGTGGATCGTAGCAGCTGATGTCCAGGTTCGGCATCCACGTTATCATCTGGGCCTGGCGCGTGAACGGCTGCTTCGATAATTTCTCGATAACGACGTCTATCTGATTGATCGTGAAGAAGCCAGCCTGTTGCGACTTTCCTCCCACAAGCTCGCGCCAGGCACCGTATGCCGCCAGTCTTCCATGATACGTATACTCCCACTTGGTATCGTTCGGGTCATTCATGTTCTTGACCCAGTGGTCCTTTGCGCCCATCAGTTCCATCGAATATTCCTTCAAATCATCGATCCCGCCCGGGAAGGCTTTGTGAATCATGGGATCGGAGAACGGCTCAAGAATCGTGATGTTCATCGTGGAGTCGATGCTGAGCGGATCGTCCGGCTTGTCGTACTGCGTCTTGAAACGAACACCATGGTTGTAGAGTTGAATCAGGGCTCTTTCGTACGCCTGCGCCAGCGTTTTTTCAGAGACAGTGAGAACCGGGATATTGCGTTGCATGTCAATGCTCCTTGATTTAGAGGCTCTTGTTGCTTCGAGGGTGGGAATGAGTACCGGGAGAATGCTCCCACGGCGCTTCGACGTGATGAAGTGTATCAATGCTTGACGAAACTACTGCAGTTTCCAATGAAAGGCAACACTCCCAAGAATGGCCGCTTGTGCATAATCTCGATTGGAAAAATGGTGGGGAAAGAACGTTCAGACGACAATCGCATGATGTTTCGATAACACGATGGTCAGATGTCCCGGCTCACCCGATCTCATTCACTGCATCGAACATCGCGACAACATTCTCCGGCGGGACGTCTGCCAGTATATTGTGCACCTGTTGAAACACAAAGCCGCCACCCTGCTTGAGGATGTTGACTTGTTGCTTCACGTGCACTTCGATTTCCTCCGGTGTTCCCTGCGGCAGAATGCGTTGCGTATCGCACCCTCCTCCCCAGAAGACCATCTCCTTGCCGAATTCGGATTTGAGGGCCCGGACATCCATTCCGCTGCAGGAGATCTGAACAGGGTTAATCGCATCGAGCCCGGCATCAATCAAATCTGGGAGCAGCTCGCGTACACCACCGCAGCAATGCAGCATCACCTTGACATCAGCCAGCTGTTTTGCCCGTTCCCACATGAGCTTGTGGCGCGGCTTGAAGAACTCGCGATACATTGCGGGAGAAATCTGCGGGCCGCTTTGCATCCCAAGATCGTCACCGAAGACGATGATATCGATGGAATCGCCCACAACGCCGAGAAAATGCCCAAGGTTCTTCAAGTGCATTTCAACGATACGATCGAGGAATGCGTGTGCCTGGTCGGGATTCTCGGCCAAGAGAAGCAGAAAACCATCATTGCGATAGAGAAACTGTCCCATCTCGAGGAGGTTTCCGCCGAACAGACCCAGAATCGCACGGTCGGTGCTTGATCGGAGCCGCCTCGCACCTTGCCTGTAGAAATCGTCACCTGCAGGACCATCGACCAGCGGTCCAGGCGGAGATGCTATCGCCGTCCACATCGACTCGGCCAGCGCCTCCTGGATGGCGTCGAGATTGTCCTTTTCGAAGAAAGGATAATAAGTTTGTTCAAAGTAGAGTGCGCGATCAGGCATCTGGGCGATGACACGTCCGGTCTTGGAACGAATGACCCATCGTTTCCCCTCGCGTTCGGGCAGCGTCCAGACAGGCATTTGGCAGAGCGTGCCATCAGGCAGTACCCAATTTGCCCAATCTTCATCGCGGAGGGCAAACCCCCGGCCGAGCTCTATCGTGTCAATTCCGAACCGGTCCAGCACGTCGTCATCGACAATCGCAAGTTGCTGAACCGGATCGTACACGCGGACAGGGCGAGGCGGGAAACCAAGATATTGGCGCAGTTTTGGATACAGGAGAGCTGCGATGCCGGAGGACCGATGGCCGGAGAGATCGACGGGCACGCGATCCGGTTCGCGATGATTAAGGGATGTCAGAACACGTTCTCGGGAGGTCATTGTTTTATCCCAGACTGCCCACAGCCTTTTCAACTTCCTCGAGGATTTCACACGATTGCACGATTTCTTTCATGCGGGTGTGATCCGGATACAACGGGCGATCTTCATCGAGATGAGCAACATACTTCCGCACAATCTCTCTGGCTTTTCTCACCCCGACACCGGCGGTAAACTCGCGGAAATCGAGCGCCTGAGACGCTGCCAGAAATTCGATCCCGAGAATCCCGTACGCGTTGTCCAGAATCTGCCCGTTCTTGATTGCCGTATTCATCCCCATCGAGACGAAGTCTTCCTGATCCGCGGCTGCAGGAATCGATGCGACGGATGCAGGGTACGAAAGAATTCTCTGTTCAACGATCAGCGTATCGGCAGTATACTGACTGAGCATGAAACCGGAAAACATGCCAGCCCCTTTTGTCAGGAACGCAGGCAGTCCGACACTCAATGCAGGATTGAGCAACCTGTTCAGTCTTCGTTCTGACAGGACACTCACCATCGTCACGGCAGCGCCCACCATATCCATTGGAAGAGAAATCGGGCTCCCCTGGAAATTTGCGCCGGTCAGCGTAAGATTGTACTCGGGGAGAAATATGGGATTGTCGGCAACTGCGTTGAGCTCCGTCTCGACCTGACGCTTCGCGTGTGCCACCGCATCGTGGGCCGCGCCGATCACCTGCGGCGACGAACGCATCGAGTACGCATCCTGGACTTTCGTCTTGATCTTTCCGGAAAGAAGGTCGCTCCCCTTGATGCACGCGAGGATCGCCTGTGAACTTCGCACTGCACCCGGGAATCCCCGGAGTTCGTGCAACCTGACGTCATATGGCTTCATGTTTGCGTAGAGCGCTTCAAGGGACATCGCACAAGCGATTTCTGTTTGTTTCAACCATCTGTTGATATCGTAGAGATGAATTGCGCTCATCGCCGTCAGCAGATTGGAACCGTTGATCGTGGCCAAACCATCTCGGGCATGGAGACCGGGAATTGGAATGCCCGCCCTCTCGAGAGCATCCTTCCCGGGCAGCCGTTCACCGCGATAGTACGCTTCGCCTTCTCCCAGCAACAGGAGGGCGATCTGGGACATCGGAGCGAGGTCACCGCACGCTCCTACCGACCCTTTCTGACAGACAACCGGTGTAACGCCTTTGTTCAGCATCTCAACGAGTGTCAGTGTGATTTCCGGACGACACCCGGATCTTCCCCGGGCGTGCACATTGATTCTGCCCGCCATCGCCCCTCGCACATATTCGATCGGGGCAGGATCGCCAATCCCTGCAGCGTGATTGTAGATCAGATACCGCTGGAATTGTTTCACCTGCTCATCCGTCAGGACGATCTCGGAGAATTCCCCGATGCCGGTATTTGTACCATACATGATTTCCCGCGCCTGGAGTTTCTCCTCAAGCATGGCGCGGCACGCCTTGATCCTTTCGAGTGCGTCGGGATGCAATTCGACTTTTTCACCGGACCGGGCAACACGCACAAGCTGCTCAATGGTGAGTCCGGACCCCTGTAGAACGATAGACATGGTGTATTCCTTCGATTCCTGTGAGTTGTGGTTGACGGTTCTCCAATCCACGTACTGTGTCACAAAGCTACTGCAGATCAGCCTGAAAGGCAACAAAAAGAGCCTCTTCGTGACAATCATTTCCAACTTTTAGTCGGGCCCTGCGTCTAAGATTTTGGCGATGGATTCGTGATGCAAGAAATGCCCTTCGATGCTGTCTAATGTTCACGGAAATGGTTCACACAATCAAGGAGGTACGAATGACGCAACTTCTGGAACGGCAAACCGCCCCATCTGTAGCATTTGTCTATTCGTTAGCGGCCATGTTGGTTCTCTTTCTCCAGGGATGCGGCTCCTCCATGCAGCTGACAAGCAAATGGAGTGAACACAAGATCCAGATCGATGGAGACCTGAAGGAATGGTCAGATTCGACTCTGTTCGTTCAGAAGGACGACATTCGATGTGGCGTGATGAACGACAATGAGTTTCTGTATGTTTGCGTTATTTCATCCAAACCGAACCTTGGGCGACAGGTCATGTTCAGGGGAATGACGGTCTGGTTCGACCCAAATGGCGGTGAAAAGAAGACCTTGGGCATCCGGTTTCCAATCGGTATGGGAGGAAGGGACGTCATGACAAGGCCGGAGGCGGAAGAAAGAGACCAGCGAGGAAACGGAGTCGAACCAATGGGACGTCAGGCTCTCAACGAATTCGAATACGTCGGGCCAACAGATAAGGATCTTCAAAGAGTTTCCAGACTTCAGGGGCAAGGGGTTGAGATGCACCTGACGACGACACCAGAACGATTCGTGTATCAACTGAGGGTCCCGCTTGCGTACTCATCAGCGCATCCTTATTCTGTAGAATCACGCCCCGGCGCACCCATCGGCATCGGATTTGAAACGAATACTCCTCAGAGGCCCGGACCAGCCGCAGGTGGCGGAGAAGGTCGTGGTGAAGGCGGGAGAGGTGGACAACCCGGCATGGGCGGCGGGCGCGGTGGCAGAATGCCTGGCGGCGCAGGCCCAGGCGGCGCGCGACCAGAGATGGCGAATGTGTCGTTCAGCATCTGGACGCACGTCCAGCTTGCCGAAAAACTGCGCTAGAACAACTTCAAGGGTTATGTCATACCTCAGCTTGACTACTCTAAGGACATTCGTACCCGCATCGACGCTGTAACCCGGTGCAAACGCACCGGTGCCTTCGATAGGTCGTGACAGTGGAGAAATCCTCTTCTGGAATCCTACAGGGCTTGGCAGGGGAGCGATAACAGTGGCGTGATGACGAATTTGCAGATGAGAACAATCCCCGCCCGCTTCATGGATTCCTGAAGACCGGCGGGGAATGCCCGTGCGATAGATGACTCCGCGGTGTCTATCCGCGCTTAAAGAGCTTCTTCAATTTCTTCCGAAATCCCCCGCGCTCCGCTTTCCCTTCTTCGATGACCTTCCGCCAATCGTACTCTTTCGCAGGCGGAGCAGACGGCGGAACGCTCGCCTTACGCGTGTCAACGTGTCTGCCAGAGTGGGTTGTGGGACGGGTTCCTGGTCTTCTCGTATCTTGCCGGTGTTTTGTCGAGACACGCGGTCTGGCGGTGTGACGCGGATGGCGACGATCTGCCGGTTCTTTTTTCTGAGCCTCTCCTTCTGTACCCGGGGCGGCGGCAACTTCCTTTTTCGCATAGTCGAATCCCGGAAAGCGCTTCAACTCGTATTTCTTCCCGACAAAGAACTCGATGCTCTTCAAGTACTTCCGTTCCTGATTCGAAACAAACGTGATCGCATCTCCGCTCAACATGGCGCGTCCTGTCCGTCCGATGCGGTGGATGTAGTCCTCGGCAAACGCGGGGGTGTCGAAATTGATCACGTGTGAGATCCCCTCGACATCGATGCCACGGGCGGCTATGTCTGTCGCTACCATAACCCTGTACTGCCGCTGTTTGAATCCGGCAAGCGCCCGCTGACGTTGAGCCTGTGTTCGATTGGCGTGGATGGCTACGGACTTCACGCCATTCTTCTCGAGCCGACGCGAGATCTTGTCCGCACCATGCTTCGTCCGGGAGAAGACGAGCACACTGTCCAACTTATCGTTCTGCAGAATATGCAACAGGAGTCCCAGCTTCGTGTCCTGTTCAACGGTGTAGAAATGCTGACGAACAGTCTCCACCGGTCGCTGTCGCTCTCCGACCTCAATCATTTCTGGATTGTGCTGAATGGAAGCGACAAGAGCTCTGATCTCTTTCGACATCGTCGCAGAGAACAACAGCGTTTGCCGTTTCGCCGGCACGCGGCTGATGATCGTACGAACGTCCTGGATGAATCCCATATCGAACATCCGATCTGCTTCGTCAAGGACGAGCACTTCGACGCGCGACAGGTCGATCGTTCGGCGATTGATATGATCCAGAAGCCGGCCGGGGGTCGCTATGACGATATCGATGCCCCGGTGCAGGCGCTTCAGCTGGTTGTCCATGTTGACGCCGCCGTAGATCGAGAGACTTTGGAGTTCCGTGAATCGACCATAGGTTGTAACAAAATCTTCGGCCTGCTGCGCAAGCTCCCTCGTTGGAGTGAGGACAAGCGCTCTGACGTGTCTATGCGTACGATGGGCCGGGCTTTTCGTGAGATGGTGTAGCAAGGGAAGCACAAATGCAGCGGTTTTCCCCGTCCCCGTTTGAGCGCAGCCGATGATGTCCCTTCCTGCGACCGCAAGAGGAATTGCACGTGTTTGAATCTCGGTGGGAGCCGTGTAGCCCGCTGCAAGTATACCTTGCACGAGCTGGTCTGAAAGACCAAGTTTTGAAAATGGCATAAATAGGAATCCTTAAAAGAGTAGGAAAAATGATGAAACGCGCTGCGTAGGATGTTAAGGGGCTCAGATGGTAGGAGTGCGGATTGTCTAACGCTGCGGAACCTGGGCGAGCACACTCAATGGTGTGCGATCCTCGAAGTTCTTCCCAACAATGCCTTAGCTACTTGTCATCAGAGAGCGAGTCTCGTGATCCGCTTCCGATGCCTGAGGCACGGATGCGGTAGCCGCCATTGGCGGCAGATATAATATACCTCTATCCGCTGACACTTCCTACTACAATCTCAGCGGCCTCAAACGAGAGAAGCGAGAAGGGCGAATACAGTTCGGCGGATTGCGCCAGTCTCTTCATATCTCTATATTCATGACAGGAATCATCATTTCTGCGGACACCAAACACACTTCATGCGAACGACCTCTCTATCAATACTCTTTCGAAAAGCCGGCATCTTTGAGACGGTGGGACTTTTGCTCTTCGTTCTTAGTGCAGGCGCCCAACAACCGCAGCACGCAACGCTCACCGGCCGTGTGCTTGACGACTCCACCTCAGCGCCGCTCGCCAACGTCAATGTGTACATCGCCAACACAACCCTCGGCGGGAACACCGATGAGCATGGCGTTTTCGAAATCCGCACGATACCTGTCGGCATCTATGACATTGTCGCTTCGAGGATAGGCTACTCCTTTCACACGTTTCGTGCGAGTCTCCAGGAACCCCGGAAACGGGACTTCGAGGTCCGGCTCAAGCCCATCAATGTGCAGATGAACGAAATGGTGGTCTCTGCCTCCGATCCGACGGAGTGGAGAATCCAGCTGCAGAAATTCAACGAGCTCTTTCTCGGGACAACACAGAACGCGAGAGAGTGCAGGATTGCCAATCCCGAAGTCCTGGACTTCAAGAGCGAAGGAGCGAATGTTTTTGAAGCAACTGCACGTCAACCGCTTCAGATCGACAACGCTGCTCTCGGCTACCATATGGAGTTCTTCCTCAAATCGTTCAAGATGGAAAACGATATTATGATTTTTGAAGGGTTGCCGAAGTTTACGGAACTCAAGCCTTCATCGCCGAAGGAGGGGGAACAGTGGAGGAAGAACCGGATGCGGGCATTCCGCGGTTCCATGCGCCATTTCCTGGTTGCGCTCTTCAAGAAGGACTTGAACCGGTCCGGCTATTCAATTTTCCACCTCGATTTCCTTCAACTTGGCCGCGTATCCTCGAACCGGAAACTGCTGACCGAGGATGACATCCTCTCAACGAGCCCAACACCAACGCAGAAGGCATTGCGATTCAGTGGTTTTCTCGAGGTGGAATACTGGGGCGAGGTTGAGAATGGATACAACCTTCTTCAGAAAGCCGGCACGATCGGACAGGTATCGTGGCTTGCTCTGAATTACTTCTCTGTTGGAATCAACGATCGCGGATACATCAACGAGGCATTTCCGACGAAGGTCCACGGCTACTGGTCGTGGAGACGCGTGGGTGACATGCTGCCGCTGGATTTCGAGCCGGAGAAGGATTGATTCTGAAGCGGCGGGAAGGCGAAGCAAACGGATTCGAGTCCGTTCGCCGCAGCAAAGTCCTTCCTAACCCATCCTCTTGATGATCATCCGATTCTGAGGATTGCAGAAGTCTTTTCCGTCAGCGGTGAAAAGGTACTCGATTCGATCACGATAGAACTCTGTAATCTTTCCGCGCACCATTTTGAGCGTACTATTAAGGAACTGGTTCTGTTCCGTGAATCCCTCGCCGAGCACGGCGACAGCTGCCGGCAGCCAGCGCTCGGGAAATTCCCCCGCAAACGCTCCCCCCGCTTTGAATTGCCCGATTTCAGATTCGATCAGCTTCAGCGCTGCGTCCTGCCCCTCTTCCGTCTGTGCGGAGAGGTTGCGCTCCTTGAGGTAATTCAAGACAACATCCTTGTTCGGCACAACAAGAGCGACGGTGTACGGTGACTGGTTGTTGTAGAGCATCATCTGGTCAATCGTTCGCGAATTGCCGACGATCGCCTCTTCGATTCCTTCGGGGCTATATTTTTCTCCGTCGTGGCTGATGAGGAGGCTCTTCGCCCGACCGAGCACATAGAGAAAATTGTCGCTGTCCAGATATCCGAGATCTCCGGTATACAGCCATCCATCCCGCAGGGTCTCACGCGTGGCCTTTTCGTTCTTCCAGTACCCCACCATCACATTCTCACCTCTCACCACAATTTCTCCGTGATGTCCGATCGGGAGCTCGTTCCCCTGGTCGTCGCAGATCTTCACTTCCAGGTTCGGAATGATCGAGCCGGAGGAGCCGAGTTTGTGTCGCGCGGGCACGTTTGCTGAGATGATCGGCGCCGCCTCTGTGAGACCGTACCCCTGGTACATCGGGGTACCGATAGCGTAGAAGAAGCGCTGCAGTTCAACGTCGAGCAAAGCCCCGCCACCAATGAAAAATTGCAGCCGCCCCCCGAAGTTCGCGCGTATCTTTCGGAAGATGAGGAAGTCGAACAGCTTGTATTGCAGCTTCATTGCGAGCGTTGCGTTCTTGCCGCGGTCCCAACCGATACCATTGTATTCGTAAGCGAGATCGAGCGCTTTCTTGAAGAGCTTCTCAACGCCGGGTCCCTTTTCGCGAATCCCCTTCTCGATGTTCTTCCGGAAATTCTTGGCCAGGGCGGGGACGCTGAGCAAGAAGGTGGGCCGGGTCTCGCGTATGTTTACCGGGACGTTCTTCAGCGTTTCCAGCATTGTTTTGCCGAGTTTCACCGATGCCATGCTCGCGCCGTTCTTCATTAACGTGTAGATACCTGCCGTATGGGCAAAGGCATGGTCCCACGGAAGGAGAAGCAATGAGGTATACCACTCAGGAATGGGAAGCATTGCAGATGCCTGCTCCACATTCGCAGTGTAGTTGCGGTGCGTAAGCACGATTCCTTTTGGGTCGGCTGTGGTCCCTGAGGTGTAGCAGATATTCGCCGCATCGTTCTCGGCGACTGATTTCCAGCGTTGTTCGAAGTCGCCGCGGTATTGCCCGAGGTACTGCTTCCCGCGTTGCAGTACTTCGGCGAAGAGAAGCTCGTCTTCGTCCCGCCTGACTTCACCATCCAGCACGATGATCTTTTGCAGTTCAGGCAAGTCACGTTTGATCTGACGGATCTTGTGCACGTGGGCGCCCGAGACGATTACCATTCTGCAGCCGGAGTGTGCGAGGCGGAAACGCAGGTCGGAGAGTTCCTCAATTTTCACCGAGAGCGGCACATTGATGGCACCTGCATAAAGTATCCCGAGCTCCGAGATCACCCAGTCGTTTCGTCCTTCCGAGACAAGTGCAAGACGATCGCCTTTCTCTATGCCAAGATCGATCAGTCCCGCCGCGCACTCGTGGACGCTCTGCCGCATCTCGGCGTACGTTGTGCCTGTGTAGCTCTCCCCTCCTTTTTCCCACATCATGACGTTCGAGGAATAACGTGCAACGCTTTCTTCAAACATCTGCGGGAGTGTGCGGTGAGGAGCGATCATGGGACTTCCCCGGTGAGTTGGTGAATTGGTGAGTGGTTAAATGGTTAGATGGTTAATTGGTTGAATGGGTCGATGACCCGACGATCCCATCACCTGATGGACCGATTTCCAAAGCCCCAAAATGAATTTCGGCCTACGTCTTCCGTCTCACGTCTTACGTTTCACATTCTACCTCACTACTTCCCCTTCTTCCACTCCTCATTCATTTCCCAGCGCTGGACCGCCTCCAGGAAGACGCTTGTAATAGTGTCGGCTTTCTTCTGCGTGTACTCTTTGGCTTTCTTGACATCGAAGTCCATATAGCCGAATCCCTTTTCCGGCAGTCTCGATGTCGCCCAGGCAGGGACCATGAAGAACCCATCCTCCACGCCAGCTCTGCCGACATTGTCTTTGCCCAGCTTCTCGTACATCTCCTTGTCCACAAGGTCCGGCCTCATCGAGAGCACGAGTGCAGCTTCTTCCAGATCGCCGTGTCCTGATTGCTGGGGTTTTCCTCCGTACACTTGTGCCGCGGCATCAAATCCGATTTTCCACCAATCGACCGTCAACAGATGTGCGCTGGTTTCGAGATGTAGCCGCGTCATAGCTTTCTTGAGTGGATCAGTGTTGCCGCCGTGACCGTTGATGATGAGTATGTTCTTGAACCCGCTTCGGATCAGATCCTTCATAACGTCATAGAGGTATTCCTCCATAATCTCAGGCCGGATCGTGATCGAGCCGGGGAACCTGGCGACGCTCGCACCGGTAGTGCCGTGGTTGACGGCCGGAGCGACGAGCGCATTGCATTTGTCCCAGATGAGCTCGGCAAAATTCTGAGGTATGTAGTTGTCGGTACCGATAGCGCAGGCGCCGTGCGATTCGACTGTGCCTATGGGGAGGATCACGCGATCGGTCACCTTCGGGACGATCTGTGCAAGCCTCATCCAGGCGTAGTCTTGCATGTAATGCGATTTCAGATCTTTGACCTTTGTTTGCGACAGAAGCGGTAACGAAGAAAGGATGAGCGCGGCAAATACGCTCAGCAGGCTGATTGCGAGTTTTCTCATAGGTGGTCCCTCCCTGGGATGGTTGGTACAATGGCCGACAAGGCGGCCTTGAATCGATCGGTGCAATGCGGGGTCAATCTTCACCACAAAGCTACGGCAGTCTGCCTTCAAACGCAACGGTTGATGTTTTTCAGCTTAGAAAATCCTATTATTAGCACAATCACGTTCAAGGAACCCATGTCATCCATTTTCCTCTTGCTGACTCTCGCCATGACTCCCAGCGACACAATGACATATTCGGCCATGCAAAAGCTCGTTCCCGCTTCGATCCGGGGATGGCAGGCCTCAGAACCTGCCCGGTTCTATTCGGGAAGAGAGATCTTTCAGTACATGGATGGAGCCGGAGAAGTCTATCTCGCGTACGGATTCAGCCGTCTCCTGGTTCAACGGTACGCTCGCCCTCAGCAGGAAGAGATCCTCGTTGAGATCTTCGATATGGGTCTCCCCCGGAATGCCTTTGGCGCCTTCACGAACATGCAAGGGAGAGGACCGGCAGTCGCCATCGGCCAGGCAGCAGAATATAAAAGCGGTCTCCTCAGTTTCTGGAGAGGCAGGTTCTTCGTCTGCGTGATGATCGACAACGAGAACGAGGAGGCGACGAAAGCGGTGTTCGACCTCGGCAGCCGGATTTCGGAAAGCATCGGCGAAGACGGTCCCACTCCTTCGCTTCTTCACGTTCTGCCTCAGGAGCTTTTCGAGCTACAGACGCTCAGATATTTCTTCAGACATGAGATCCTGAACATTCATTTCTATGTCGCCGACAAGAACATCTTCCGGCTCAACGAATCGACAGACGCCGTGCTGGTCCGGCTGAAGAGCGACAAGAGTCATCTCCTCCTGATTCAATACCCGAGTTCAAAGGAAGCAGCCGCGGCATACGCCGATTTCACGGCAAGCTATCTGCCCGACGCTCGAGCGGAAGGTTGGATCCAGACAGAGAATAAGAAATGGACCGGTTGTAGCGTGCACCAAAAGTATGTACTTGCCGTTTTCGACGCTGTGACACTAGCCGACGCACAAAACCTCCTTGCCACCCTTCAAAGGATACTGCCATGAGCGAATCCTCTATGACCCGCAGAGATTTTCTGCGCACGACGGCCGCTGCAGCCGTAGTGGGAACCGCAGGAATATCGTTGCTGGCTCAGCCAGACGCACAGAAGAAGGCAAACGTTGTCCTCATTCGTCACCAGCACGTAGTCGACAGCGAGGGGAAACTCAATCCAAAGATCCTCGAGGAGATGTTTGATGAGTCGATGGCAACGTTCTTCAGGACGAAGAACGCCGGCGATGCCTGGAAGAAGATTGTAAAGCCGGGTGATGTGGTTGGGATCAAGACGAACGTCTGGCGCTACCTCCGTACACCGCTGGAACTTGAGCAGGTTATGAAAACGCGGATCATGGCCGTCGGTGTTCAGGAAAAGGACATTGCGATCGACGACCGTGGTATTCTGTCGAATCCCGTCTTCGCCCGGGCCACCGCGCTGATCAACGTGCGACCAATGCGTGCACATAATTGGTCGGGCGTGGGAGGCTGTCTGAAGAACTACATCATGTTCACTCCAAATCCCCCCGACTACCACCCCGACTCGTGCATTGACCTCGGAGCGCTCTGGAAACTTCCGGCCGTTGAAGGGAAGACCCGCCTGAACGTTCTGCTCATGCTGACGCCGCAGTTTCACTGCCTGGGGCCGCACCATTTCGACAAACAGTTCACGTGGGCCTATAACGGCATCATTGTTGGGACAGATCCGGTCGCGGTCGATGCTGTTGGACTGAAGATCATTGAGGCGCAACGGGAATTATTCTTCAAGGAAGACTCACCTATGCGTCCGCCGGTCAGGCATATCAAGGCAGCGGAGGAGAAACATGGCATTGGCATCGCCAACCTGGCGGCGATCGAGATCGTCAGGCTGGGATGGAAAGAAGATAGTCTGATCTGATGGGAAAGAAACGGTTCAAGAGTCAAAGGTGTCTGAATTGCGGCGCTGAGTTCAGTGTAAAACCCGAGCTTGCCAGCTTCTGCCCCGCGTGCGGGCAGGAGAATCACGACCTGAACATCCCGCTCAGGCATCTGCTGGCGGAGGCTGTTGAGACCGTCTTTCACTTCGACACAAAATCGATCCGCACGTTGCAGGCGCTTGTTTTAAAGCCGGGACTTCTGACGTCGGAGTTCATCCGCGGAAGGCGCGCCCGGTACGTCACACCGATCCGTCTCTACATCTTCATCAGCTTCTTGTTTTTCCTCCTCTTGTCATTCTCTTCCGGTCGCACCGTTGAACGTGCCGAGGTTGAGGCCGATCGGACTGCCACAGGAGGATTCAGCATCACGTTCTACGGTATCAATTCCAATTGATTATCAAGAACTTCTCTTACATGGTGTTTGTCCTGATGCCGTTCTTCGGATATCTCGTGTATCTTTTTCATCGGAAACAGCACCATCGCTTCATCGGCACGCTCGTCTTTTCTCTTCATTTTCACAGTTTTGCATTCCTGGCCTTGACGCTCTTGCTGCTGCTGGGTCGAGTCCCCTTTCTGGCGCCTGTTACCATATTGGCCCCAATTGTGCTGGCGATCTACCTATTCATTTGCCTAAGGTCGGTGTACGGCCAATCACGGATTTCGACGCTATTCAAGACGATCATTATTGGCGGTCTCCATGTCGTCTCGGTGGCCTTGCTCTTTCTTTTGACGGCATTTGCGAGTGTGGTGGCGTTTTGAGGTAAGCTTGCAGCAGGATCGCATAGAAGTACCATGACAATGTGAAACTGGATGAGTTCATCATGATGCCGAATCATGTGTATGGTATTGTTGTTTTAAGGGCGCGGGAGTGACGTTGCATGCAACGTCACTAAGGCTGTGGCAGAAACAAGCGACACCCCGATCAACAATTTTCTTAAACCATTCTTGAGCATATGAGCAAACAAACAACCGGAACTAGTCCCGTTTCAGACAAATTGTCTTGTGGTTTTCATCGCGGAGTCGCTGAGCCCGCAGAGAATCGCAGAGGAAGAAGCTTGAGAATCTCTGCGTACCTCTGCGATCTCTGCGACTCTGCGTTAGAAACTATTGCAATCAAGAGCACGGTATTTCTTTTTGGAGACGGTACAAGCTATATATTCATTCTTCTCCTGGTCTTTCTAACCACCGCGCCAGCACAAGTGCCTTCGGAAGGCCGTCTGCCCGAGCTCCTCGATTCCGGCGGGGCATTGATAAGAGAGCAGTCGGCGTACGACGTATTGTTCTACAAACTCAATGTTACGATCGACACGCTCACGCGTTCAATCACCGGCACCACGCTGACCCGGGCACTGGCAACGGACACTTTGAGCACATTTGTGCTCGACCTGAGCTCGACTTTCACAGTGACATCAGTCGTCTGGAGAGGTCAGCAACAGTACGGAAGTGCCCTGCAGTTCACCCGCCCTTCCGGCAGGATTTGGATTTCGCTGCCGTTTCTCATGCAAAGATCCGACACAATCTCGGTCGAAGTCTCCTATCGCGGTTCACCGAAGGTGGCTGCAAACCCTCCGTGGGACGATGGATTCGTCTGGAGACGGGCAAGAACGGGCGAACTCTGGGTAGGAGTTGCCTGTGAGGAAGAAGGGGGCGACGTGTGGTGGCCGTGCAAAGACCATCCTTCGGACGAGCCGGATTCTGTCGATCTCAATTTCACAGTGCCCTCTAATCTCGTCTGCGTCTCCAACGGAAAACTCCTTGGCACAAACGACAACGGCAACGGTACAAAATCGTACCAGTGGTATGTCGGTCAGACCATTAACAACTACAACGTGACGTTCTACCTCGGGCCCTATGTGCGGATCCCCGTCGATTACACCAGCGTGACGGGATCGAAAATACCGGCCGAGTATTGGTTTCTTCCTTACAATGTCGATTCTGTGAAGAAGATCATGCCGACGTGGTTAAAGGACATCCGCTTCCTGGAAGAGACCTGTGGTCCATATCCTTTTCGGGCCGAGAAGTACTGTATCGTGGATGCTCCCTATGCCGGGATGGAGCATCAGACGAGTGTCGCCTATGGTGTCTACGGCGGGGCTCAATTCAACGCGAACTGGCAGGGATACGGTTTTGATTACATCCATCTCCATGAGATGGCGCATGAATGGTGGGGAAATCTCGTCACGGCCAAGGACTGGAGCGACATCTGGATTCATGAAGGATTCGCCACTTACATGGAAGCTCTCTTTGTTGAAAAACAAAGCGGTCCTGCGCGGTACAAGTCCTACATGGCAAGGCTGAGGCCAACGAGCATCACGCGTCCCATCGCCCCGCCGCAAAGCGTCACAGCCCAGGTGGCGTTCCTCGGCAATGTCTATAACGGCGGCGCCTGGGTACTTCATACACTTCGATATTACGTCGGTGACTCGACAACGTTTTTCAGGCTGTTGCGACGCTGGACATATCCAGATCCTGCAATGGAGAATGTCACCAACGGCAAGCAATGCCGGCTTGCGACGACCGAAGAGTTCCGGCAGATAGCCGAACAGGTTTCGGGCAAAACCCTGGACTGGTTTTTTACGGTCTATCTAAGACAGGCAGGGCTTCCCAGGTTGACTATGGAAAGAACAGCAACGGTTGCGACCCTGCGATGGATCGTTCCGAACAACGTCGCTTTTCCTATGCCCGTCGAGGTGAAGGTCGGTTCGAACAGATTCACCGTTAATATGAGTTCCGGGTTAGGAACATTTTCTGCACTGATCAAGGATACAGTAACTATCGATCCAGATGCAAGAATCCTGATGGCAACGCCGACGATCGTCTCCGTCAAGGATCAGGAAGAGCTCCTCCCCCGCGATTTCGGGATCAGCGTTTATCCAAATCCCTTCAATCCGACGACGACGTTGCGCCTTGAGGTCCCGAAGCGCATGCAGGTCCGGGGTGAGATTTTCTCTCTGTCGGGTGAGAGAATCGGAGAGGTGGTCAACTCGTGGCTCGATGCCGGGACGCACTCGGTAGCGATCGATCTCGGGAAGCAGAGCTCGGGTGTCTATTTCGTCGTGGTGCGAGGTGAGGGGAGAACGCTAACGACAAAGCTCGTTCTGATCAAGTAGGTCCGCCGCGTCCCAAAAATGAAAGAGCGTGCAAAGGATCCTCCGCACGCTCTTTTTCTTTGCTGCCTCAGATTCATTCAAATTCAGCGGATCAAGACCAGCTTCTTCGACTCCGTAAACGCTCCCGCCGACAGACGATAGAAGTAAATGCCGCTTGGCAGGCTGCCGGCATCCCATCTCAATTTGTAAGTGCCCGGAGCTTTGACCTCACTAACGAGCATCGCAACCTCGCGGCCAAGAGCATCAAACACTTTGAGTGAAACCAGTCCGGGATGAGGTATAGCAAACTCGAAATTTGTCGCCGGATTAAACGGGTTGGGATAGTTCTGCGCCAACGAATATTCGGTCGGCACCATATTATCGTACGCGACGTCTGTGGCCGATCCGAATACTTTGATCGAGACCGTGTCGGTCCAAACCGGAATTCCTTCACTCGAAATGCTTAGAAGCAGCCGCACTGTGGTGTTTGGCGGACACTGGGATTGGATTGTCAATCCCTGGCTCACCGACCCGAAACTTGCCTGACCCGAAGCCAGATCGCCATACGAGAGTTGAGCCACCGTACCGATGGACACCATTGCATCCAACGCGCTCACAGTTGCGGTGATATTTCTTACGGTATCCGATGTGCCGGAATTTGAGACCCGGAATTTCAAACTCAGCACATCACCCGGATTGGGGATCGTGTCTGCAGTCGCGCTCGCCCATCCCTGGCTTACAATCGGACCGTTCGTGAAGAAGCGTCGTGCATTCGTGAGATACCTGAACGTACCAGCTGTCACGTCCCTGGTCCGCACCGACACTCCGAACGAGCTCTCATACGATCGAGGAAGCATGCTCCCTCCGTAGACTCTATCTCCGGCTGTTCCGTCGCCGTGCAATCCATCATCAAACATCTGGCAACTATCGCACAGCACACCAGATCTCTCTGAAAGGAACGACCAGACGGAAAGTGTGTGATTCTGCGGATTCTCAACCTTCGCTGCGACTTTGATCGCGTCCACCTCGGGTTTCCCGGCAGCCTTCGCAAGGACGACATCGTGACCGTAAGCAAGGCCTGCAATCCACTGCAGGGCGCGTTTGACAACAGTATCATCCCCCTTCGCTGCATCATCCTTTGTGAACCATACTCTCTCATCTACATCAAATCCTCTATGTAACAGATGCCCCTCGCCCGCGTAATTTGAGAAAACCCCCCCTCTGGAGATTTGGTAAATCCAGAGATTGGCAATATAGTTTCCACTCAGATAGCTACCATTGACGTAGGCTGTGTTCGTCGGCTTCCCGAAAAACCGAACCATAGGATGAGATCTCATGAAGAACGCACCATAGTCGCCGGCACTGTAGCACTCAGGACCCGTGAGGACTGCAATGGGGCGATCGTAGAACTGCTGTTTCGGTGTTATGCTCCCGCCTGAAGGAACGATGGTAAACCCCATTCTGTCCGACGTGTTTGTTCTATTAGCGATCGAGTACGACAGGAATGGATCACAGTTGAACAGGGCACCGAGCGCAGTCGGGAGGTTTCCTCCCATATTGACGCGAAAATCAATGACGAGTCCATCGGTTTTCCTCACACGTGTCAGCGAGTCGATGGCAGAGGTGACGAGACTGAGGGTGCTAGCCGACCAGTTGCGGATGTAGATATACCCCACATTCGTGCCATCAACAACTCCCCACGTGCATTGCTGATTCTTCAACACGTCAGGAAATGGAACTCCCTTCACGGGCATCTGCTCTACAGAAAAGAAATTATCCCAACCCGAATCATCGAGTTTCGACGTCGCTAGATGCACAGTCTCGCCGGTCGCATACTTCACAACGTCGAGAGTATCAAAGAGATGCCAGTTGATTGCGGCCGATGTGAGGAGTATGTGCGACCAACTCTCCGGCGAACTGGCCCAATAAGAAAAATAGCTCGGCTTGCCCACTGGGAGTTGCGCATCAAGGAGTTGCCGGATCAACTGTTTCCAGGGGACTCGATCGTAGCCAAGGACGATGTCTCCGGCCTTGAGCCCCAATGGCTGATTGGGGTGGGATTGAATGACGAGCAAGGAACTATCAGGAAGTGGAGTTAAAGTTGCACCGAGTCCCGTCCAATACAACCCAGAAAGGTTGACGATGGGTACTCCTCGCGGCCGAAAGTTTGCACCAATATTGAACGCGCTGTCGATACCCTTGTCGTAAATGAACGTGTGGGTTTCGCGCAGAGAGAGGTACAGGTGTGACATGATTCCTGCAAAGCGGCCGCGGCTCACTCCCTGCTCGATCTCCGGACGGTAGACACTTTTGAGCGAGTCCCAGTTAAGTCCAAGATTTGGAAAGCCCCCATAGCGGCTGTTCACATTGCCCCAGAACCCATCGAAAAGCTGCAGTTTTGTTTCTGTTGGCAATCCCGGTCCCCAGACAGAATCGATCAACTTTTTCCAGTCCTTTGCGGTGTAGCGGGCATAACCTTTTGGAGCCGAGCTCAGCGATGTCAGATCTGTCGTCTTCATGAGGGTGGCATTCTCGACGTATCCCCGCTTCAAAACCATAGGATTGTCAGGCGGCAGGATCTGGGCTGACAGCAGTGCTGAGAACAAGACGATGCATATCATCGCGACCATGCCTGAAAAGAAGTATGAGTGCTTCATGGTTTGATCTCCTTTCGGTTGTCCTTGGAAGCGTATACGGCCACTTATCAACAATATAGAAGCTCACGCCATCAATTTTCCCAATCGCAAATCGGCAATGCCTAAAAGTTCACTTCCATCCCCACCCGGACGCTCATAGGGGGCTGGAAGGCCAACGGCATGCCATATCGAGGATCAGGGTTGATGGGTTTTCCCTGGGCATCGAATTCTTGATAGTGGAATTGATGTTGAAGAACGACAGTCCTTTGACTTCCTAGGTGGAAAACATCGATGATGAGCTTGGGATGGATTCTGTCCTTAGCGAAGAACGGAAGATGATACATCAACCTGAGGTTGAGGTCCCACAACGAGGGCAGCCTTCCTGCTGACCCGCGAGGAACATAGTATACCGTATAGAAATCCCGAGTGGCGGTCTCGTTGAGGGGCGTTCCTGATTGCCAAATGAAGGACAGTGCCGCCGAGAGGCCAAAATCGAATTTGTATGAACCATTTACCTTGAATATGTGTGTCCGGTCGTTCGACAAGAGCCCCACGGAATTGTTATCATAGGTTTGAACGAAATCATACTCCGATCCAACGTTCGGTGATCCACCATTGTATATCCCGTCGAAGTTCCCATAGTTGCGGGAGAGTACATATGATACCATCACATTCGATTTTGTGCTCCAGGATTTTTCAAGTGTCAGCTCGAGGGCGAGATACTCCCGGCGGGGCTTTGGAAACCTACTGAGCTCCCCACTGCCTGGATTGCCATAGTACCCCAGAGATATCGACGGGTCAATAAGCGCGTCATTGATGACCTCTCTGAGTGTCCTGTAGATGCCTCGTGAGGTTAGCTTCAAATCCTCGGCTAGGAGTCGTTCATATCCGAGAGTCACTTCGTCGTAATATTGTCCCCGAAGATCCTGGACGCCAGGCCAACTCTTCATGGCCGAACCGAACGAAAACATCGTGTCTGGTGCCGAGGAGCGGAGCCTTGGGTCGATTTTGTACATGACAACGTTTTGATACGCTCCCAAATTGTGCTGGAGTGTTGACCCATAGGTCATGAGGTCTTCGGAGTATCTGCCTGCTGATGCGAAGATCTTCTGGCTTTCATCCCCTCCGGGCATCAATGTAAATCCTATGCGTGGTTCAAAAAGCCCCACGACGCGTGCTGCCAACTCGCCGTTTGAGGCAATGACGAACAATCCATCCCACCGAACACCTCCCGTCAGACCGAGGCTATTCGATATGGACCACGAATCTTGTATGTACACAGACGGCAGATAATTCTTGAACTTGCCTGACTGATTAATGTCGAAAAGCACATACTGGGAGTCTGCCCAGATTGAGAGCCACCTTTCCTTAAATTGACGGCAATCGAGAATGATATTCTTGTACTCGATACCTGCTTTGATCAGATGATTCCCAGATACATAGGAAGCAGAGAGCCTTGCAGAAACATTTTCGCTCATTATATCAATCCGCTCGGGGTACCCTCCCGATTCCGTACTCAATGGATAATCATACACGTTAAGTTGTGTCCAACCAGCATTTGTTTGGGGCATGTATTTGTCTTGCCGGGTGCTCCATGACAACGAACCTTGGAGGAGCAGATCCTGATTGACGACATATCGACCGTCGAGCATGGCACTGTACCCACCCGTCGAGATATCGTTGAGCCTTGAATCGGGATTCAGAACGTCCAGTGTACCATAGCCACCCCAAAAAACACTACCTACGGATGTCCGGTGAGAAGGATCTCCAAGGAGTGAGAGGGCCAAATCAAGTGGTTCGCTCGCTTTCCATGTCAGCTTCCCTGCAAACGACTGCGTATTCGATTGGTCAGGATAATAGCTGAGTCCGGGTATTTTGACATCCTCTTTCTTGCAAGATGGATTGTAGGCACCGAAGAACCATAGCTTGTCCTGCACAATCGGGCCACCAAGGGAAATTCCATAGTCATATTGCGCGTAAGCACCTTTCGGAACTTCCGTTGACAACACCTTTTGTTCCCCGCCAAAATTGTTGTTGGTAAAGAATCCAAACGCCTGTCCAGAAATCTCGTTCCCGCCCGAATACGTGACCGCGTTGATTATACCTCCAAGCGAACTCCGGTATTCAGGTTCATATCCGCCAATCTTGACATCAATTTCTTTGATGAAGTTGTAGGGGAGGTTCGTACCGCCTACCCCCCTGAACAGATCCGTCACGTCGTTACCATTGACGAAGTACCGATTTTCGATGCCCGATGCACCCGCAATGTTGAGTCCGTCCCCTGCGTAGCTCTCGGAAGTATGCGGCACGATCGAGGCGACAGACCTGTAATTGCGTTCGATGGGCAAAACCTCGAACTCCTCACGAGAGAAATTCTTGCCGACATCCGTCGATGCCGCATCCACGAATGGTTTCACACCCAGCACAATCATCTCGTTCATTTGAACTGTTTTCTGAGTCAGTCTCACTTCTCCAAGCTGCGTCGTCTTGCCCAGGCTTATGTGGACTTCTCTCATCTCTGCTCTTTGGTAGGAGATATGGCTGAGAGAGACGGTGTACATCCCGCTCGGCAATGCAAGCAGCCTGAAGAAGCCGGTTTCGGTGGTTGAGACACCGCGTTGCCCTTGAAGCGAGGGCCCGACAACGGACACAGAGACTCCCGGAATGGGTTCATTCTGGTCGTCCAGGATTCGTCCTTCGAGGTTGCCTGTGGTTGTCTGAGACGACGCAGTTGAAACGCATACTGCGATCAGGATCGCAAGGAGAAACTGCATTCTAATCATCGGTGCCTCCGGAGAAAGTGGTCTATCCCTGTAGCGAGAACTGCGTCGATTTGAGGAAAGTCGAACACTGTTCCACGCTCTGCACACCCTTCGACTCCGCTCAGGGTGACGATGGTCGATTTGTTCTAACTGCTGTCACTCAATCGGAAATCATGAATCGGAAACTTGTGGCGAGCGAAATCGAGCCATCGCACATTTCCCAGAGATGCCATGGTCAGTCCCTAAATCCTGCTTTCTTCATCAATGCTTCAAATCTTGGATCACCGATAAGAAAACCGAACTGTGGCAACGTGTTTGCCAGAATCAAGCTTCCGGATCTTACATCGTAGGATTTTTCAAGCGAATTGAGTAAGCGGTCTTTGTCCCTCATCAAGGCATAGCCGTAGTTGATGTCACGAAACCATCCCAACTTTTCGTTCTGTGCCTTCATCCTCACGAAGTGCTTTTCCGCTTTCGCTTTGTTGCCAAGAATGAATTCAACCATGAAATCAGCAAACGGATTTTGGTATCGGGACGAGAGCATCTTGAAGTGCTCTAGCGCCTTGGTGGAGTCTCCCTTAGAAAGATTCGCCCAGGCCAACTGCTCAAGCACCCAGTCGTATGCAAACGAAGAATCCATCTCAGAGACTTTGTGTGTCGCCTGTATGCAGGCATCCCACTGGCGGGCAAAGAGAAAGATCTGGCCCACGCAAAACTGGAAGTGTGGGTTGAGTGGTTCAACTTCAACTGCACGACGCATCATGGCTATCCCCTCGTCGAAATGCTTCGTCTCCGTCAGAAGGTGTGCATAGTCATGGAGGGCATCGCCGTGGGATGGATTAAGTTGAAGCACGCGTTCAAAACTCTTTGCGGCTTCGCGCCACTCGTAGTTTTGATACTTCACCATAGCTAAGGCCAAATGCGCTTCCGGCGATTTCTCGTCCATCGCAAGCGCCTTCCTCGCTTCTGCGATTGCGGAGTCACGCACCTGCATCAAGGGAATGCTGGCGGCCTGTCTCAACATCACATATCCGAGAGCTAACCATCCTTGAGCCAGCGCGTATCCAGAATCTATTTCCAGAGCTTTCCGGTAGCATGACATAGCCAGGCGAATATCTGCCTCGGTCAACCGATGGTAATAGTAGTTCCCTTTTTGTACCAACCGGTAGGCATCGAGGTTCTTGGTTTGCTGACGGGTGTTGGCATCCATCTCTGCATCCGTGACAGAAAAGCCGAATGAGCGTACGATCGTGGCCGCCATTTTTTTTGGCAGAACGGTCATGTCCGCCAGTTGCGCGTCGAAACGCTTGTTCGATAGGGAGGTGTTGTCCCGCACATTCACAACCTCCAAACGGAGGTTGTAATCATTGCCTTGACGGTACACCCGGCATACCGCGACTGCATCCACCCCAAGCTCCTCCCCTGCCTGCACCGGCGTCACTTCCTTATCCTTGAACTTCATCACGCCGTTGAACGAGATCACCTTCGTGGCATGTGACAGCTGGCCGATGTTGGTGATGACATCCTCCGTCAGACCGTCAAAAACTCCCGCCATTGCCGAATCATGGACTGTGTCAAAGAATGGAAGAACGGCCACCCTGCGGATATCGGGCTTCCCACCGGTCAAGAATACGATAGCTACGATTGCTGCTGCGACGACCACAAGCTCAACAAGCGCGATGGCAGCCCTTCTGACCGTAAATCCATTGCCCTTGCCAACTGCCAACGGCTCTCCTCTCTGTGAAGACTTCAAGTCGGCGATGAGATCTGCCATACTCTGGTATCTGTCGTCCGGATTCTTCGCCATTGCTTTTCTGACAACCTGGGCGATTGGTTCGGTGATGTCCGCTCGGAAGGAGGTGACCGGCTTGGGTTCCTCATTGAGGATCGAATACACCATCGCCTGCTCGTAGTCGCTTTCGAAAGGACGTATTCCGATGAGCATCTCGTAGAACACAACACCCAATGACCAGATGTCCGATCTGCTGTCGACCCGCTCTCCGCGGGCCTGCTCGGGAGACATGTATGCTGCTGTCCCCATCGTGCTGCCGGATTTGGTCAGCAGTGTGCGGCCGGAGAGCTTTGCCAGGCCGAAGTCTACAATCTTTGCGACACCATCCGTGGTGACCAGGATATTCGCCGGTTTGATATCTCTATGTACAATCCCTTTCTCATGTGCTTTCTGAAGACCCTGGGCGATTTGCGTCGTTAGTTCCGTCGCCTCTTCAATTCGCAATTGACCTTTCTCAATTCGACCTTTCAGAGTGGCTCCCTCATAGAGGTCCATCACGATGAACAGCTGCCCATCAGGACTCTCGCCGATCTCATGGATGCCGCAGATATTGTTGTGCTGAAGGGCTGAGGCGGCTTGCGCTTCGTGGATGAAGCGCTCCTTTGCCTCGGCGTCCGTGGTGAGATGCGGCGGGAGAAACTTGAGCGCAACAGCGCGCTTGAGCGTGGTGTCTTCGGCTTTGTAGACCACACCCATCCCTCCGCCACCGAGCTTTTCGATAATCCTGTAATGTGAAAGCGTTTGTCCGATCATGTCAAATTCGTTTCTTGGGGGGGCGCTCATTGATTCCGTCCGCGCCTTGTCGCTGCTCAGACCCATCGCTCCGGCGTTGTGATGCAACGCGCGTGCCTGAGATAACTGGGGCAAAATGAGTTTTTGCGAGGGGTATCAGGTGGTGGTTGCACGATCTCGAGCTAGGGTTGCTCGGATCTGTGCAAGGGGGCATAGAGGGGTGACCGTTACCTCAAAACGACTGACACGGGAAGGTTGACGGTCAGCTTCCCTCTCGTCCCCACGCTTTGCGAGGGAACGAGCCGTTGCTGCAGAGTCCAAAACGAGGTTCCGACGGGAGTCGGAACGAACGGAGGCGAACCCTTGACACTGCTGGGGATGGGGACTTCTGCCGCTCGGGATTCGAACCTGAGCCTGTCGAAGAATTATTGAAGAGTGTATCCGGCTAACAACAGCTTTCGAGGCGGTTTGCCTCGCCGAAAGTCGGCGCTCAGACTGAAGCGGACCTTTTCTCCACGCCCTCGCGCTCTCCCGACTTCTCAATGCCAAATTTCTCCATACGCCTCTGAAATGCCATCCGTTCAATGCCAATGAGGCGAGCCGCGTGGGAGATATTACCGGCACACTCTGCCAGTGCGATCTTCAGAAGCTCTTTCTCAACTATTTCCGATACATTCTCGCCAGGCTGCTCAGAGAAGATCGCCTCGCGCAAAGCGGATACGAGCCGCGCCGGGCCAATGCCATCCATGTGCAGACCGAGTGCTCGGATGTCCTCAGCCGTCACAGTCTTCTTTTGCACGAAGATTGATATCCGCTCGACCGCATTGCGTAATTCTCGCACATTTCCCCTCCACTGCCTCACGCTCAGAAGCTCGAGGGCGTCGGATTCAAATTTCTTGAGACCCGACGACAATTCCTGAATCATCGACTGGGCGAGGAGAGGGATGTCACCCTTTCGTTCCCGGAGGGGCGGAAGAACAATCGGCACAACATTGAGGCGATGAAACAAGGCATCGCGAAACTCTCCTGCCGCTGCGGCTTCTGCGAGGTCTTTGCTGCTTGCTGCAAGCACGCGCACGTCGACGCAAATCTGCTCGGATGCCCCCACGCGCGAGAACTTCTTTTCTTCCAGCACACGAAGGAGCTTTGGCTGCAAGCCCAACGGCATCTCCGCAATCTCATCCAGAAAGAGCGTCCCACCGTCGGCCAGCTCGAACTTCCCCTTGACCATAGAGTTCGCCCCGGTGAAGGCCCCACGTTCGTGACCGAAGAGCTCTGACTCGAAGAGATCAGCGGGAATTGCAGCGCAATTCACTGCGATGAACGGCTTCAACGAACGAGGGCTCTCGTTGTGAATTGCGCGGGCGGTGAGCTCCTTGCCAGTTCCCGTTTCGCCGATGATTAGCACATTTGCGGACGACGGTGCGACGAGGGCGATGTCTGCCCTCACTTTCCGCATCGGCTCGCTTTCCCCGATGAGAGGATGTGTGTGCTGCTCCTTCGCCAATGAATCCCTGAGGTTTTGAATGTCTTTTCGAAGTGACTCATGCACTTTGGCGCGAACGATGAACTGCGAGGCCATGTTGGCGACGATCTCGGCTACCCGCACATCGTTAGTGGAGAACAGTTTGCCTCCTCTGGAATTGACATGATGGATCATCCCTATGATTTTCCCCTCCGAAGCCAGGGGAACCGCCACCGAGGGGCCGAGGATTAGCAGCGATTCAGGTGGATTGTTGTATCCTGCTGCCTCAAGAACGTCATTTGTTAGAAACGACTGTTTTGTGCGAAGGACAATCCCACCCACAATCATATTCAGCTTGTGGTCAATGGGCTGGATTGACGGGGCGTTGTTTCTGACGATGGTGTGAACTCCTGTCTCAGACCCGCCTTCAAAGAGGACGACTGCTCCACGCTCCGCGCTGCACAGGGTGAGACTGCATCGGATGATGGCGTCGAGGGTTTCCGCAACGCTTGTGGTACCACCGAGCACCTGAGCAAGACAGTTCAGTTCCTCAAGCTCGTTGACGCGCTGGTTTAGTTGCTGGACATTGTTGTTCATGATTTCCCGGACTGGTGAAACGGAGTGACGTTTCGTAGTGCATAAGTTCCAAAGTTGCGCTGGCTGTTCCGCAGCCTTAATCTTCCTTCAGCGTGGCAAGCCAAATGTCCGATTGGTGGTTGCTGTCGATCACGTAGAGAAATTTCGAATCTGGTGAGATTCCGCCATTGCGCGCGGGACGGCCAGTGTAGTCTGAACTTCGCAACAGCAGTTTCTTCTCCTTTGTTACGATATCAACAAGGTAGAATTCTCCTTTATTTGCAAAGACAAAATGCCGACTATCTTTGCACCAACGGGCGGGCGCGTACGCTTGCTCCAAAACCTTAGTGTACTTCCGGGTTCGTAGATCATAGATGTAGCTTCCGGGGAGTACCGACTTGAATCCTGAGTCTGCAAAACCCCCGAACAGGCGCTTTCCATCCGGCAGGACGCTCCATGCATGAAATCTGTAGCGGGCACTATCGGATAGAGGTAACAGCTCAGGTTTGCGCTGGTCTAATGGTTTCGTAAGATCCATCGTACACGTCCCCTCGAAGTACCGCTCAAAGGTAAGCGTCTTGCCATCAGGAAGCAGCGATACATAGGCCGGCCTGGTGCCGAGCTTCGTGAGCTGCTCAAGGCCGCTCCCGTCCGGATTCATTGACCAGGCCTGATAGCCCTGATTATTTCTGTTCGAGACAAAGACAAGTTTTCTGCCGTCCGCGGACCACTGCTCCATGAAATCTTGTTCGGGATCGTCTGTCAGTTTTCTGGCGTCACCTCCCTCACTCGGTATGATAAAAATGTCGCTATGCGCACTGGAGTTTCCTGAGTTCGTTGCCGCGATCCATTCTCCATCAGGCGAATGAACCATTTTGCCATAGATGTCCAGCGTGTTTGTACTCCAAATCCTGATTGGCTTTCCGGTGACCTTACCATTGACTGCATCAATTGGCACCTTGAGCAGCGTGGTAGCCAGCCACGTCGTCATGAACACCACTCTCTTGCCATCCGAGGCAATACTGCCAAGGAGTGAATTGCCAGCAGGAGTCTGAATAGGTCTTGGCACACCTCTCAATTCACCGGTTTCTTCGTCAATGGCTATGCGCCAGATATTCCAAGTGCCTCCCCGGTCACTCTGGAAGTAGATGAACTTCCCGTCAGGTGACCAGATGGGAGATACACTTCGGAACGAATCCGGCGTCACCGGCACCAGTATTTCCCCGTCCCTCGGCATCGTAAAGATACCTGCTCTCCCCTTCTGCTCTCTCCAGAATGCCACCCTCTTTCCGTGAGGCGACATGAAAGGCTCTCGAAATGCACCGAGTGCCATCAATTTCTTTTCACCACTGGAAAGATCGATCAGCCACAGTTCTCCTCCGCGAGCCGCGGCGACATCGCTGGGGATCGCTTTTCCCACAAGCAGCTTCCGGCCATCGGGAAGCCAGGACACGTCTCCACCCACGTCTGCGACCCGCCGCAGGGATTCTCCAGTCGAACCAACGACGTAGACACCCTCGTCTGTGCCGGTGCACCTAAACGCGATGAGATTTCCATCGGGAGAGAACTTCGGATCAGAAGGTTCCAGATTCGAGTCTTTCGTCAGATCGATCGCTTTGCTTCCGCCTATTCTTTGGAGAAAAAGACGACCCCTTCCGCCTACTTGTTTTGTATATACAACCAACTCTCCACCGGGCGAGATCACTGGAGCAGCTTCCGCTCCATCCTGATCCGTAACCTGAGTGAATGTTGCCGGGATCGGAGCACCATTTTTCTCTTCAGGATGACCAGATGCAAAGAAGTAGATTGCGGCAAAAGCACCAATGAGCATGAAAGCTGTTACAGACAGGAGAAGCTTATTCTTTCTTGGCATGGCAACACCGAGCCAGCCGCTGTCATATTTCCTGGAAGGGCCCTGGGGGACGGATTGCCGGACTTTTGAACGGTCAGGGTCTGCATGTCTGGCAACGCGTTGCTCATGTTTGAGCACTTTTCGTAATTCGATAATACAATCATCAAGCTGATGAAAGCGGTTCTCCCGATTTTTCTCCAGACACCGGGAAACGATCGCCGATATTCGCGGGTCCACATCCGTCCGAAACTTCTCAATCACCTCAGGTGTGTCGTTAATGATCGAATACACCAGAGACGCCTCCACCTCTCCGCGGAAAGGAAGGCGCCCTGTCAACATTTCATAGAGCAGAACGCCGAAGGAGAATATGTCGGTGCGCGTATCTATCTCCTCCCCGCGCAACTGCTCTGGAGACATGTACGCAAACGTGCCAAGAGTGCTGCCTGACCGCGTCAGCTTCGCCGCGCCTGCAAGTTTCGCCAGTCCGAAGTCCACAATCTTTGCCACACCATTCTCTGCAAGCATGATGTTGGCCGGCTTGATATCCCGATGAACAATGCCCCTCTTGTGCGTTTCCTCCAGGCCCTCGGCAATTTGGAGGGCAATTTCGAGAGCCTCAGTCATTTCCAGCGCTCCGGACTGCAGCCTCCGCTTCAGCGATCCACCGCCATAGTGATCCATCACGATGAACAGTTGGCCATCATCGGTCTCATCGATGTCGTGGACATTGCAGATGTTGTTGTGCTGAATGGCTGATGCCGCCTGCGCCTCGTGGATGAACCGCACTTTCGTGTCATCCTCGTGTGTTACTTCTGCAGGAAGAAACTTGAGGGCAACGGTGCGTTTGAGCTTGGTGTCTTCGGCCTTGTAGACGACTCCCATTCCTCCGCCACCAAGTTTCTCGAGAATCTTGTAGTGAGAGACGGATTGTCCGATCATGCGGGCTCACAAATCAAGTCGTTCGGCCGGTGAAAACTGTGGATTCTCAAATTCGGCGAGGCGCGGAAGAGAAATATAGGAGTTAGTCGCAACGTAAAGTCGCGCCTGCATCTCGGCTCGAGGTCGTGCCATCTGAAGATATCTTCAGGCAAGAATGCTGCCCCGATCATAGATGCCTCCCATGCTCGGAATCAGGATCTTACAGCAATGAGAACCTACGGTGCTTCAGAGGAATGAGAAAATGAACCTCCATCACAAAGCCGAAAGGGGGGGCGGTTGTGATGGCAATGCAACTACGGTAATCTGATTGACAAAGTCAATTGGAATACTTGCCAGATATCAAGTATCGTAGAAATTAGTTCTTTCTGTCAGCGAAAAGCCCTTTCGAAGAATGTGTTGCTGGGGCAGACACAGGCGAGTTTCAAGTTCCAAGTTTCATCGCCTCAAGAAATGGAAGTCCCCGGAAGGACACCTCCCGGGGACTTGTCTGCTACCATCAATGCTGAGCGTTACTGCTCTCGTTGTTACTCGAACACTTTCTCCACAACCTGATACCGCGCATGAAGCGTGTTCTCCAGCTTTGCGATCTCGTCCTTTCCCTTCTTTGCTTTCACCGCTACGGCAAACGCTTTGACGGATTCCTCAAGATTCTTCCGCGCCTTGTTGAACTGCTCGGTTTTGGCCTCAAGCCGCTTCGGCAGTGCAGCACCTTTCAGCGCAACCATTTTCTGAGTCAGGGAATCCGCGGAGGCCTTGATCTGCTCAGTCTTGTTTTCCGGCACGAAGTAGTGATGGAGCGCGTAAAGTGATTGATGAAACGCATCGAGCTCCTTCAGGATCGGCCGGACAAGGCGCACCATCTGCTCATAGTTCATGTGGACTGCTTCCGCTGCCTTCAGGATGCCTTCGCTATCGTTCTTGTCGGCGGCATTCCTATATTCCTTCACGGATTGCGCCAAAACAGGCAATTTCTCATCCCACTTGGCCTGCTTTTCCCGAAGAATACCAGGCAACTTCGCTGCGGCCAGATTTGCGTACGCTGTTTCCACATCCGGCAGCAGGGATTTCAATTTCGCAATATCCTTTGCCGGCCACGCGGTGTGCCAGAGCTCGTAGATTGGTTTATGGAACGCATCGAGCTCGGGGACTCGCCCGCTCGTTTCATCGGGGAGCTGCGCGTAGAGGAAGGTTCCATTTAGGATGAGTGCAACAAGGAAGGTGAGTTTACGCATAGGATTCTCCTCATTATTGGAAAAGAATGTATGATCCTGATGAAAGACAAACCGCCAAGCAAGGTTGAGTTGAGCAACATCCGCGGTCTTTATTCTCCTGGCGTTTCTTGGCGATCTTGGCGGTTCTTTCTATTACACTGCTAGAGGTCCAGTCGAAAAGTGGAGCCACGAAGGCACAAAGTCACAGAGGTTTTTGAAAGTGAAGAATATTCAAAGATCTGCTTCGTGTCTTGGTGACTTCGTGGCAGAGTTGATGTTTTCGACCGCGCTTCTAGAGCAACCCCCTTCTCTTCAGCAATGGCTCGATGGATGGTTTCTTCCCACGGAATTTCTCGTACTGCTTCATGGCCTCGTCGGTGGCTCCTTTTTCAAGCACGTTTTCCAGAAAAGCCCTGGCCGTTGTCTGATCGAAGAGCCCTTTTTCCTTGAAAGCCTCAAAGGCGTCTGCATCCAGAACGGCTGCCCAGATGTAATAGTAGTAGCCAGCATCATACCCGCCGCCTGCGCTCCAAATGTGTGAAAAATAGGGGCTTCTGTAGCGGACGACAATCTCAGGAATGAGCTGAATCTTCTCGAGCGACTTCTTTTCGAACGCGTTGGCATCAATCTTGCCGGCCGTTGCGAGGGAATGCCAGTTCATATCAAGGAAGCATGCCGAAAGGTATTCCACCGTGACAAATCCCTGATTGAATTTGGCGCTCTTCTCGATCTTGTCAACCAGCGCTTGCGGAATCACATCTCCCGTCTTGTAATGGCGTGCGTACAGTTCAAGCACCTGCGGATGGAACGCCCAATTCTCCATGATCTGCGACGGAAGCTCGACGAAATCGCCGGGGACGCTCAAAGTACGGTACGTCTGATTCTGAAGCAGGGCGTGCAAAGCGTGACCGAATTCATGAAAGAGGGTCCGCACTTCGTCCGGACTGAGCAACGCCGGCTTGTCGCCTGTCGGCCTGGAGAAGTTGCCGACGTTCGTGACAAGCGGAGTGGTCATGACGTCACCGCGCCGCTCCTGGCCCCGGTACCCGCCGCACCAGGCACCAGCCTGTTTTCCCGGCCGCGGGAAGTAGTCTGTATAGAGAATCCCGACATGGGAACCGTCTCTTCGCTTCACTTCAAACACTGTCACTTCGTCGATGTATTTCGGAATATCGTTGCGCTCCACAAATTGGAGCCCATAGAGCCTGCGAGCGACTTCGAATGCGCCTTTTCGGACGTTGTCCAGCAGGAAATACGGCCGAAGCTCGTTTTCATCCAAATCGTATTTCGCTTTTCTCACCTTCTCGGCATAGAACCACCAATCCCAGGGTTCGAGTTTAAAGGTCCCCCCTTCTTTCCTGATAAGCGCCTGCATCTCATCCCGCTCTTTTTTGGCGTTCTTCAACGCCGGCTTCCAGAGTTTGTTCAGGAATGTATAGACGGCAGCAGGAGTCTTCGACATGTTCTTCTCCTCTACAAAATCCGCATGGGTCTTGTAGCCGAGGAGATGTGCACGTTCAACCCGCAGCGACGCCATCGTCGCTATGACGGTCTTGTTGTCATACTCGTTGTTGTGATCACCTCGCGAGATGTAAGCACTGAGGAGCTTTTCCCGTAATGCGCGGTTCGTCGCATACTGCAGGAACGGAATCATGCTGGGTTTGTGCACGGTGAAAACCCACTTCCCCTCCAGGCCCGCTTTCTTCGCCACTCCGGCAGCCCCGTCAATCACGTTCGTGGGAAGTCCGTCGAGATCTTCCTTCTTCTCGATCACGAGCTTGAAGGTGTTGGTCTCTTTCAGGACGTTTTCATCGAACTTCACTCCGAGGAGCGAGAGTTCTTCATTGATCTTCCGAAACCGTTCCTTCTTCTCAGAAGGGAGATTTGCCCCGCCGCGGACAAATCCTTTGTACATGTCGACCAGGAGCTTGGACTGCTCGGCGTTCAGTCCCAACCTCGTTCGCTTCCCATGGACTGACTTGACCCGCTGAAAGAGTTTCTCATGCAGATTGATATCGTCGCGGTGCTTTGCCAGCACCGGAGCGACTTCGCTGGCGATCTTCTGGATCTCATCGCTTGTGTTCGCTCCCTGCAGGCTATAGAAGACATTGCTCACTCTGTCCAACAACAATCCGCTTCGCTCAAACGCTTCAATGGTGTTCTGAAAAGTCGGCGGCTGAGGACCACTGACGATTGCATCAATCTCCCTCTTTTGTTCCTCCATTCCCTTCTGGAACGCGGGCATGTAGTGCTCGTACTTGATCAGATGAAAGGGAGGGGTCTCAAACGGAGTGTCGTACTTTGTGAAGAACGGGTTCATGCCGGCTGCATCCCTTCCTTGTTGCTGCGCGAGAACAATCGTCGCCAGGCAGAGAATGGCGGACGCGAGTGGTATTGCTTTCATTATGATACTCCCTTGTTGACTTGGCGAAATGAGGATCGGTGCTGGTGTGGCAAATATAAGGGATTATCGTGAACAATACCCGCTGATTCACACCTGAGGCTGCAGGCAAAAACTGAGCTTGATTGACTCGTCTGACTTGCCGATATTCCTAGAGAGCCGATCGAAAAGTGCCGCCACCAAGACACAAAGTCACAAAGGTTCTTGAAAGTGAAGAAAATTCAAAGATCTTCTTCGTGTCCCTGCCTGCGTGCCGAGGAACTTCGGCAGGCAGGTTGGTGACTTCGAGGCAGAGCTGATGTTTTCGACTGCGCTTCTGTGGATGACGGGCTCGAACGACCGAATGCGGGAATTTTGACCGGTCATCTGTGGTTTTACCATGGTTGGGCATTATCAGAAGGCGGAATAAGGAAACAACACCATGTCGAACGAACCAACCCGCGATACCGTCCTCATTGTTGACGATGAAGATGCGCTACGGGACGTGCTGCGGAGAATGCTTGAAGGTGAAGGATGCGGGGTTCTCACCGCGCGCGACGGCACGGAGGGCCTGGAAATGCTTCAGGCGCACCCTGAGTCTATCAGCGTCGTCATTCTCGACTGGGTGATGCCGCAGATGAGCGGCATCGAGCTTCTGCGGTGGATGAAGACACAGGATCACATCGAGCATATTCCCGTCATCATGCTCACTGCGCTGGACGACCCGGAAAGAATCAAGGAAGGAATTGATGCAGGGGCGTTCTACTACCTGGTAAAACCTTTCCAGCGGACGCTGCTCAAATCCATTCTCCGGGCTGCGGTCTTCGATTTCCACAATACACGTCATCTCCTCGAGAAGCTGAAACAGTACGAGAAACCGATCGCACTGCTCGAAGAAGGGACCTTCCGCTTCCGCACCCCCGAAGAAGCTGAACAGCTTGCCGTCATGATCGCCAGCGAGACACCGGATCCCGAGCACGCCATGGTCATAGCCGAGCTCCTGATGAATGCCATAGAACATGGGAACCTGGGAATAACGTACGAGGAGAAGGGGAAGCTTGTTGAAGACGACCTGTGGCAGGCAGAGGTGGATCGGCGACTCGCGCTCCCGGAGAATGCGAACAAGAATGTCGTGGTCAGGATGAAGAAGGCAGATCGGAATCTTCAAATAGAGATTGAAGACCAGGGAACCGGATTTGACTTCGAGCAATACCTCAGGTTCGATGAATCGCGCCTCTTCGACAACCACGGCAGAGGCATCGCCATTGCGATGGCTTCGCTGAATGTGCAGTTCCTCGGCACTGGCAACAAGGTTGTCGTCACATTCCCGGTGGGCTGAGGTTCCATCATTCCCTCTGAGAACTCAACCGTGCTTCAGGCCGCTTTCCCTTGACCCAGAACTCTCAATTGCCCTCCTTCTTCAGGATCTCCAAGAGTGACTTGAGAGGAGGCAAACCGTATCCTTTGTCGTGCATCCAGAGGACAATCCCGTTCTCATCCAACAAGATGATCCTGCAGTTTCGAGGAGTCTGAGTTCCTGTCCACTGAGCAATCTTCCCTCCGTCGCTCCCATAGACAGTCACCACATCCTTCCATGATTCCTGCGGGATCCCGCTGCGCATGCCCTTGTCGATTGCACCCTTGAAGAGAGACGGGAACAATCCCGGGATGGTAGGAACTTCATAGACGGGGGGAAGCGGCAGATTTGCTGTGAAGAATCCGATACCCCAGCGATCGATATCGAATTGCGTGTCCTGTACATATCCGACGACGATAATGACCTTCTTTCCCTTGAAATGGTCGGGCAGGGTCATTTCTTCGCCGCTCAGTGATTTGCCGCGAACGGTTGGGAACGGTTCGCCGACAACATTCCTGTTCGGGTAGGTTGTGCCGCAGCCGGGGAGAGACGCTAGGCCCGCCAACCCCACAACAACCGCTCTGAAAGTATTCCTAAGGTTCATGAGTTGACCTCTTCTCTGATCATCGATGGTGGTTGGAGCGCCGGTTGAGCGCGCAGAGTGTGGTTCGGTGTCACGTGTCAAGAACCCTCCGTATGCAGCGCAGCAGTTCATCCGGCTGATATGGCTTCCTCATCACCTCCCGTACGCCTGATTTCAGTATCTCAGCGGTGAATCCCGGCTCCAGAAAGCCGCTGGCGAGGATGACCTTGACCCCGGGATTGATGCGCTTGAGTCTGAGAAAGACCTCGCTTCCCGCAAGTCTTGGCAAGCCGACGTCTGCCACAACGAGGGCAATCTCCGACCGATGCAGCATATACATCTCGACCCCCTCGACGCCGTCATTGGCAGTCAAGACCATGTATCCCTTGGAGGTCAGGACATTTTTCACCAAATCCCTGAGCATGTCTTCATCCTCGACGACAAGGATGGTTTCTGATCCTCCCGGCATCACCTCCGTCGCCCCACTCCCAATCTTCGTCTCCCTGCCCGCGTTGACCTGAGCCGGGAGATAGACATGAAAGGTCGTACCAACCGTCACTTCACTGTCGACATCAACAAATCCGCCATGGCTCTCAATGATGCCATAGACTGTTGCCAATCCCAGTCCCGTCCCTTTACCTTTTTCCTTTGTCGTGAAGAATGGCTCAAAGATCCGCCTCTTCGTCTCCAGGTCCATCCCCTCACCGGTATCCGAGACCTGGAGAACGACGTAGTTGGCTGCGCCGGCGTCCGGAAATCGATCGATGACAGTGTCGCCGGAGACGACCGTCGTGACGAGAGAGAGCGAGCCGCCCTTCGGCATCGCATCCCGTGCATTGATACAGAGATTGAGCAGCAATTGATGGAGCTGAGTGGCATCTGCGACGACGGGAGGAAGGCCCGGGTCAAGGCGTTTTGAGATTACAATTGATCTTGGGAACGTCTCGCTCACAAGCTTCATGGTTTCCGTGACGATGTCGTTCATGTGAACCGACTCGAAGAGTACGTCGGATTTGCTGGCAAACGTAAGAAGCTGACTGACGAGGGATGCTCCGCGGTTCGTCGCCTTGATGATTGCATCAATGCTCGCAGACTGTTTGACGGGACTTTGCTGATTGCGGGGAAGAAGCGAAGCATGCCCGAGGATGATGGCGAGAATATTGTTGAAGTCGTGGGCGATGCCCCCCGCAAGCGTGCCGAGACTTTCCATCTTCTGAGCCTGGCGATATTGGTCCTCCAGCCGCTTTCGCTCCGTGACGTCACGGGCAACGCCGAGAAGTCCAACGATCTTTCCGTCCTGTAATTGAGGTGTGATCGTGAACTCCCCGATGACATACCCCCCTCCCTTCATGTGGATGCGGATCTCCAGCATCGGCACAGGCTGACCGTGCAACGCGCGCAAGAAAATCTCTTTCGCACCGGCCATGTCCTCGTGGTGGAAGAGATCGTTGTATGTCTTACCAAGCCACTCGCTTCGTTCCCAGCCCGTACTCAATTCGAAAGCAGGATTCAAGGAGGTGATGACACCGTGCAGCGTCGCAGTAAAGATCACGTCCCTTGCACTGTCCACGAGACTGCGGTACTGCTCCTCGCTTTCCCGGAGTCTTTGCTCCGCCAGTTTGCGTTCCGTAATATCCGTCGCTGCACCGATCAACGCGATGGGCGCCCCGTCCGGGTCACAGACGACGGACGTCGAGAGATACACCGGGAACTCCGTTCCATCCTTTCGCCTGTTGAGAATTTCACCTTCCCAGCCTCCGCGTAAGGTCGCGGGGAGGATCTCATCGATCACCTTCCCGGGGTTGCTTGCCGAGCGCACAATGGTGACAGACTTCGCAAGAAGCTCATCCGGCGAGTAGCCATAGGTTTTTGCGAACGCGTCGTTCACGAAGAGAACGTTGTCCTCCATATCGGTGATGCTGACACAGTCACGGATGCTTTTCAAAGCCTGCGCAAGCATGAATATCTCGCGCTCTGCTTCTCTTCGTTTTGTCATGTCTTCGACGATCCCGACACCGCCTTTGACCCGTCCTCGTTCATCATACACCGGTGCAGTCTTCATCAGGACCCATATTTGGGCCGTGCTCGTCGTCGCCACATATTCCCCTTCGTACTGACCTTCCTTTCCAGCGATGGCTTGATGAAAAGCAGGGAGCACCCGCTGGTCCTTGATCGTCCTCAGGTCGAGTCCAAGCAGCCGTTCCCTGCTGGACCGCAGAATACCTTCGAATTGCGTGTTGAAGTCCGTGACATGCAGATCGGTGCCGAAGTAGAAAATCCCAACGGGCGATTGGAAAAACACGAGGCGATACCGCTCTTCGCTGGCACGCAAGGCCTCTTCAGACTTCTTCCTCTCGCTGACATCACGCAGCGAACCTTCAATTCCCAGAGGCTCGCCATATTCACTGAAGAGAACGTGCGCATTGGCCGAAGTGAAGATAGATTGACCCGATTTCCCCTTCAAATGGAGCTCATAGTCTATCACTTCGCCTTTTTCCCTGATTGCCGCGAGGAGCTTTACCCTATCTTCAGGATGGACGTACACATCTGAGACGGGTCTACCGATGAGTTCTTCCCGTTTGTAATCGGTGTACCGCTCTACCGATGGACTGATGTCGATGATGTTCCCCTCTTTGTCCACTTGATAGAAGACATCCTGAACGTTTTCGAATATCCGCCTGTACTTGCTCTCGCTTTCCCGAAGCGCTTCCTCGATTCGTTTGCGCTCAGAGATGTCGACGAACGCAGCCTGGACAGCTGGTTTCCCCCCGTACTCGATCCGGCTTGCAAATATCTCCAGCCACCGGAACTCACCGTCCTTTCGCATTACCCGGGCTTCATAGCGAGGTGGGACTGCCTTACCTTCGACGCGGTCTTGATAGTTTTTCAGATATGCCGGCCGATCATCGCCAAACATGCGGTGCTGGATCTGATCAGGAGCAGCAGAGAGTACCTCTTCGATGGAGTACCCCAGCATAGCTGCTACTGGCAGGCTGGCGTAGACGACGCGAAGCGGAATTCCCTGGACAATCACAATGCCCTGCAACGACGTGTCGGTCAATGCATGGTAGCGCCCCTCTGCCTCCTGGAGCGACACTTTCAGTTGCCGAACGCTCTCGCGAAGGGACTGCAGCTCAATGGAGATATCGTCCTTCGACTTCTCTTTCTCTTTCATCGGATGCCCAATGCTGGTGTCGTTTGCGGTTAGCTGTGACGGATCGACATGATGTCGCCGTCGGCCACAGTGTATTCCTTCCCCTCGAGTCTCCAGTGCCCGGACTCTTTGGCCTTGGCGAATGAGCCTCCCTGGGCGATGAAATGGTCGTAGTGCACGACCTCGGCACGGATAAACTTCGTCACAAAATCGGAGTGAATCACGCCGGCGGCTTCCTGCGCTGTCATTCCCTTCCTGATCGTCCATGCTCTGCATTCATCCTCACCGACAGTGAAGAACGATTGCAGGCCGAGGAGAGCATACGATTCACGGATCAGCGTGCCAAGTGCCGAATCCTTGATCCCGTACTCTTCCATGAACACACTCGCTTCGTCATCGGGGAGCTCGGACATTTCCATTTCGATCTTGCCGAAGAACGAGACGACCTTGGTCTGTTTCCCCTCCTTTCCCGCCGCGACGCGTTTCACGATTTCCGGTGCCTCAACCCGCTGAGATTCGTCGAAGTTTAGCGCGATGAGCATCGGCTTCACGGTCAGGAGCTGATAGGTTCTGAGGATCAGCATCTCATCCTTTGTGAAATCAACTTCCCGCAGAGGTTTTTCGCTCTCCAGGGCATGATGACACTTTTCGAGTACCGGGAGCTCCCGCTTGAGGTTGTCATCCGCGAGTTTTTGAATTTGCTTCTTGATCCTGTCGACACGTGTCTCGATGAGCGAAAGGTCTGAGAGAATAAACTCTGTTTCGAAGGACGTTACATCCCTCATGGCATCGATGGAGCCGTCGGGATGGGGAACGGTTTCGTTCGCAAACAAGCGAACAACTTGAACGAGTGCGTCGTTCGTCTTAACGTTCGAAAGGAAATTGGTGGTGAATTGGGTCGATCCCGACTCTCCCTTCTTCAGTCCGGCCACGTCGACGAAGTCGATAGTCGCATACACCGTGCTCTTAGGCGAGAACAGCCCGTCGAGTTTTCCCAGGCGTGCGTCCGGGATTTTTACCATCGCGTGATGGGCCTCGGTCTTGGAGAGGACGGACGGATCGAGATGTGTTTTCGTAATTGTCTGAAACAGGGTCGATTTTCCGCAGAACGGAAGTCCTACAATGCCGATTTGCATAAGGTCGCTCTCGTATTAGTGAAGTAAGTTCAAGAATATACAACATTTCGTGCACTTCTCCACCCGCGCTGGCAGCCGGGCGGTTCAGAATGTCGAAAAGCAGAAATCCCATCCGGGTTTTCTCCGGAAGGGATTCTCGCTGAGTGCCCGCAGGTCGGCTGCTTGTTTCGGGAAGCTGCCGCAATCTTCATCCCACTATTTCTTCGGGTACTTCTTCACCACAAGGTATTTCGCTTCCATATCGCCGACGTTTCGAATTCCGTGTTCGACGTTTGACGGGCAATAGAGGCTTGCGTACGGCCCGACAACTTTCCGTCCGCCATTGAGGAAGAATTCGATTTTCCCTTCGAGAACGAAGAAAAACTCCTCTTCAGCGTGCGCATGGGGAGCGTGCGTTGCCGAGTGGGGCTTCACGACGCTCATCTTCAGCGTCTTTCCGTCGGCAAGGTCCTTATTGACAAACCAGTACTGATACCCTGCTTCTGTTTTCTCGATCTTGTCATTCGAAAACTGGTTTACGCAGTTTTCAATTGTCCACCTGGTCGAATCAGGCTCATTCGCCGTTGATCCTTTCTGCTGAGCGGCAACACCGAGAACAAGGATGGGAGTCAGGAGGAAGATTCTCAACACAAGCGATAATGAGTTAGTCGGTTTCATTGATATTCCTTTGGTGGAGGAGGAATCTAGTACCGAGTCAAGAAATCAACGTTGTGTTTTCTTTGTTCTTGGTTCTCAACGCGGAGACGCGGAGTTCGCGGAGGTATTGACTATGTCCTCCGCGATTCTCTGCGTGCTCGGCGTCTCCGCGATGAAAACCACAAGACAAGTTGTTTCAAACGGCACTAGCTTAGCGCTTTTCTCACCTCATTCAGGAACGCCGGGACTTTGACTTTGGGATCTCCAGCACCCAGTGTTTCAATCGGAAGATAACCGCGATACCCTGAAGCACGGATGATCCTCATGAGCTTGCCGAGATCAACACTTACCTCATCTGCGTTGACGAAGATGTTCTCCTTGATCTGCCAGTTTACCGCGTAGGGGGCCGCTGCCGCAATTTCGGCGTACGGATCAGTCGCCCTGAAACTGCCCGTATCCAGGATGAGGCCCGACCATTCCGAGTCGATGAGTTTCAGCATCTTCAAGGCATCGGCAGCCGTCTTGATGAAGTCATTGTGATTCTGAATCGCGACGATGACTCCGCGCGCCTCGCCATATGCAACGCATTCCCTGATATCCTTCACCATCCATTCAGCCGCTTGATCCCAGGTGAACCCGTCCAGATTCTGTCTTCCGGCAAATATCCTGATGACCGGCGCGCCGAGTTTCGCGGCGACTTCGATCCAGTTCTTCACAAGCGTGACATCTTCCCGCCTTTTCTTTTCGTCAGGATATGTGAAGTCATTCCGCACACCCGTTCCGCTAATGTCCAAACCAAGCAAGAATGCTTTCTTCTTGACGTGGTAGATATATTCATCCGACGGGGGCTGCGGATAGCCAGGGAAGTAATACCCGGTGAGATCGACTCCCTCAAATTCTTGCTGGGCGCAAAACTGAAGCAGGTCATCCAGCGTCATCGACCCTTTCAGAAGAGGATCGTTGAACGAGTAGGCGTTCAAGCAGATCTTGAGCCTGGACCCTCCGGCCCTCTTGATCTTCTCCTGAGCGCCAGTCTCAAACGGCAGGGACGCTGCTCCCAACACCGCCAGCGCAGGGATCGCAGTCAATTGTCTGAGGAACCTTCTTCGCATCGTCTTGGCTCCCCTATTTTTGGTACCATGCTTTTTCGATAACAGGCTTGATGACCGCGGTGAATTCCACGTATGCCGGATCCTTGAAGTGAAGCTTGTCGTCCCGGTAGAGCTCCAGCCTGGGCTTGCCTTCTTTGTCGAACAGAACCGGATTTACATCGATGTACCCCCGCATCTTCGTGGCGAGACAATACCGCTTCGCCAGTGCATTCGTTGAATCGACCACATCCCACTTTGCCATTTTTTGTGGAGCGCGGTTGATAGAGACATAGAACACCCGTGTGTTCGGCAATTCCTTGGCGACGTTTTCAGAGAACTGCTTGAATCGACCCGCGATATCAACTGCGTTTTCACCGCCGTTGACATCGTTACTGCCACAATAGTAGACGATAATCTTCGGCTCGTACGGAAAGACGATCTTGTTCATGGCATCGAGAATATCCAGCGTCCTGGATCCTCCGAACGCCCTGTTGAAGGCCGGCAAAGGAGCCATCTGCTCTTTCAGGTTTTTCCATTGCCTGAAAATGCTGCTCCCGATAAACAGAATGGCGTTTTTCGGTGGCGGCTGAATGGAGTCTTGCTTCAAGAAAGCATTGATCTCCGGAGCAAAACGATTCCTCCGCTGGATGAGAGTGCTGTCCTGAGCAAGAGCGATGTACGAAAAAGCTCCCGCCACCTGCAACAGCACCAGCAAGTGAATGATGCGATGTGTGATCACTTTGGAGTGTCTGCTCATCGTTTTCAGATTGATCTCTCCTCTCTTTATAGTATCAAAACTTCCGCCCAGATCGAAGCATCGACCGGAATGCCCTTCAGCATGTTTTCGGCTCTTGTTCGCTTTACGCGTTCACCCGGGTAAATGACTTCTCCGTCACCATCAGGTATTGACCGATGGAGGTCCTCTATCACAGTGCCGACAAGATTAGCCATCTGATTCCGGGTCGCAAGCTTTGAAATATCGAATGCGATGAATACCTGCGAGAGACCGTATTCGTCTTTTCTTTTGCTGATGTCGACGGTGGGTAGTCCGCCCGAAAGTGCTGCCGCAAGGAGATCGAGGAGTAACGCCAATCCTGATCCTTTCCAGTATCCCATCGGAAGCAATCGCCTTGAATCAAGAATTGCCGAAGCGTTCGCGGTTAAGACGCCATGCGCATCGAAACCCCCCGGCATCGGCAGTAGCTGGCCTCTTCTGTCATACTGCTCCACGGTGCCGTAGGAAAACTGGGACATTGCCATGTCCAGCACGACCGGCGTCTCACCCCCCGGAAATCCCAGGACGAGTGGATTATTCCCAACGCGAGGATCAGTCGCTCCCCAGGCCGGCATGTTTGACGTGGTATTGGTCCAGCCGATGAAACCAAATCCTGCCGTTGCCGCCTTCCACCCATAAAAGCCGCCGCGCATCCAGTGATTCGTATTCGAAAGTGCGACACCTCCCATTCCGTGCTCACGAGCCAGTTCCATCGCCCGCTCTGTGCAGCGCAGCGCGTTGAGGGGGCCCGGGCCGAGACAGCCGTCCCACTGCTCGATCGCTCCGGCTTTGTGTCTTAACTGCGGCTCTGCGTGAGGCTTGACGAATCCTTCCTGCACGTAGCGCACAAACCTGGGGAATCTGTTCACGCCGTGCGTGTTGACGCCGATCAGTGTGTTCTCGGCAAAGATATGTGCGCACATCTTCGCCTTTTCAGATTCAAATCCGATCTTGAGCAGAACCCGTTGAAACTCCCAATCGAGTTCATCGAAGGAGATTCGGACAATTTTCTCTATTCCAGTTTCTCCGGCACTCATCCAGACACCTATCTCCGACCGTGCATTTCAATCGTCATCCGGCGGCGGCTGCTTTCTTGTACTGCTTCGATAGTCCGGATTACATTCGCTGCTTCTATCGGTTTTACCGGCGGCTGTGCTCCGTTCTCAAGACAGTCGGCTACCCCATCGTAAAAGGCGCTGTAATTGCCCGGCAAGGTTTGCAGTTTGGCGCGTTTCGTGACACCATCTTTTTCTGTCACCATCGTCCCATACCATTCTACCGATTCGGATCCCCATCCAGGAGTTTGGGGGTCAATTCCCTGTTTCAACGCCTCCTCCTGCGGATCGAGGCCGTACTTGAAAAATGTGCCTTTGGTTCCGTGGAGAATGTACCGGGGACCGGGTTCTTTCACAAGATAGCTTGCCCTCAGGAGCACCGTGAGCTCGTCATAGTGAAGCCGAATGTCGTACCAGTCATCCACTTCTCCGCCTGTTCGAAAGATGCGAAGATGGGCGGTGACGGCTCCAGGAATTCCAAACAGCACAAGCGCCTGATCAATCATGTGCGAACCAAGATTGGTCAGAATTCCGGATCCTTCTTTCGATCGTTCCTTCCAGGTATTCGGCTGTATGAAATTCCTGTACCGGTCGTAGTGTGACTCGAACTCGACGAGGCGCCCAAGCGCGTTGCTCCGGACCACCTTGCACACAGTCATGAAATCGCCGTCCCATCGCCTGTTCTGGAACACCGTGAGCATTCTCTGCTCGCGGCCTGCAAGCTCAATGAGCTCCTCAGCTTGGGTGACGGTCTGGGTCATCGGCTTCTCGAGTATCACATGTTTGCCGGCCTCCAGGCACCGTTTCGCCAGGTCATAGTGAGTCTGGTCGGGTGTGTTCACAACAATCAGATCGATCTCACGATCGTTCAAGAGCTCGTCGGGCGAACTCGATACGATCGAACCAGGATAGATCGCTTTCGCATCGTCCCCGCTTCGCTGAACGATACGCTTCAAGGCAAATCTGTCGTGATGCGTCAGGAGGGGGGCGTGAAATATCCTTCCGGACATACCGAACGACGCTATTCCGACGACAATTTTCTTTTCCAAGGCTAGACCTTCAGGTCCCACCCCTTCTGGTACTCGCGTCCCCAGAGTTCGGCCGCCTTCGGATCGTCCAGAATGTGACCATTCTGCTTGTCGAGGTGAAGGGTCCGCTTCACTTTCCAGGCAATGTTGGAGAGTTGGAGGACCGCGACACTGGTGTTTACTTCGGCAATCGGAGAGCGGAGTTTCTCTCCGTCGCGGATCCCGTTTATCAGGTTTCCAAAATGGTTCGTGGTCATGTTGTCGATGCTGCGAACATCCTGAGTGGTACTGGCGCGTGAAGCCTTCCGTTCCTCCAGCATCTTGTCTTTGAGATCGTAGATTTCGTAACCGCCGCGATCAAGGAGCACCGTGCCTTCTGTTCCATGGATTGTGACACCGCGGTCGCGGTTGTGATGGCTCTTCCCCTGGCAGCTGAGGCATTCCCATGTGATCATTGAATCGTCGTATTCATAGCTGGTCACGAGCGTATCGTAGAATTCCCAGTCGTCTTTGTAATGGAATCTCCCGCCGGAAGCACTGACGGTGTTTGGATAGCCGACACCAAGCGCCCATCGGCAAAGATCTACTTCGTGTGTACCGTTGTTCAGCGTCTCTCCTGTTCCCCAGTGCCAGAACCAGTGCCAATTGTAGGGATGAATATTGTCTTTGTATGGCCGTCGCGGGGCCGGGCCCTGCCAGAGATCCCAGTCCAGGTAGTCGGGCACCGGCACTTCCTTTCCGACGCCTATCGACTTCCGCGTGTTGATATACCAGGCTTTGCCGTAGTAGGGCCTGCCGATGACGCCTTCTTTGATCCTTTTCATGATCTCGATCGTACGCTCGGAAGAGCGTTGCTGGTTGCCCAGCTGGACAAGTTTGCCATACTTCTTCTGAGCAGCAACCAGAAGCTCACCTTCGTGAGGATCATGGCTCGAGGGTTTCTCAACGTACACATGCTTGCCGGCCTTCAGCCCCATGATTGCGATGTGTGCCTGCCAGTGTTCCGGTGTCGCGATCGTGATGACATCGACATCCTTCGACTCCAGGATCTTTCTGAAGTCTTTTTCCTTTACAGGGGCCTGGCTGAAGCTCTTTTCCGTGGCAGCAGCGAACTTGTCAAGTTCTCTCCTGTCAACATCGCAGACGTGGGTAACCATCGCTCCCTTGTTTTGCCGGATACACTCGAGATGCGCATATCCTCTTCCGTGCAGTCCGATCACAGCGAAGTTCACCCTGTCATTTGCGCCGAGTATCCGTGCATAACTTTTGGCATTGAGCCCGATTGCCAGTCCGGCAGTTCCAAGTGCGGCTTTTTTGAGAAAATCCCGACGAGAGTTCATAGATTCACCTCTAAGAGACCTTATGATTGTCAAATGATGGAGCTGATTTCAATATCGACGAGTTTGAAGTGCAGATTCGAAATCCGAAATTCGAGACATCAACTAATCGAACAACTTGTTTGGGATTTAGGATTTCGTGCTTTGGATTTTGGAACGCGTAATCATTAGCCAAGGGATCAGAGCGTCGCCAACACGCCGCGAACATACCCAACCGATTCCGCCACACCCGGCAGCGAGTCTTTCTGATCTTTTTCATGCTCAAAATGAAGCGTTCCGGCGTATTTCAGTTTTGCCAGGGTCCTGAGGAGCTTTGGCGTATCAATCACTCCCCGCCCGATCTCAACCGTCGATCCTTTCGCGTCGGCCGAGCTGACATCTTTGATGTGAACATCAAGTAGACGATCAAAGAACCGTTCAACTTCGGAAGACGGATCAAGTCCGAGTCGCTGCGTGTGGCCGACGTCAATGCAAAGCCCCATCCGCTTGTCCATGTTCCTGATGAGCGAATAGGCGCTCTCTGGACTCGGGAACCGCTGGTCTGTGGGACCATGGTTATGAATCGCCAGCGCGATGTCGGTTTCCTTCACCTTTTCTTCGGCCAGGCCCAGAAGCGATTGTTCCGGCACACCGACCATCATTTTTATCCCGGCGAGTTTCGCATACACGAACGCTTTGTGGATTTCCTCCGCCGTCTTCATATAGACAACGCCGCAGGAGGAAAGCTCAATGCCGGCTTCGTTCATCTTCTTCTGAACCACCGCCATTTCCTGCGCAGTGATGTTCATGGGAAGGTGCATATCCTTCAATGTGATTTTCTTCAAACCGAGGCGCCTGGTCATTTCGAGCGTCTGATCGAGCGTGAAGGCCCGGAAAGTATAGGATGCCATTCCCAGAGTGTAGGGAACAGGCATATTGTAGGCCCCCTTGTCTTCGGGAAAAACGGCAGAAAGCGGGAGCGAGCCGATAGCCGTTGAGAGTCCGGCGAGTTTCAAAAAGTCACGACGAGATTGACCCATGGGATTCCTCACTTTGAATTGTCGATTGCGTGTTGTTCGCGTCCCGCCGTTCTGTGGCCGGATCGATTCGGAGAGAATTGATAACGCGTTTTAGAATGTTCGTATTTTGATATTCCGGTAGAACACCTTGTTGCCGTGGTCCTGGATCAGGACTCGGCCTCTGGGGTACTCACCGAATTCCGGGATGTCTTTAAACTTGCTCTCCGCCTTATGTGCGAGGAACTCCTTCCCGCCTCTCTCAAACTGCAGCACCTTCACACCGTTCAACCAGTGTTCGACGTGCTTCCCTTTCACCAAAATGCGCGCGTGGTTCCATTCGCCGATCGCGTTCACCTTTCTGTTGTTCGCGGGCATGATATCGTACAGAGAGGCAAGCGTCCGATTCCCGTTGATGCCGAGCTTTGCATCGGGGTGTTTGGCGTCATCGAGGATTTGATATTCAAGGCCTTTCGCCGACCCTGGCGTCTTCGGCTGTTGTTCGATTACAAAGTACTTGATGCCGCTGTTTGCGCCGTCGGTCAATTTGAAATCAAGTTTGAGTTCGAAACTGGCATATGGCTCCAGGGTAACAATGTCGCCGCCGAACGAAGCCTCACCACCGCCGGATTCTCTCACGATCAACATCCCGTCTCTCACTTCCCACCCTTTCTTCGGCAGCGAGTCCATGTAGGCGCCCCGCCAGCCGTTCATCGTTCTTCCGTCGAAGAGCAGCCTCCAGCCTTCTTTCTTTTCTGTGTCGGTCAACGTATTCGGTCCGGCTTCCGATTTCTTCGCCTGTTGGGACAAAGCGCAGCTCAGCAGCACAACTGCGAGGATCAGAGATCTTCGGAGAATGCGGTACATTGTTTTCTGGTGGGAATTCATCGTATGACCTCGCATTGTTCTGATGTACTAGTGGGACGAAAAGGGAGAAAGCGCTCGCTCATATCCGCAATAGGTCACTTGGGTTTAGAGAGCTTGTACGTCTTGATCTTCCCGGAGAGTGCTTTCAAATCTATGCCGAGGATTTTTGCAGCACGCCGCTTGTTCCAGTTCACGGAGGCCAGGACGCTCTTCACGTGAGCCTTTTGCAACTCAGCCAGCGAGATTGAGGTACCGACCCGAGTTCCTTTCGAACGGATGCCCGAAGTGGATTTGCGGGTTGTTCGCGAACGAGACGGAAGGGCGAGATGATCGACACAGATCACATCGTCCTCGGAAAGGACGGCAGCCCGCCGGATGACATTTTCCAGCTCGCGTGTATTGCCCGGCCAGTCATAACTCGTCAAGGCCTCAAGGGCCTTGACATCCAGGTGCTTCGGTTGTTTCATACCGGCATAGTCCTTCAGGAACTGTTCAGCGAGCAACGGAATGTCGTCTTTCCGCTCCTGGAGGGCCGGCAGCTGCAGAGTGATAACATTGAGTCGCAACAGCAAATCTTCCCGGAACTTTCCTGCCGTAACCTCCCGGCCCAGGTCTTTATTCGTCGCAGATATGATCCGCACGTCCGAATTCAGATTCTTGCTACTCCCGGTACGATGGAATTCTCCGGTTTGCACGAACCAGAGCAACTTCGGCTGAACGGACAGAGGCATCTCACCGATCTCATCCAGAAACAGCGTCCCCCCGTCTGCAATCTCCAACAATCCCTGCTTCGCGTTCTTCGCATCAGCAAATGCTTCTTTTTCGTGACCGAAGAGCTCACTCTCGAGTTGCGTTGCAGGCATGGAAGAGCAATTGAGCGCCAGAGAGGGTTGATCCTTCCTCAAACTATTTGCATGGATGAAGTTCGCAACCACTTCTTTCCCAGTGCCGCTGGCTCCCTGGATGAGTACCGTGGATTCCGTTGGGGCTGCGCGCAATGCGAGGTCCAGCATTGCGAGCAAACCCTTATCCTTGCCGACCATACCCGAAGGCAGCGCCCGGTGCGCGATCTGATGTCTCAGCGCTTTGTTCTGGATAAGCAACCGCTTCCGCTCCAACGCCCTTTCCACGAGTGCAGGAAGATCGGTCGCTGTATACGGTTTTGTGATATAGTAGTACGCACCAAGGCTCATGCATTCGACGGCCGTCTTCACATCATGGACGGCTGTGAGCATGATGACTTCGGTATCCAGATGCTGGTTTTTGATGAACTTCAGCACTTCTATGCCACTGACATCGGGCATCATAATGTCGAGGAATACGAGGTCGAACGGAAGCGTCTGTAGCATGGTGATTGCCGTCCTGCCATCGGGGGCAGTATCGACATAATAGCCCTGCCGTTTCAACACATGCATCAAGAGATGAAGAAGAGTCTCTTCGTCATCGACGGCAAGGATGGAAGTCGCTGGTTTTTCCATGGCGCACCTGCTATGCTATGATCAAGCTGGATCAACATGGCTCATGGGATCTTGATGCAGCGGGGCAGGGATGATCATGAGAATCAACATGCCGACGGTGCTGCAGAACCCACGGCCCATAAGAAAGCTCACGTCAAAGGTAGCAAATTCCTGCCAACAATGCACACCGACACACATCCAGTGTGAGTCCATTGTGAGTCATCTGCCCCGGGATGCGCCCACAGCCAGAAGAGCCGGCAACTATTTCACGTACAGCACTCGCCGCACCTGCTCGTGCCGGTTGTGCATCAAGCGCACGTAGTATGTCCCTGAGGGAAGACCAAAAGGATTCCAGGAAAGATCATGGACGCCCAGGTTCTCGATTCTGCCACGGAACAGGGAGGCGCTTTCCTGCCCCATCACGTTGAACACGGACACGGTCACGTCGCCGGGCTCGAAGATGTTGAAAGTGATCCGGAGCGTGCCGTTGAATGGATTCGGGTAAGGCTCGTGCAAATTGAACCCACGGTTGATTGCTTCGAAGTCCTCGTTGATACTCCCTTCCTCGACAGACGTTACCGGCTCTTTCGATTCATAGTACGGGTTACCCAGCTCGATCCATCGCCAATACGAGAAATCGGGTGCATGGATGACGTTGATGTCACTCGTCATGTGAAGAAGGTTGTTCGCCGCGTTCGGCAGGTTGTTGTACGCTCCGTTTTCCGTGACGTACACGAAACCCTGGCGACCTGATGAGTGTGCCACCCCCACACCGGGAAAGCCAAGCTCGACAACATAGTAGCTATCGATGTAATTCTGGGCGAAGTACGAGTAGAACACTCCGGTCACGACGTTGAGGCTTCCCTGGTCTCTGAGAGAGAGAAGAAGATCCATCGAGGTCACAACACCGGGCTGAAACGGTTTGGAGTACGGTGTGAGGGTGCCGGCAGCCCGGAGATTGTGAGCCGTCACAGGCACGTCTGCGTACGTCCGGCTCACTGTGATCCTCTCTGATCCCGGGGGATTCCCCCGATAAGAGGTCGGGTTGATCGATAAGGTCACCGATGGAATCACGTGCCCCTGTGCCCGCTCACGCGCAATTTCTTCAAAGTACTCGCGCTTGAGAACATCGAGAGAATCAATGTTTTGTGAAACACGAATCCAGACGCCGGGGCGCCACAATGCCTCGTCCCACCTGTTGGCCCTCCGGTTCTGCACCTCGCTGGCATTTCCACTTCCTGCATCGTAGGAGAATCCATACCAGTAGTTGCCTGAGACGCTGTTGATTCTGGTGATCCAATGAGTTTTCCGCGCATCGTCGTAGGCATACTCGACGGGGATTCCCCTTTTCTTCGCGGCGGCAAGGATCACATCGAAGATCGAGAAGTAACCCGGGGCGAAGACGTCGGGGCGGACGGAGACGATGGCCTGTTCCTTCGGATCAAAGGGGATGATCTGGCCCAGGAGCATGACCTGCGAGCCCGGGACGGGAAGCGGCGCGGTTGAAGTCGTCAACACACCGGTCGTGCCCAGCTTGTCGTACTGCATGGATGCAGGGAAATGGTGGCAGTTCGTGCACGCGTTGTCCGATGGAATTGCTGTGTGGAACCGGGGGAACGCCGAGGAGCGCGTCGCTGATTTGTTCCCACCCGGTATATGGCACGTGTTGCAGCTTCGTTGCAGCGGAATGGTATGCCACGTGCGGCTTGTGACTTCACCGATCTTCATCCGGAATGTACCGTCTGTCAGGACGTGAGCGTACAGGTTGCCGCTGCTGTCGGTCCGATCGAGCGTTGTGATGCTTCCGTCCGGAGCGATGAGCGAAACCGCGGCTCCCGATTGGACGACTCTGCCAAGAGTGTCAGCGAAGACGGTGCCGCCTAGTTTGAGGTTTGTATGGCAGAGAAAGCAGTTCATGCCCGCGTTATGCGGGGCTGAACTGGAGATTGGACGCGTGCCTGCTGTGGCTAGTACGAGCACCGCGGTTGCCGCAAAGATCGAAAACGAAGAGAGAGTTGGCCTATGATGTGACACGCGATTCCGCTTCGAAGAGTCTCTTATTGAATTCAGTCGACGGATCGATTCGATGATCGGAGCTTAGCGCGACTGGCTCAATCTGCGAACATTCGATCCCAATTGAAAGAACATCTCATCGGGCAGCGCTTTTCGGATTTCCCTGCACCTCACCGACAAGCTGGAGTTCGTCTGTGATTCGCTTGCGGTCCCTGAACCCGACAGCACGGAGATGGTTCTTCCCTGCCTTCAGGTCGCATGCGGTCCACACAAAGATCTTGTCGACGGATGATCTTGCGCCGAGTGATAGTTCGTTCTGGAACAGCTCGACGGAATCACAGTTGGAATAGATCCTGATGTCGACCGCGCCCGCAGGACGTGGATTGAACCGCTTGCTGGTGATGTGCACCATCGGTTCGGGATTCCAATTGGCCTTGTACCAGAAGAATGCATCCTTTCTGATTGTCCTGTCAAAGCTCACAAGGCCCTTGTCGTTCTGGCCCAGGCGCTCACCTTCGGATCGCCCGTCCGACCCAAAGTCGAACATGTTCCAGACGAACGTCCCCCAGAGGTAAGGGCGTTCAACCATAGCCTTCCAGGTAATTTCATGCAGTGTCGATTGCCACTCTTCAGGATGCCACGCCCCTCTCGTGGGTGGTTTTTTGGTGGGGTATTCATGCTGATTGACGCTCGCGCCTGCGCCATATTCGCTGATGCCAATGCGAGCCTGCGGAAAGCGCTGATGCAGTTTGTCGGCATAGCTGGCAAAATCTTCAGGCTTTCCCTCATACCATCCGCGATACACGTTGTAAGCTATCACATCCGATGCACTGTTGATGCCGGTGTTGCCATCGTATTTGCTCCGGCTAGCAACCGCGGTGAGCCGCGTCGGATCAAGAGTTTTGGCAAGTGTATTGAGATCCCGGACAATCTGGGTGTATAACTTGGGATCACTGTCGGGCACCAATTCGTTCTGTAAGCTCCAGAAGAATATGGAGGGATGGTTGAAATTCTGTTTGACCAGTTCTCTCAATTGCTGCTGGCAGACCGCAGCAAATTCGGGAGATGGGTGGACATCGTCCACGAGGGCAAGCTCGGCCCACACGACCATTCCTCCGCGGTCGCAAAGGTCATAGAATTCCTGAGCGTGCTGGTAGTGCGCCAGCCGGATGGCATTGGCACCGATCTCCTCGATCATGCGAAAATCCTGAGCGTGCTCCTTCGCCGTGATAGCCCAACCCATGTTCTCGCGATCCTGGTGCCGATTGACACCATAGAGCCTGTAAGACTTCCCATTCAGAGAGAAGCCCTTCTCAGGATCAATACTGAAAGAGCGCAGGCCAATCGGCTCGACAACACGGTCAACGACGTTCTTCCCGTCAAGGACCTCCGTGACGAGCTTATAGAGATACGGATCCTGACGACCGTTCCAGAGGCGCGGTTTCGTAATCGAGACGTTTTGCACAACGTCCTCCCGCGACCCGGGTGCCAGCGTGACACGAGCCTCAGATTTCTGGACGGTCTTTCCCTTGTGATCAAGAATCGTCCACCGAACGGTCGGCGCCTTTTGAACATCATATCCATTGAGGAGCTTCGTCGTGATTTCCAGATCTGCAGATTCCTCATTCACACGGACTTGCTTCGCATAGACACCCGGAGACGCATCGTCCAGCGGTGTTATCGACAACTTGTCGAGGACAAGCAAGTGGACATCGCGGTAGATCCCGCCGTAGATGGTGAAATCTCCCCGGAGGGGTGAGATCGTGGAGTCCTTCGCGTTGTTGACTTTGATCGCGATGGAGTTATTCTGGCCTATCTTGATGAGCGATGTGATATCGAAACAGAAGGCTCCGAAACTTCCTTTGTGTTTTCCTGCAATCTTCCCGTTGACAAACGCCTCTGTGACGGAAGCAGCTCCCTCGAACTTGAGATAAAAGTTCTTTCCGCGGAATTTCGAATCGATGGCCAGCGATCTGCGGTACCAACCCGTGCCGCGATAGTAGTCATTCCCACCATCCTGACCATCATGCCCGTTCCACGTATGCGGGAGAGAGACATTCTCCCAAGACGCGTCACGGTAGTCGATCTTTTCTGCACCAACAGCGTTGTGGCGGATGAATTTCCAATTCCCATTGATTACAACATCCGTGCGAGTCTGGGCAGTGGCTGGAGACTGAAAAAGGGACAGCGAAACACAGAGAGCCACCAGGACTACAGTGAACATCGATTTCATTCGACGCCTTTCGTTACGTTCATGTCTGATTTTTATGATTGGAACTCTGAAATCACCACGGCAGGCGGGATGTAAAGAATACAACCGTTGCGAGCGCTTCTTCGTCATCGACGAGATGCCGATTATCCCCCCCTCAGCGATTACAAAAGGAAAGGATGCAAAGGGAAGTCAAGAAAGAAGACGATAGAGGTCACTGCGCCGGAATGATTTCGACTTCACTTCGCTCAGCAATGATCAATGGATAATCTGTCAACGGGATTCGATCAAAGATCATCGTGCCGTTTTCATTTAAGGGCTGAGCCAGGCTATACACTTTGCCATCGAGAGGATCAACGAGGACGGGATCGATGATGGCAAGGCCTTTGAATTCTATTCTGACGGTTGCCGACCTGATCATTTCCTGTGGATGCCAGGGAAGCCAGTAGGCAACGAGTGATCTTCCCTTCTCCGTCCGATAGGACGCTACAAGCGGGATGGAAGGGAATGCATCATCCTCAGAGCCTATTCCGTAGAACACGCCTTCGTCCTGAACAAGAACTTTGTTCTTGATCCCAAAAGGTTTGTATCGGTCATCTATGAGAGCACAGAGATTCTGATATGCTGCGAACCCCGGTTTTGGTTCAAGGGTGGGATTTTCGAGCAGGCACTTTTCGTTCACGCCGACAACCTTCACCCGTGCACCTGCTCGTTCCGGAAATCCCAGGACGCTATCAACTGACGTCAAGAAGGAGCGTTTGGGAACGACTCCACGGCCGCCGCCGTGAAACAGCTTGAAATAATTACTCATGCTGGCGCGGCAGAAATAGGTATCGGTGAAGGCCTGCCGCAACAACCATTTCGCCTGGACTGTTGGCCCCCAGGGACTTGAACCGCGATAGTCTCTCGTGCTGCTATGCGACGGATACCCGCATTCTCCCTGCCACAATTTGATCGCAGGGTTATAGCGATTGATGACGTCCCAGGTCTGCAACGCTTTGTAGATCCGCTCTTCCGGGATGGAGCCATAGTTGTGGAACGTGATGATGTCGACGAGGGAACGATTGTCCATACTGAGAAACGCATCGGTGTATTCCGGATCCAGTCCCGCGAGCGCACCGGCAATAACAAACACCTGCGGATCGACACGTTTGACAACCTTTGCGCTTTCGTTGAGCAGCTGTCCATATTCCTTGCCATTCGGTTCATCGCCCCAGTAAGCAAAGTGATTGGGCTCATTCCAAATCTCCCAATACTTGATTGTCCCCTTGTACCGGAGAACAACCTGTTCGACAAATTTCAGCCACGCACTCATCGCCTGAGGATTCGAAGTCGGCGGAAGACGGTGTTTGCCATAAATCTCGGTGAGCTTGGGATCGACGTTGGTGTTCCAAGCGGTGTAAAGTCCATTCGATCCACCGATGGTGACGAACGGCGTGATGCCCATCTTGATCGCGGTTGAGAAGGCTTTGTCGGTCTCATCCCAAATATAGACGCCGGGGCTGCGTTCAATCTCCGGCCAAGTTGCCTGCAGCCGTGTCCATTTTACTCCGATCTCGGCAGCTTTTGCAATGATTTCTTCATCAAGTGTGCCGGCTTGTATGCCCCATGGAGAATTCTGAATTTCAATGGAGTGTTTGGGTTTCACGTGGCCCAACAGTTGCCTCTTGTCATCCGCTCCATGTCCCGAGAAGCCCCATATGAACGGGCAGAGAGCAACAATGATGAACAGTGTCAGTGCAGGCCTTGCCATAGTCACGAGTATTCTTATGCGCATTGGTCTTTCCGTTGTAAGTTATGGGTTAGTCAGCGAATGAGTATCATCCTGATCGTCGAAGATCCGGCTCCTGAGGTCAACCGGGCAAAGTAGGCTCCAGAGGAGACCTGGTGCCCAACTTCATCAGTTCCATCCCACCTGGCCACATGACTGCCAGACCATTCCAAACCCTTTTGGATGGTTCTCACGTTCCTACCTGAGAGGTCATAAATCGCGAGCGAAATGTGTTGCGGCGTTGCAAGCTCGAAGAAGATGTTGGTCGCAGGATTGAAGGGATTAGGATAGTTCTGCGCCAGGTCATGTCGGCGGGGGGGCCTAGTACTCTCGTCGTTCACTCCGGTTGTCTGCTGATACTCAAACGCGCCGCGGTCAACTGTGCCACCGGCGTTAGGAACCGGATTCCCCCAAATGTCCTGCGTCCCATGGTTTTTCAACGCCAGTCCGCTGTTGATTGCCGGCGATCCCGGCTGCAGTTTGTACCCGTCGATTGTCCCGATCCCCGTGCCCGCCCTGCCGGGATTGACGAGCATGGGATTCGAAATCAACTTGTGCGCGTCGTCCGGTTCTTTTGATGGCCGAGGTCCGTAGAGCAAATTGTAGTCGATGACTCGAGTGTACCCCGGGGTTTCACTATCATACGTTGCTGTGGTGCTCTTGTTGTAGATAATGTTGTTAGCGAAATAGTACGTCCTTGTCCCCTTGTTGACGTTCCGTTCAGAAATGATTATCGGCGACAAGCTGGAATCGATATACACCGTATTGTTGTAACAATACACAGAAGTGTTTGGATAGTTGATGCAGAAGATAATCCCCTTGTCATTTTGACTGATATTGTACCGGCAGATAACTCCAGAATCTGGCTGTTCGGTGCAAGTCCAGAAAAGACCATGCGCATTATCGTGGCTGTAGCTGTACTGGAAAATGCAGTTTGGACTCTGAAGGTCGGCATCATACATACTGCCGTCTGCGCCTGGCGAGCGATTGTTATAGCCCTCGTTATACTGGAACACAGTCCCGTCACATGACCTGGTAAACATCGTATTGCCGGTTGTTCCTGTTGCGGTCTCATAACAGACATTGTGTTCGACGAGCCCACCATCCAGCAAACGAAGGATCATTGCGTTCTTGGAAATGTGGTGAATGACATTGTTCCTGATCCGGACATTCGTGAACCGTCTGCTTAACCAGGCGGCTGACTGGGGATAGTCGCCGCGTTTGAGAATGTAGTCGGTGTACAACCCTGTATTTTCAATATTGGCGATCGTGCAACCTTCAATCAAAACGTCGTCATATCGCGTCGGGACGGAGGCATCACGTGTGGTCTCAATGCCGATACCTGCAGTTCGTTTTTCCGGGTCCTCATTACCGACGATCCCCTTGACGTTATGGATGTAGAGATCTTTCAGGTAGATGTGGCGCACCAATCCGAAATCTGCCGCAGCGACAAGAACCCCGCGACGATCTCCCGCCGTGGCAGCATCGTTCGTGATCTCAAGATCCGTGATCTCCCAGTATTCTGCATTGAGCAGGTACACCGTTCCCTGACCGATCACACCGTTGCCATCGATGCGGGGTTTGACACTGCCGCCGTACTTGCCGATGACGATAGGCTTTCCTTGCGCTCCTGATCCTTTCGGAACGAGCTGTCCTGTCCACACAGATCCTGACTTGAACAAGATTGAATCGTCCGGCTGGAATGTTCTCCCATTCACCTTCATTAGACTTTGCCAGGCAGATGCAGTACTCGTCCCGTTGTTGGCGTCAAGGCCACTCACAGCGTCAACATAGTACGTGACCGATTGCGCAGAGAGTGCACTCACCATGACGAGCGTGAACACAATGATGTGAAGGTGAATCCTGAGAACTATTCGAGATGATGTTAGCATGGTGTCGACTCTTCTCGCTGTGACCTTGTTGATGTCCTTCTGAATCCGAGTCAATTCTTGTCTAGGGCTCGGAACAGTGACTCCGCCGAGAATCCCCTGTAACCAGGAACAGTTGCGACGACGGATGATAGATCCTGGGGCAATAAACCGTCTCCCCCTCAAAACAGAAAGCCTGCGGTTATTTCAGGACGATCATCCGTTTCGTTTCTCTAAAGTGCCCTGAAGTAAGAGTATAGAAATACACGCCGGAGCCAATCTGCGCTGACCCGAATGGAACCGTGTACGAACCTGGCGACTTCAGATCATCAACAAGAACTGCAACACTGCGTCCCAGCACATCGGATATCTCTAACCGCACAGTTTGAGTCGCGGCGACATCATAACGGATGGATGTTGTCGGATTGAATGGATTCGGAAAGTTTTGACCAAGCTCAAAACGACCTGGCACTGTTCCACCTTCGGTGCCGACACCAGTCGCTGGACGATTGAGCACCAATGAGCAGACATTTAATGGCTTCGTTGTGGTTTCCTTCGCGTGGATCCTGAGATCGAGTCCATCTGCCGAATCGTCGGCCAGGCAAAACGATACGATTTTGTTTCCGACAAACTCCGACTGGACATAGCTGGTGACATCGAAAACGTAGGCTGTATCTGAGAGCGTATTGCTTCTGCTTGGGAATCTCTGGCCGCGCAACACTGCTCCAACTGCCGGGGCGTTATTCCAGGTGAGCGTTGTCTCCGTCCAGTTGTCGTTGGAGATGGGGTAGAGGTTGGCGAAGCCGGGTGTCGCGACGCGTTCCAGACCTATTTTCAACTCGGCTTTGGTGATGGTTCCTGAAAATCCCCGGAGATCGAACTTCAAATATGCCTTTCTAAAGAGGTCTTGGCTACTATTTGATGGAAGCATCGCACGGACGCGGAGAAGGGCCTCCGTTCCCATTGATGAGTCTGGAGTTTGGAGAAGGGAATACGTATCGTCCGCAACAGGTATGACCGTTTGTGCTTGTGCAGTAATGGCAAATGTCGTGCTCAGCACCAATGCAATAAACAAGGAAGATAGAAGTATCGAGTGTTTCATCGTGATTCTCCTTTCGTGTTGAATGTGATCTGGAGTCCAAATCCGAAGCCGAGCGGCCTCCACGCATTCGCCGCAGGCTTGCCGTCCCGCGCATCATCGCCGCCAGTTTGCCGATTGACTTCATTCCCGCTTTCCTCGTTTTCCGCTTTCGTCTCTTTGAACCAGATAGAGCCACCGGGAACAATCCGCAATGGCGCTATCTTGTTTTGCGCCGCTGTTATCCAGCGTATGGCCGGTATTGGAGAACGTTCTCACCCCCCAACGAATCCCATTCCTCGCAGCAGCTTCGCCAATCTGCCTGCTTCCGAACTTGAAGACTTTGTAGGATGGGACACGCTCGTAGTACACCGTGGTGTCGTTGAGGCCGTGAATAGAAAACACCGGGACGTTGCTCCCCCTCATCCAGCTTGTGTCGCCGATGGCGCCCCAAGCATTGATCACTCCCTGAACATCAGATGAATAACCCGGCGATCCATTGTTCCCTTCGAAGCTTCCGCCGACGTTATCCCAACGTATGTATTCCGGCACTTCTGCTGAATCCAGATATGCGAGATGGAGTGCGATGATTGACCCTGCGGAACTTCCTGTTGCGTAGATCCGGTTTGGATCGATCCCATACTCCTTTGCGCTCTTGCGGAAGAACCGGACCGCGGCCTTTGCATCCTGCAGCCCGCGCATCATTGCTTCAAAGTACGCCGTCGCGTCGGGAATCGGATTCGTCAAACGGTATTCGATCGATGCGGCGACGTAGCCCATTTTAGCCAGCGTCGTGCAGACACGGGTTTGATAGGCTCCGAACTTCGTCTGGTTCTTGAAGCCTCCGCCGTGGATGTAAATCACCAGCGGTCGCAAACGCTCAGCATCCGATGACGGCGGGCTGTACACGTCCGCCCGGTGTTCCGGCAACGCGCCGTACGAAACATCCTTCGTGAGCACATAGCCGCCGAAGTACAGATCGCTGTATCGCTTTTTGCTATCCTGGGATTTCGCGCGCAGAGAAACAAGTAATACTGCCGCAAGCAACACATTCAAAGAACTTTTCATGCCTTCGTCACTTGACAAGAAGCATTTTTCTCGTCTGATTAAACGAACCACTTTGAAGCTGGTAGAGATACACCCCAGAGGTCAATTGCGAAGCATCAAAAGTGATCGCGTGGCTTCCCGCGGGTCTGGTCTCGTCGACCAATTTCGTTATTTGCTGGCCCAGAAGATTGAAAACAGTCAAGGATACACGCATTTCCGACGGCAGCTCAAAGCGTATCGTTGTTGCGGGATTGAAGGGATTCGGGTAGTTCCGCATCAACGCGATTTCCTTAGGAAGAGAAGAAGATTCCTCAACTGCACTCACTTTCGGACCAACAGCAATGGCGAACTGTCCGAAGTTCGAAATGACAGTGTCGGCAACCATGCCTCCCGTGAATCCCGCTGCTATCCCGGCGTACTGCCAGGCGGTTGAGCTATTGGGGCGCACCAGCACTCGCAATGCCGTGGAATCGAGACCAACACCTGAGGCGTTCAGATCTAATCGAAACGTTGCTCCGGGCGTTACATCGCTTGTGATCATCCAGGAGCCGCCTCTATAATAGTTCGTGGCTCCGGTGGGAAGTCCGGCCGATCCCGGATCGCCTGGGACGTATCGGAAGGAAATATTTGTAGCCGCAGTCGGAGTCTTTGAGAACGTAAGCGCTGCCACCCGGTATTCCGTCGCTGAGCCAACCGGCATGGTCTTCTTCGACGTGGTGGAGATCGGGCGGACAAGCGAGCCTGTGCCGTCCGTGATCACGTAGCTGGAATCAGACTGACCCGACGGATTGTTGAACCAGAGATTTAAGGCCCCGAGTTTGAACTTGCCCAGCGTCATCGTAAGGTTGCCCGAGGCTGCCGTGAGCTTCGAAAGCGAAGTCGTCAGATTTCTGTTTGCCATTTGGATCGTCAGGTTCACGACGGTGTCCGGAATCGCATCTCCTGTCACCTGGTTGGCTGTACCGGCGTACACATAGTTTGCGTAGCGTGAGAACTGCCGTGTCGCGGCTTGGATATCTCCGGTTGCGCCACTGGCTGTGATGCCATTGGGCGAGGAGATGAACAGCGTTCCGGCGGAATCGAGCTTGAACGTGCCGATGCCAAGAACCTTGTACCCATTGCATCGCAGACGTCCCTTGACGGTGAGTGTCTTCCCTGAAAGATTGATGTCTCCGCTCTTCAGATCATAGTAGCCCGAGCTCGCAGGGAAAGTATAGTCAGCGTCAAGAGAAAAACCTGCCGCGTTGTTGAAAGAAACCGTGCCCGCAATGTCGCCGAATGCCGGCCAGAAGCTGCTCTGGGTCAGGGTCAACGTGCCGCCGCTGTTCACGTCAACTGCAGGAGCCGCGAGAAGACCACCCGATGCTACCGTCAGGTTCACACTCGAGCCGATGATGACTTTCGAGCCCACACCGCTAACGATCCATTGTGCCGTGAGACTCACCGCTGTTGTGTTTCGGACCACATAAAGCTGGTTGTCGGAAGCGAAATCGGATGGACGAGCACCAGATCCATCGGAGTTTTTGCCCCAACTGTTCGGATCATTGATGGCCCCTGTTCCATTGTAGTAGAGCGGGGGAGGCGGAAGGACTTCAAGCCATTTGCCCCCCATGCGGATGCCGCCAATGGAAAATGTCGGTGCCGTTGCGACGGCGTTTTGGACGAGAGCGAGTCTGTTGATAGAGACGAAATCTGTCCCTGGATCTGTGTAGTCCTTAATGACCGGATTCAGATCATCTGATGCGCCGCCGATAGGCGGATTCACCCACAAATTCATTTTTGCATCCGTTGTTGCGGTCGTGTTGAAATCATATTTCGCTATGACGAGATACGTCGTCCCGAATGAATACTTGCTCGCGGTATATTGCATGCCGGTTGTGCCTTTGCTGATTCCAAAATTGAACGAGGTGGTACTTGCTGTCGACGTATCGCGCTTAATCCACATTCTCCATCTGTTGTGATTGCTTGTATTCCGCACAATCCAGATATAGTCGCCTGCAGCAGTCGCAGAATCTACCTTGATCAGGAACGCCAAATAAACGACACCAGAGGTTACATCTCGTACGACAACCTGAGCATCCTGTCCACCCCCTGAGAGATAGGCGGAGTTTCCATTACCCGATTCGATGTAACCAGCATAGAAGAGGGCGGAGTTCGGCTTCACCACGATATAGGGTGGCGCCACCGTGCTCCCGATTGTGCCGGCCGAAAGCTCACTCCAATTCGGCAATGTGCCGATATTCGATGTCGTGTCCTTGAACGTCTCCTGAAGCAGCAACTGCCCATAACCGGTTGCCGCGACACACATCAGAGCAACAAGAACAAACAAAATGGTCGACAAGTGTTTCATAGAAACCTCCTCTGTTAATACAGTGATGCGGCCTGGTGACCACCCATCCAGAACACCGCGTCGTACTTACTAGAACCCAAAGCCCACCGTGAACATGCTGACGGACTTGAATCGCCCCACCTTCGCGTAGGCATAATCAGCTTTCAGTGTCAGCTCGTCACTGACAGGATACTGAGCGCCAAAACCGAAGGTGTAACTTTCTTCATTGTAATTGAACCGATACCCGCAGCGGAAAAAGAAATTCGACCATGCGAAGTACTCGAGACCAACGTGCACTTTGTCAGGCCCGTCATTTGGTTTCACATACTCTGCCGCAACGGTGAGCCGGTGCTGACTTTCCTTCGACTGCTCCAATATGTCATACGCTGCTCCGAGAATAAACAGTATGGGCATCTTGACTCTCGCCGGAGCCTGGGCAAGGCGTCCCTCGTATGACATGAACTGACCGTCTGCGCCGAAGTTCTTCCCCAGCATGGAGATTCGCAGGCTTCCGATCCCCGTCCAGTACATCGTGCCGATGTCCAGCGCCCAGCTCCTCATTCTGGCATCATCGATCTGCTGCTCGACGTACCGGATCGTTCCTCCGACCTGCAGAAACTCTGTGATCTGCTTCGAATACAGAAGCCCCGCTGCGAGGTCGTGTGCTGTGAACGTCCCCAGGCCTCCCGTAATCGGGACGATTCCGATGTCATTGCCCAGGGCATCAAAACCCTGTGCGACCTCAGTTCGGATCATGCTGCCGTAATTCAAATAGAGACAATGCACCCCAACGGTTCCGATCGGACCGAGATTCTTGACGAACGAGAGCGTGCTGTATTGGATATCCGCCACCCACTTCATCGAAGAGAACTGAATATCCATGTCCGCCACGTCGGCAGCCGACGCCGGGTTGTTCAAAGCTGAGTTGGCATTGCCGTAACTCACTGCCGATTTCACGCCGCCCATCGCGGCGCTGCGCGCATCCGTCGGAAGCTTCAGGAACTGCCAGCCTGCAGAGCCGACCCGGCTTATTCCCAACGGCTCTACTCCCCAATCAACCGGGTTAGTCCCCACCTGGCTCCGGCACTCATCGTGGAACACGACCACAATTAGCATCGCCAGCGTGCTTCGGACTATGCGCTGTAACGTGTCAGAATCCTTCATATGCGACTCTCTCGATCGAGCTCGTTACTTGATAATGGCGATTTTCCCGACTGACGTTTCCCCCTCATGACTGGGAACGTGCGATTCGACGTGGTAGATATAGATGCCCGGCTGGACATTCTGCGCAAAGTCGGTCAGCATATAGTCTTTCCCTGCCTGGGAGCCCCACGTTTCGATTCCGCCGCCGCTTGTATGTTCGAGCGTCTTGACAAGGTCGAGCGCGAGCGTGTAGATGCGGATGGTGCACTCCGCCGGAATGTTGACAAACGCCAGACGTTTGTATTCCGCGGACTCAGCAAACCCGCTCACCTGGCGGAACGGATTCGGGACAACGCGAATTTCGCTTTGAGTGTTCGATGGACCGGGTTCGGCAGAAACCGGGTAGAAACAATATCCCGTCATGCCGCTTTCATTTCCTCCGGCGTCAATGCTTGTGACACAGTACCGGTATGGCACATTGGGTTCCGATCGGACGAAGTACTGCACATACGGATTGTTGTCCGTGCCGAGGACTACTGAACTGTCTGCACGCGTGACCGACACCGAGTCGATCAGTTTCCATGGACCTTCGATGGAGTTGTTGGATTGATAGATCTTGTACGCCGCGAAATCGACGCGCCGTGTCTGCGGATCGATGTAGCCCCTGTGAACCGCCTTCCACGTGAGTTGAACCCCCTGTATCCGTGCTCCATTAACAACAATTGCGGAAGGAACAACTTTCAGTTCATTGGCGTTGCCAACCCGCGGGGCATCTGCCGGAGTCGGAGGCGGAAGGCTCCCGAATGGGAGCTGCCATCGGTTTCGGATGAGCGTCCGTGCGGCGCCGAAATTCTGCTTGAGGTTCGCGATCCCCTCGGCCTTGAATCGACGTGTCGCTTCATAGCCGCCGAGCATTGAAACATTCCGGTCCATCTGTCCGGCGACAAAAACTTCAAACCAGTGGATCGACTCCCCCTTCTTGATATCGAACGGGCCGATGGCATACAGATAGCGCGGGTTTCTCTCCCATTTACTCCCTGCCCCCGGAGTGTTCACACCTGCAGCCGCCCGCCAGCTGATTCTCGGCTGTTCATTCGTCGTCATGAAGCTGACGAGATTGTCATACTGGGCCAATGCGTCGTACCTTGATGGCAGCAGTTCCAAAGCGTCAGCGCGAGAATCCGACGAGACAATCTTCCTCCAGATCTTCTTCTGCCCGAACTTGTTGAGCGGTAGCTCATCGAGATAGAAATTGTAGGCGTACACGTAGGGAGAATACAGCTTGAAATTGCGGGAGCCCTGAATGCCGATGTTCCCGGGATCTCCGGCGTTTGCCGTCGAATCGCCCGGCGGAATCGAATAGGAGGGTGCAGCTGTTGTCGGAGGAAGCGACGTGTCGTCATAGAAGATGAATCCCAGCGAATCCCCCATCACCGAATCCCATTCATATTCTTTATCCCACCCCACAGAAACTGACGGAGGATTGTATGGTCCATCCGGCGTCACCATCCGCACGTAGTAGAAATCATTGAACGTGGTGTCGTCGGTGTTGGTCAACGTGCATTCCATGATGACGAAATCATCAAACTTCGGCTGGCTCCAGACACGGACAGTTCCTTTGAGCTCATACTTCATATGCCTCCTGCCTGAGCCATCATACTGATACGATCCGATGATGCCGTCGAGATATTCTTCCGCCCTCCCCGCGTTGACGAGGTTGTAGTTCTGTGTCACCGTCGTCGGACTGATTGCATAGATATGCGGGCTGTTGTACTGCACGCTTCGGTAGAACCATGCCACCGGCTGCCCTGCAACCATTGCGCCGTTGTAAATCGCCCCCGCATCCCAGCCGCCTGCCGATTCACCCTGAGCGTTGTAATCGCCAGGATAGAGCGATTCCCACTGATTGTTTCCTATGGTGGTTTCACGGTCAAGCTGACCGTTGGGAAGACATTTGATCCAGTATTTCCCCCGTGTAAGCCTCTCAGGATCGACACTCTGTGCGGGAACGATCGACGGCATCGCGACCGCCGCAAGAAGGATGATGAGCAGGACCATCGCACTGGACTGTGCGGTACTTTTGTTCACAGTACTCACCTCTGAAGGATGAAGAGAATCAAAATTCGATGGTTGTACCAACATAGATTTGACGCGGGTCATTCGTGTACCAATTCCATTCAGTCGGTTCTTTTGTCGTCGATTGGAACGGAAGCGTTCCATTTGCCATATAGTTGTCCAACTCTGATCCTGACAAGAGCCTGAGATGGCGGCTGTTGAACAGGTTTGTGACCTGCAGAAAGAACTTCAGCGTAAGATTGTCCCGGAGTTGAATATTTCTCGTCAGGTTCAGGTTGGTGTTCCATCGTTCCTCCCAACGCCGGTTATTCGGGAGTTTGATATCCTGGTAGTCGGTGGGATACCACGTGTACTCCTGTCCCAGCGCCCAGCGGGTGGAGGTGCTCAGTACCCAGTCGCCGAACAGATACATGCCGCCAACTTCCGGACCAAAATCCGACGGACTCTTGAGGACCACTTTCAGCAGAGCTGAATTGTGAGGATTCCAGAGGGCGTCGTCAACACCGATTCCGCCGCCGTCAGTGTTGTTGGCGCCGGAAAAGACGTCGTCCGCCAGTTTGATCCCTGTGACTGCGGATGGTTTGAAGATTTTGCTGTTGTGATAACGACCCGTCGCGAGATAGGACAGAGTGTATCCAAGGTCGAAATTGATCCAGCGCAGCTGCGACTTGAGGTTCGCTTCGATGCCCCGAACGTCTGCCCACGCACCGTTGACCGTCGTTGTGAAATTTCCGATGTACTTTCCCGGGTCACGATTGTCTGCCACGAACGGATCCCCGTACAACCGCACATCCACGTTGCCACCTGAGGCTTTGATCTGGCTCATCGCAGGCCCCTGGTCGATGCCAAGCGAGGTCAGGTCTTTGGCATCCTTGTAGTACATGGCGACATCAAGCGAAAGGATATCGGCGATATTCTGCACGATGCCGACTTCGTACTGGGTCATGCGTTCCCACGACAGCGACGGATTCCCCACCTTCGCGCCTAAATAACGATAGGTCACGAGGAGCGAATCGGGGAGGTCATAGTCGGAATTCATCAACCCCGCCTTGATCAGATCGTCCAGGTTGCCGGTCGCCCTGTTGTCCGTCCAGACCACGGGATTTGCAAGGAGTTTCACCCATGCCGGGCGCTGGTTGAAAATGCCGAACATGAAATGCAGTACAGTCGTTTCAGTTATGGGATGAGATATTCCGATGCGCGGTGAAAGTGCCCAGCGGGTCGGGGTTTTCGTGTAGGCGGGACCACTGCCATCCTGCCGGTATCCCACAAGTCCGGTTTTTCCGGAGTTGCCGTCCGTATATTGCGAAATCATCAGAGGATCGAAAAAGTCCGATGATACCATCCTGTTTGCGTTGAAGAAATCCAGGCGCAGGCCGGCGTTCAGTACCATCCCTCCAACCTCGACCTTGTCCTGCGCATAGACAGCCCCCTCGTACGGGTGGTCAGTGATAGGCACGATATCGTTCACCTGGGCATAGGGTGACGAGATCATGTTGCCTTCGTGGGTCAACGTCTGGATTTGCTGCAGCGAGAACACCAGGCCCGCCTTCACGAGATGGTTTCTGAGAATCTGGCTGGTGAGGTCGGCTTTGAGACTGTAGGTCCTGGTGTTTGATTCACTTCTCCAGACATCCCCTGCGTACCCCCAGCGTTGCGTGTCAAACAAATTTGAGGAGGGGGGTTTGCCGAATGACGGAAGCATCACGCCATACATATTCACCGAATCTGTCGGTAACGGGAGACCATAGCTTCTAAAATTCGCCGTCCGCGCCACGTCACGAAAATCAAGATGGTATTCCATCTGCGTGTGCTGCAGGGCAACGTTGAGAAATGTTCGTGCACTGAACACTTGCGTCAATTTCATCTGCACGTTGAACAGCTGAGCATGTTCCGGAGCACGGACGGTCGATCCGTCTCCAAAACTGCCGCCATTCGCCGCGGGCCCCGAGAGCCAGTATTTGAACTTGTTGTACGGATCGCTGACGTACGGAAGGGTCTGGGACGCATTATCGGCAACGGTCGTCTCCGACGACTGATAGTTCGTGCGGGGATCCCCGGAATTTGTGAACTTCGTGAACATTCCGTTGATGCTGACCATGGTCGTCGTGACGGGGGCCCATTCAAGAGATCCCTGGAACGTCATGTCAGGGCTGTATTTCAGCACGGAAGGATACACTCCGACTCCTTCCTTGTATCGTGCGGAGACGAGAAAACTCACGTCGGGCAGCACCGGACCGTAGAGGGTGATCTCCTGCTCCCACTCAGTCCTGTTGGCGTAGTCCATTTGGGGAAGCAGCTGCTTGTCGTTCACAAATTTCTTCCACCAATCCGCTTTCTGCTGCGGCGTCATCGACGCAAACTTCCCGTCTCCGAGATTTCCTTTCTGGGATTCATTCGGACCCATCCATTGTGTGCGCCACGTCCTGGACGTGTCCCAGAAGTCCGGCGTCGTCATAACCGTGTGGAACACATCGTTCTGGTCGTAGATGTTCCTTCCCCAGTGATACTTTCCCGGAGGACGCGTCTTGTATGTGGCGATGGCGTGGAGCCGGTCCGTCGCTTTCCGCGAGACGATGTTGACAATCGAGCCGTTGGCCTGACCGTATTCGGCGTTCCATCCGCCGGTGAGCACCTCGACTTCCTGGACCGTCGACATGTTGACACCGGAGAAATTGGTATTCGACGCAGCGTCGCGCAGATCGATCCCATCCAGCCGATACGAAACATCTCCTCCGAAGCTCCCCCGAATGCCTCCATTGATGTTCGCCCCCGGGATGTCGGCCACGACATCTTTGATGTCCTTTCCCCACGTGTTTGCGATCTCGTCCCTGGACATTGTTGCTTTGCTCGCCGTCAGGTCGAGCTCGACTCTCGGCTTCTGGGCGACGATCGTTACTTCTCCTGCCTGGATGGCTTCTTCGCTGAGTTCAAAGTTGAGGGGGGTGGTCTGGTCGATTCTAACCCGGACTTCGGTCTGCGACAACCTGCCATAACCAATGAGCGACGTCGTCACCTTGTAGAGACCGGGTGGAACGCTGAGGATGAAGTACTCTCCGTTGGCGTCGGTCGCTGCACCGAGCGACGTCCCTTCGATCACGACGTTGGCGCCGGGAAGGCCTTGTTTTGTGTTCTTGTCCCTGACGGAACCTGCAATTTTTCCGGTCGTACCTGCCGTTGCCACTCCTGCCAACATCAAGATGATGCAGAGAAAAGCTGCCGACCACCGATTCATCACACCTCCGCCAATTTGCTTAGAAGAGCCGGGTTTTGTGGCGAGAAACAACGATAGAAGTGGCTTAATCTACATTCTATTGTAGGGTCAAGCAAGATAACAACTGTTGCGGAAGGGTAAATTTACATGTAAATTCTGGCCGCAATCACAGCCTCGACACCATGATCGATCATTCCCAAAGACGACAAATCCTCGCAGAGATCCTGGGAAGCCCCGATTTCAAGGAATCGAAGCGGTATCAGGATTTGCTGCAGTATCTGGTTGAGGAAACTCTGGCGGGACGTGTTCCGAAGGAAATCACAATCGGAATGCAGTTCTTCGGCAAGGAAGCTTCCTTTGACCCGAAAGAAGATCCGATCGTCCGCGTCTATCTTAACAACCTCCGAAGGAAGCTGGAGCACTACTACCTCACATCCGAGGAGCGACACCCCTACAGGCTGGGCATCCCTAAGGGGCATTATCAGGTAGAGTTCGTTGAAGTGCCTGAGAAGCCGCTGCCAGCGAGGAAATACCGCTCGTTGTTCAATTCCGCCGCCGTGCTTGTAGTTGTCGCCGCATTCGTCGTAGGGTATTTCAGTCACAATGCACTTACCCCGGACGAGAGGCCCGCTGCGGCCAATAGCCCGGTATGGGCAGAATTCGTGAAGCCCAACGGGAGACCAACGCTCGTGGTGCTTGGGGATTACTTCTTTCTGTACGAACGAAACGTGGACGGAAAGATCGGCAATTTCGTGCGGGATTTGAAGGTCAACACTCCTGAGGATTTTAAACAAATCGTAAAGCAGGATCCGGTCTTCGCAAAGCGATTCGTGCAGAGTGATTTCACTTTCCTCCGCCCGAGCTCTTCATGGGGTTTGGGACAGGTACTCCCCGTGCTGCAACATTCCCCGAACGGTTACTCATTGAAACTGGCTTCGCGGTTCAACGTGGACGATCTGAAATCAAACAATGTCGTCTTCATCGGATCGTTCAAGACTTTGTATGGTCTGCAGAAGTACCTGCACATCTTCGGACTCGAGTACACGATCTCTCCAGCGGGTTTTCGCATCAAAGCGAATCCGGGCGACTCGGTTCGAGCATTCACGCCGTCCGAGATCAAAGGGGGCAACTACGAGAAGGATTTTGCCATCGTGGCCAAGGGCTCCGGACCCGATGGAAGCACAATCCTCCTGCTCCTCGGGTTTTCTGACACTGGGGTGATCGAAGCAGCGCGCGCCTCCACCGATCCACAGATACTCGAAACGATTGGGTCAAAGTTCACACACGCCGCATTCGCGGATTCATCCAATTTTACCATGGTGGTCGAGACAGAAGGGATCAATCAGGCAATCTTCAAATCCGAGATACGACATTTCGTCCACCAGACCTACCAACCGGACGTGACGACCAGCAGACAGGCGGACACGTCCCGCGGACGGTAGGATAGACGCTTCGCCACGCCTGCTTCTTCAACCCGTTATTTCCTTCAATCCAAGCTCAACGAGTCTTTTTTCAGTTGGAATGCCGTTTTCGTCCCAGCCCATCAGGTGATAGTATTCCGTCCGCAGCTTTTCAAGCTCCATGACATGCCCCTTTGCCGGACCAGAGGGAAGCGGTTCGGCCAGTGCGCGCTTCGGAAGGATATCGTCTTTTACCGAAAATCCCTCCCTCGTGTTGAAGAGTCGCGCGAGAACAGTAATGCGCTCACCGACCTGCTCAAGCTCCCGGGGATTCTTGTACTCGAATCCCGTGCACGCATTCACCATCTGCAAGATCTCTTTCAATGTGATCCCGAACTTCACGAAGTAACACAGAATCAACGCGTCGATAACCGATGTATCGGACTGGTTCGCTTGGAAAAGCTCGGCTTTTCCTTCGGTCGCCAGCGGATCGGCCCCGCCAAGAATTTCGCTCAGCGGCGATCCACGCAAATGACATGCGCCGCGCTCGGAGACTGCATAGCTCAATCCGATTCCCTTGGCTGCGTTGGGATGGTAGGCCGGCATCTCCAGGCCTTTCACCTGCATCGCAAAGTCCTCGCTGCCGGGATAGTGCTTGCTGATCTCCCGGACACCTTTCTGCAGCAACTGGCCGATCCCTTCCCCTTTTGCGATCTTCTCGGTTAATGCGACCAGAGCGTCGCCATTGCCCCACTCGGCTTTTACCCCATCGAGCTCGGCCGCTGATATCATCTTCTTCTGAACGAGCTCCATAACAAACCCGACGATGTTGCCGACGCTGATGGTATCGACACCATAGAGGTCGCAAAGGTAGTTCGAGTAGATAATCGCTTCCTTGTCGGTGATACCGCAGTTGGCACCCATCGCCCAGATGGTTTCGAAGTCAGGACCGTCGATCGCGACGTCGCGCGTTTTTGCGCGGGCAATCTTCGAGCAGGTGATCGGGCACCCATAGCATGCGATGGACCGTGTCCAGTATTCCTTACGCCACACTTCACCCGTCATCTCTGCGCTGTGCTCGAACTGCCCCTCCTGGTAGTTCCTCGTCGGCAACGCACCGGCGGCATTGACGAGGCCAAGAATGTTCGCCGTCCCGTCATCGTTCAATCGTTTTATTTGATTTGACATCCGCAGCATTCGGTAGGCGACCCAGGCCGCCTCATCAAATTCAACGGGACTGTGAACTTGTACTGAACCTGTCCCCCGCACCGCAATACCCTTGAGCTTCTTCGAGCCGAGGACTGCCCCAGCTCCTCCTCTGCCAGCCGTACGCTCGTCATTGAACAATCCCGAAATCGGTGACAATCGTTCGCCAGCCGGGCCGATGACGACTGTCTGGAATCCTTCTCCATGCTTCGCTTTGAGTCTTTTCGTTGCGTCAGCTGTCGTTGTGCCCCACAGCTCCTTTGCATCCTCAAGATGAACGTGATCATTATCGATAACGAGCGTGAGCGGACTACTTGACGCGCCTTCGACGATGATTACATCATAGCCGGCGAATTTCATCGTCTGCCCGAAGAACCCGCCGCAATATGAGTCGAGGAACGTATGCGTTGCCGGGCTTTTTGTCACTATACCGAATCGTCCTGAAGTTGGTGCGCTCGTTCCAGTGAGCGGACCGACCACAAAGATGAAGGGATTTTCCGGTGAGAGCGGATCAGCATGAGGAACAGACTCCTTGTAGAGATAGTACGCCCCCAGCCCCTTTCCGCCGAGCAGTAGCTTGGTGACGTCCGGGTCAAGCCGCTCGGTTGTGCAACGCTGATTTGCGAGATTGACCCGCAGGACGTTATCTGCGTATCCTCGTTCCTTAAGAGACATGCTTTTCGGCTCCTTTGGGTTGTGTCAAAACGATAGCGTGCGGCTTGCACCAGAGAACACACTGTGGATCCCCGTCACACATATCACAGAAGATCGGCCTGCCCTCTGAGTCAAGCGCAACAAGGTGCAGCGGGCAGGCAGGCACGCAGTCACCGCAGGCGGTGCAACGACCTTTCTCGAGGACAAGGAATCCTCCCTCGCCTATGGTTAGGGCGCCTTCCTTGCACGCCTCGACGCATTTTTCACAGAGCGGACAGACGATCGGTTTCGAGATGCGCGGTTCGTTTGGCTTGAATTTGTACTCGATCCTCAGCCGATGGCTGTTCTGGTCAAATGTGGATAAGTGAAAATGCGCACAAGCTATCTCGCACATCTGGCAGCCGGTGCAGTTAACTGCTACTGGCCTGAGCCTTCCTCGCTTCTTGACATCCGTGCCAAGGATCTCATCGATACTCATTCCGCCGTGAACCAATGCACAGATGTCAGCAACCATTTTCCGCGGGTCCTGCGCTTTCGTCACGTTTCTCCCGAAAACGGTGCCGCTTGCCCCCGCACGCAACGCTTCATCGGCAAGTTCCAGTGCATCACGGGGATCATCAGACTTGGCACCGCCAAGCACAAGGACCGGCACGCCGGCTTCGTCGACAAGCTTCTTGAACGTCTTGACGTCGTTCGTATAGGGAATCTTCAAAGCATCGGCACCGATCTCCGCTGCGATCCTGCCGGACGCTATGAGGATTTCCGTAACGTTTACGCCCGTGACCATTCCCCCCACCGCCATTGGCTCGATGATGAGCGGCAAGCCGACCTTTCGACATTGCTTCGCAAAGAACGCGGCTTGTTCAATATTGATGGCTTCGAACTCGTCGCTGTACCCTATGAAATAATAGATCGTGATCGCAGATGCGCCGACCAGCAAAGCGTCTTTGGCGCACGACGTCGCTTTCTTTTTGAAGTTGACCGCCGGGAGGATATTGCTGAGATTCGATCCCCCCAACCTTGGCATGTTCATCCAGTCGGCCCGAATGAGGAGTGCGGGCGAGTTCTTCCCCTCGAAGAACTGGCTCATACGAAGCGCAGTACCAAAGCTGACGAGTATCCCATCCGCCCCGCCGAGAACAACTTGGCCCAGGATTCTCTTGAGCTCGAGTACATTCGGAGTCGGATCAGACATCCAACCATGGTCTGCAGCCACACATACCGCCCGTCCATCCTTCGGATCGAATAATCTGTTCAGCCGGGTCGTTTTTCCTGATGATACGGTCATAGCTTTCTTCTCAATGATGGACAAGCTGTTTCAACAAGGGGAGTTTCTCTTCGATCCCCGGTGCCGCAAGGATCCTCTCTGAAAGAACAATCCCGGTCATTCCCAGCGCAAAGAGCTGTTCCATTTTTTCTCCTGTCGGTATTTCATCGAGGCGGAGCATCACCGGGATTGTCGCCCACTTCCCGATCAGTGCGCACGTCTCAGCATCACAATCGGGTAGGATAAGCGCATCAGCCCCCGCTTCCATCATGAAGGAAGTTCCAAGCTTGATCGATCCCATGTAGTTGACAGGTGAGATCTTGTCCCCAATCGGTCTGATGTCTACAATGAGGGGGAGAGAAAGGCGGTAACACTCTCGCGCGAGAAGTGAGATTGATCTGATGCTTTCAGATTCCAGGTCTTCACCGAAACCAAGCAGAAGCGTTGCCACGACGGCAGACGCACCCAGGCCCAGTGCATCTTCCCCGTCCGAGAGAGTCACCCGCGTGATGGTCGAAGCAGGGAGGCAGAATTCCTTGTCACGGTAGGCATTCGTCCAATCGATGCGCACAAGAGGTGCGGCGCGCATCTTTCCCCCGACGAGGTTCGCATGATGCTCCAACTGACCCGGGTTCAGGATGATTCCGTCGAAGGCGGTATTACATCGCGCCAGCGTTTCAGAGATATTCTCCGTTCCTGGCTGGGCTCCGACGGACGAAGTGAGCGTAAGATCCAGCATCAGACAGCGATTGTCTCTTGAATCGATGAAATCGCTCATCCTGATATTCTTGCCAACGTTGATATTCACGTCTTGCTCCCTGAATTGTCTATACAGCAATTGTTTCAATCAGATTTCTTGGCAGATTTCTTACCAGGTTTCTCATCGGTTGATTCCGGCTGAGGACGGAGAGCTCTGCTGAGAGCCATCGCCGGACCCCAGTGACCTTTCCGCCTCAGCCAGGCAACGAGCTTGCGGGGATCAAATAGCCTCGCGAGCGAGAACAAGACCCAACCGACGGTGACAGCCCGAAGAATAACCCACATGGCTTGCTCCCATGTTGAACCGTTCACGACAATGATGATTCCGACGACCACAACAGGCGCCCAGAAGAGCGGTCGAAGAAGATCGCGAACCCCCCTCCGAATCGCCACCTTGAAGGTCGGCGTCCCAACGTCGCCCGTGATACCCCGTGCTCCTTTGTCCAACATCGTCCTGATTCGGTCCGGAAGGCGATGTCGGCGTAGCCATGCAAACAGCGTCGCGAGCGCTGACAAAGTCCCGCACACAACCGTCCAAAGAGCTATCAGCGAGACGATCCCGGGAAGCTGAAGATGCAGATACTCTGCGGTCCAGCGGACCATCACATCGAGAGCAGGCAGGAGGTTGTCTCCAATCATCAGATACTGAAGGACGAGGCCCTGCAATGCTGCCCACGCACCGACGAACCACCCTCCAACGAATATCCCGACAACGTTCCACCCCAACATCGTGGTTGCGAAACTGAAGAGAAATCCTTGCACGGTGATGGCGAGCATCGGACGGAGACGTCCGCCGTACGGCGAGAGCGCTTTCAAACCAGCGGAGATCACAGGCACCCACATCACCCGGCCCCTGTTCGCGAGCCGGTCTCCTGCATACATCATCACCAGCGATTGCACGACGGAAAGAAAGAGCCCGCTCATCGGGATTCTGGCCTGATGTAATGCCGAACCAACCGTTGCTTCGAATCCGCCTGCAGCAGCCCCAAACTGACCGACCCGGACCCAATCGGAGTGATGCAGCACCAGAGCTTGAAGATCCTCGAGTGCTTTCGGCGAAGTCACATCGATGACAACATCAAAAGGGAAGCCGAGACGTTCCTCGATATCCCTGACGAGGTTCTCTCTGACAGCAATCACAACAACTTCCGGCTTTGACTTCTGGATCGAGTCCCAGTAGCTCACGTGCCCCTGGCCGCGCGCTTCAAACGGTCCGAACTCATCCATGATGAGCAGTGAGAGAGGATGCCGTGCCGCGAGCGTTCCTGCCCAGGCAGCCAGGTCATCCAGCGCCTTTTGCTCGATGCGGTACGGCGGGGTGAGAGATTCATCCCGAAGCGCGAAGGGGAGCTGTCTTCCCGGGGCTATCAGCTGTAAGACATATTGTCGTGCCCCCTTTTGAGGGGCGGCCCGTTCATGCGGCATCGCCAGAAAGCCATCGACCGACTTGCTGTTCTCTCCGGCCCATTGTGCGAGCGACGAGAGAACAGTTGTTTTTCCTGAACCAACCGGACCTATGACAGCTACAAGAACCATTCTCAATCCACTTCTGAAATGAATTCAAATACTTATCGGATCATTGCGCTATCGAGCCACCGAATCAACAGAGCAATCGCCCGATGACGGGGCCGCATATCGACCCGATCCCCTACTTGATCACAGCTTTGACCTTTGCCACGACATCTTTCGAATAGTAGTTGCAGACTCCCTTTTTTGCTGTCGGCTTGATCTTGAGATCGGCGATCGCCTTTTTGACTTTGGCGTCAGGCATGGCCAATTCCTTCGCAATCGCTCCTGCGGTGAGCAAGTCGGAATTCTCAGTTTTCATATGGATGCTACCTTTCACTCGTTGACTGGTTAATTGGTGAATTGACCCGCTGACGCGAACACTGGATTCTTCATGATTTCCAGCTGCTCATAATTTCCCCGAAGCACTGCAGTCCGCTCCCGATAACACCTCCGTAGCCGTGACCGGGGCTCGTCCAGGCGCCGGAAAGATAAAGATTTTTTACAGGAGTTCTATGCGGAAGCCTGCTCTGACCTGAGTTGTTCAGCGTCTGATCCCAACCATAGATTGCTCCCCGATAATTCCCTGTGTATCGAACATTTGTCAAAGGTGTCGCAATCTCCTTCACCTCTATCGCTGACGAAAGTCCCGGCAGGAGTGTCCCCTCCACCTTCTTGATAAGAATATCCGCCATCCGTTCCTTCTCTGCACGGTATGCCGTCTTCTTCCCCTTGAAGTAGTCAGCTTCGTATTCCTTCCAGTGGTCGTACCCTTGAAGGACCATGATACTCAGGGTGTTCTTCCCTTCAGGCGAATATCCCTTGTACAGGTTGTCGTAGAGCGTGAGTCCATATCCCGTGTTGTCCATCTTCGCGTTGACGGCAGTCATGTAGCCGCTCTCGTGATCGTAGTCTGTATGATAGAAAATTTCGGTGTCATCAATTCCCACTTTCCGCACCAGATCTTCTTTCAATCCAAGGAATACTTGAAAGCTCGACAGACTCACACTGTATTGGTCCATCTTCCCGACATATTCTTTCAGCAAATCCCCTTCCGTGACCATTGAGTGGAACGTATCGTACGCGTTGGCGTTCGAAACCACTACTTTTCCGGTAAACTCCCGGCCATCTGCCGTTTTTACGCCATAAGCAGCGTGCTCTTTGGTCAAGATATCTGTTACGCGGGCATTCAATACCACCTTTCCACCGCGGTCCTCTATGAATCTGACGAAGGCATCACTCAACTTCTGTGACTTCCCCTTCGGATAGTATCCGCCTTGCTGAAGATAACCATATGTGGGAAGCGCGTAGTAGAGAGCTGCGAGTTTGGAAGGGGGAAGGCCGTAGTATCCCCACAATGTCGAGACGATTGATCGTAATCTGGGGCTCTTGATCCGGGCGTCGACCATCTCACCCCACGTTTTGCTGTAGCTCTTGAAAAGGTACGGGAAGTCCTGAGGGAAGCGACTCATGTCAACCTTGCCCCGGGCGTTTGAGAACTTGCCTATGTCATTCGCGAGGCCTTTCATGTCTTCCAAGAGACCCTGGATTCCCGGCTGTTCATCAGGGAATAGGTTGCTCAAGAGCTTCTCATATCCCGGCAGATCCTTCTGAGGTACACGGATATCATGATCAGGGTAGATCGCCCGGTAGAGGTGCCGATGAGGAACGAATTCGACATCGGCGATCTCGGGGAAACCATAGATCAGGTTATGGAGCCCATTCCTGTCGCCAACAGTCGTGGAGTGGAGCGAGACATCAAAAACAAATCCTCCCGGCCGATTGAACGTCGTAGCATATCCTCCCGGACGATCGTGTTTCTCCAAAACCAGTGGTTTGAAGCCTTGCCGTGCGAAGGCAGCGGCGCACGTGAGCCCCCCCAGACCGGAACCTACGATCACAGCGTCAAAGCTGTCTTCGTCCCCTCTCTCACGTTTTCCTATTGGGAATGAGCTCCAGTCGATTGCTACGGCGGAAACTCCCGCGAGGAATGTCTTGATAAAATCTCTTCGATCTACCGTCTTTGCATCCATGTTTCCTCCCTTATCAAAGACCGATTCGTTGATGGATCGGGAAACCGGAATATTGAATCATCGGGTGATCGCGCATTGTGAACACCAGACCAGCAAACTCGTGAGCTGGCACACAGGCTGACCAACTCATCGAGGCATGTTGCCCGTTGAAGCTTCCACACCACCCAGTGTCGTCTCCACCAGGTAATCTTGTGCTCATGCACGGCTGCATGAAAGGAAACGAGCATTCCGCTCGTTCCTCGAGCGGGACCCGCCTCCAGCAGTAGCCTGTCCGGCGCGGGGCCACACTATTCCATCGAACCAACGTCGAACGCATAGATATGGATCCCTGTCTCAGCCGCGTTCTTCCCTGCGATCTCGGAGGCAGCCCATCCTTCTACAGTCGGCGGCGAGACCCACCAGGTGCGATAGAAAGCGGGTTGTCCATCCAGGAAAAGGGTCGGGGCACCGTTGTGCTGCCTGATCTCGGCGGAATAGAATCCGTTTTTGAAAGGATCGGAGCTTCGCTCTTGACCCACTCGCAGGGCGGGTAAATCGATCCGAAAAAGACTCAGAAACAAGAGGGGACAAACAAGAAGAAGATTTCTGTTCATTGATGTGCCCTTTCGCTTCAACTGGCGAGCTTCTTCAGCGACTCCAGGATCTTGGTAACATCGCCATCGTGATTACACACGTGGAAGGAGACACGGATGCAATTCACACCTCCTTCATTCACCGATCGGACACGGAGCTTGTCCTTCGCTAGGTGTTCGTTGATCTTGCCATACTCGAAGGACTTCATGCGGAAGCTGATCATCGATGTCCGGTACGTTTCTTCTTCCGGGGACACGGTCTCGACGCCGGGAATCTCCTGCAAACCTTTGTAGAATCGTTCAGCGAGTGCGTGGTTGTGCTGCCAGATGCGTTCAAGCCCAATGGTTTCGACGAAATCGACGGCCTTGCCGAGCGCGAAAAACAGTGCTTCGTTTTGTGTGCCATATTCATAGCGCTGCGCTGTCGGGTGCAGCACGAGCTCGTTCTTCGCCATGTCGTATTTGTCAGATGAATAGGCGCCTGCAGTGATCGGCCGAAGTGTGTCAAGCAGCCCCTGCCGTACGTAGAGGAAGCCAGTGCGCTTCGGACCCATCAGCCACTTGTGTGTGCTGCAAGCATAGAAGTCGACACCGCACTCGACGATGTCGAATGGTACAGAAACGGGTGCCTGGGCACCATCAAGGGCAAACCAGATGCCTTTGTCGCGGGCGAGTTTTGAGATCTCCTTGTCAGGGCAACGCTGTCCCGTCGTGCAGGTCACGTGACTCATGAAGATCAGACGAGTGCGACCATTGATCAGACGAGCGATGCGGTCCACAGTGCCCAGCCCGTTCTTCATATCGGGCTCGAAGAGGCGTATGACGATGCCATCCCGCTGCATGCGGTTGAGAAGGCCAACACTGAGGGCTACATGTTCATGGGTTGATGTTATGACTTCATCCCCTTTCTTGAGGGGCAGCCCATTGATAATCATGTTGATTCCCTCGGTGGCAGTGCTGATCAGCGCCAGGTCCTCCTTGCGGCATGTCTTTCCAAGGATTCTTGCCAGCCCTTCTTTCACCCTCCACCACTCTTTGTCGTCGTGACCTGCATTGGGTGTGCGTTCTTCACTTTGCGTCCATTCCAGCAGACTGTTGAGAACCGGCAATGGGGATGCGCCAAGCCCGCCGAAATTAAGATACGTCACACCCGGATCGAGGACGAATAGATCACGGACCATTTTCCAGAAATAGTCGTCCCCCTGAATTGATGCCCCCTGCAACAGGTGCTTGAAATCAATCGCCTTTGCCTCTCGCGGCAGGGCGAGTCCGCCGACGAATGCTGCCGCCCACTTGAAGAAATCTTTCCGTTTCATTTGTACACCTTCCGGAGTCAACATGAGCTGTGTGATTTGTCCGTTTGTTCGTTGGCCGAAGGACTCCTTCGGAGACCTGCTGCCTCCATGGGGCAATGGACCCATGATTCAGTTCTTCCCCATGGCTCCCCAATGTATCGCATTGAAGAGCAACTTGAACGTCCCTTCTGTCTGTGCTCTGTGCTGCACACGGAATCCGAAGAGAACGATCTTCCCCTTCCCGTACGTCAATGCGACAGCCGCTGCCCGCCGCTGCAATTTCTCGGCGCCGAGAATCCAACCCGACATCAAGATGTCCTCGGATTCATTTGGATACCACGCGAGCACCGAACGTGTCATTTCTGAAGCCGGAGGCGTCGTTTGGAAAGCGATGCGCTGATTCACGAAACCGGGGACTTCACCCGGCATTCCATACGTGACCGGGTGATTGGGAGCGATATTGATCCGAAGCAGCGAGCCAGGGCAATTGAATTCGTCGCTTTTGGCCCTTGCCAGGACGTTGACAACCGGGACATTGAATTCATCAGTGACAAAGTCGCATGCCGAAGCGAGAGCAATCAGCGTTCCTCCCTGCTCGACAAAATCTTTGAGGTTCTTTACGCCGTCTTTGCCGATACCACCGGAGTATTCAGGAGGGAAATCCACAAAGTACTTCATATCCCCTTCTTCGGGTTTTCGCTTTCCCTCAATAATGACCTCCTTGGTAACATCCGGGATGACAATGACATCGTATTCGGTACTCAGTTTCTGCTCTTTCATATCCTTCGTGCTGATGCTCTTGAGGGAAAACCCGTACTGCTCGAGAACCCAGCGTGTCCAGCCCTCATCCATCGATGCCACCCACGGTTTATACATGCCAAGCTTGAACTCTCCGACCTTATCCATCTTCACGTTTGGCTTCTCGCTCAGGCCCGCGATGTCGAGAGAGTACTTTGTTGCCAGCCCCTTGATGTCTTTCACGTTTTCAACGACCACGGATCCACTCGGGAACTCTCTCCCTCCAGCCTTGAAGCTCGCTCCCGTAACGCTCACGCTCCCCTTTTGTGCGAGCACAGTATTGATCAACTTCGAAACACCATTGCTTTCATGTGAGACAATAAATCTCGATGCGCCGGCGTCGGTCACTTCTCCCTGAGGCCAATCCGAATCCTTCAAGCCCCTCAGATTGCTTTGTTCGTCCTTGGAAATCTTGACTTTTTCAACGGAGACACCCATGATCAACGGAAGTGACCAGGCTGTCATGTCGTATGGCGGGACGATATTCGGGCCCGCCACCAGTTTCACTTTTGGATAGCGTTGGACGCTGAGCATCTCCTTCACGAACCGTCCATACGGCTGTGCAGTCGGAATGTAGTACGCTTTATCAGACGTTGAATAGAGCACCTCGACGCCATTCTCCTGCATCAAAAAGGCCAGGTGAGCGGCGGAGGCAGGATCGCGTTGTTCCACGGCGATACGATGGTATTCGCCGGGAGCACCGAGCTTCACTGCATCCATCGCCATCATCGCTATGCCGCTCAGGATATCCTCGCGATGCTTCGTGCAAGCCTCCAGCAGCGCATCTGACGCAGTGCGCTCGTAATCCATGATATCCCGGACACGCCAGACACCTCCGGGCCATGGATTCGGGAAATTCGCCTGCTGCCTGTACTCGACCAGGCCCTTTGTGCTGCCGCTGAGTTCTCCCGGACTTATCTCAACAGGAGTTCCCATCCGCGTTGACGCCACCTCTGTCAGAAGGCCAACGATGTTCTTCCACATAGCGGTCTGTTCGGTTGCACCCGGCCAATACGTGTCATACATAGCTCCGTAGATGACGCCGGACTTCCTTTGTTCTTCAAGCCTCCACGCCATCATCGTCCCGATGTGGTCCACGATACGCCAGATGAGCGGATGGACGTTCTCTGCGACGGGGTTTGTATATGGCGGGGTGAAGATGCGCGGCCCCGTCGAGCCCATCTGATGCTCATCCAGCCATACCTGAGGATACCATTCATGAAAAACCGCCTTCGTCACGGCCTTGGTTTCCTTCTGCGTGAGCATATACCAGTCACGATTGTCATCGTGTCCCGTATAAGGATGGTACAAGAAGGGCGATCTGCCCCCTTCGTACTTGGTGCCGACCCATCTCCGATACCACTCGACCTCCATCAACTGGCCGTCCGGATTCAGTGATGGCATGATAAGAAGAATGACGTTCTCGAGTCGTCGCTTGGTTTCGGCATCTTGCGCAGTCACCAAAGAGTACGCCCACTCAAGAATCATCTGAGTGGACCCAATCTCGGTCGAGTGAATATTGCAGCTGACGAGAACGATTGCCTTCCCCTGATCGACGAGATCCTGGATCTCCTTCTGGGAAAGCCCCCGTGGATCTGCGAGCTTCCTGGAGATCTCCCGGTACTTCGTCTTGTTCCTCAGGTTCTCCTCTGACGAGATCACCGCCATGATCATGTCGTTCCCGAGCGTCGTGGGACCAAGCACCTCGACCTCAATTCTCTTCGAGACTTTTGCCAGCTCATTGAAATACGACGTTATTTGCTTGTAGTCAGCAAGCTGGCGATCTGCTCCGACTTCGAACTTCAGAAATTGGGAAGGAGTCGGGATTCCTGACGATTGAGCCAGAAGGCGGCAGGACGTCGACACCAACAACAGCAGGATCGCCACAAGCATTGTGTGCGATTTCTTGAGTGTGTTCATGAGGGGGTCCTCCATTTTGCCACGAAGGCACCAAGACACGAAGAAGATCATTGAGTCTTCTTCACTTTCAAGACCTCTGTGCCTTTGTGTCTTCGTGGTACCGATTTTCGAGTGGATCTTTAAAAGGACTGGAACTGCATTCCGAGCTCGAGGTTCGACTGGACAATTATCTGAGCCGCCTGGCCTGGCACGACATCTTTCGGGAGCTTGAAGGACGTTGTGTATGCCGGCTGCTGCCTGGGATCCAGATACCCTTCGAGAATCACGGTCCCCTTGGCGTCGTCCCACTTCAGTACCAGTTGCTTCTGAACCGTGGTATCGGGGCGCGAGTGTCGATAATTCATTCCTTTTGGACTGAGCGCCATTCCCGACCGCCGCATGGCATCGAGCTCATCTTGATTGAACTCCAATAGGTCATCGACCGGAGGCCGATCGCCCGCTCCCATGTGGGAAAAGAACCAGCTGACGAACTGCCTGGGAGTGCCGTTGGGGAGCACAACAAAAAACGAGATGCGCGGGGCATTGAGCGGCGCGACCATCTGTTCAACAGAACGTGCTGCCCGCTCCAGATCCGGATCATTGGCAACTTTTGAGCAAGACAAAAGAACCAGCGCGATGACCAGGAACCAGAAAGGGCTCGTTCTCATGAAGAAATGTCTTTGATATTTGGTGGACGGGAAAAAGCAATCCTCATTTCACCGCTGGAGCAGGCGGACGAGCGACAGTTTGTGTTGCGAGCTCACTCTCATTGCCAAGGCGATCGACCGCGGAGACGGCTATTCGCGTCAGATACTCCACCCTTACTTGTGCATTCACTTCGCGCTGGCGGGCGCGCGGTCGCTCCATCACCGTGCGGGAAGTCGGAATGGCGAGCATCCGATCCTGCTCGTTCAAGATCCTGTAATCCCAGCTCTTTCCATATTGGTAATAGACGACCCAACGGAAAACATCGCTGGTGTTCGCGTGCGACCAGGAGAGAACGACCGTCGAATCATCGGCAATGGTGGCCGTTACTTTGGGGACCGAAGGCGCAACATCATCGAGCCAAAGTGACGTCGGGACGAGTGCCTGTTTTTGATACGGTCCGTTCTTTAAACCGGTGTTCAAAGCGCTGCTGTCCTTCATGAAAGCCTTCATGCTGAAATGGACATGTCCCGGTCCCTCGGGAACGAATCCCCTCTCGATCATGATCTGGTTGATGATTTCGTCCGCCCCCTTCTCACTCGTCATTCTTCCGACGATCATTCCGGGCCAGAGGTTGCGACCCATGACGTTCTCGCGCGTCCACCAGCCGAGAAGGACGGGAAAACTTTGGGGAATCTGATTGACGGGCCAGTAGAGTTGCGGCGTCCAGTAGTCGATCCAGCCCTTCTTGAACCAGAGCCGGGCATCAGCGTAGAGACCGCTGTATTGGTCGAAACCCTGTATGGACGGCGGGTCACCCGGTTTTCCGATGCCAAACGGGCTGATACCGAATTTGACCTGCGGTTTTTCCCTCTTAATCCCCTCGTACAGACGTTCGATGAATGTGTTGACAGCGTGGCGGCGCCAGTCTTCCCGCGAGAGCGAACCACCGGACTTTTTGTACTCTGCCCACGTATCGTCATCGGGGAATGTGCCATCCCCGTAGGGATAGAAGTAGTCGTCGAAATGGATTCCATCGACATCGTACCGGCGAACAACATCCATGACGACATTGTATGAATGATCTTGTACTTCCTGCTTTGCAGGGTCAAGCCACCAGGTTCCGCCCCCCGATTCCTTCGCCAGACCTGGACGTTTCCGAATGATCGAGCTATCCGTGATTTCGCCCCCCCTTGGCATGTGTGCGCGGTACGGGTTGAACCAGGCGTGCAACTCGATTCCCCGCTTGTGGGCTTCCTCGACCCAAAAAACCAGCGGATCATAGTACGGCTCCGGAGGTTTCCCCTGCACGCCAGTCAGGTAGTACGACCACGGCTCGAGCTTGCTTGCGTACATCGCATCACAGTGAGGTCGCACCTGCAATACAACGGCGTTGAGGCGAAGCGCTACGACAGTGTCGAGAATCGCTGTGGCCTCTTTCATCTGTTCCTCCGTGGACAGCCCCGGTTTGCTCGGCCAGTCGATGTTCGCCACTGTTGCGACCCATACGCCGCGGAATTCGCGTTCTGCAGGTGGCACTTCCGGCATCTTCCTCTCCCCGGCACTGGGTTTGAACAAGGCACAGCCAGAAAGAACGAGCAAGAGTGCAAACACTATGAGCGTGTGAAACAGTCGTCGTGACATTCGATAATCCTTTCGGTTAACGTGTGCAGCAAAAACGCCCGCCCGCCGTCTTCGGGCGGGAAGTTGCGGGTCGAACCGTTTTTGTACCGCCTGCGGCGGGCTTGTTGCTTTTTTACCTCGCGTTCTTTTTTGGCCGAAGCCTCTTGGCACTCTTGAGAAGCTTTTTGTCTTCAGCAGCAATAGCGGGCAAGCATAATGTCGCCGATTTCGCGCTGGGTACGTGAGCCGATGTCAACCATTTTGTTGACGCCAACAGAATGGTTTGTGATATCCTGACCCGCATTCTTGCATGCTGCTTTGGCTTTCCCAACAACCTGCGTAGAATTTCCAGAATCGATGTCACGCATCCCGCCCGCCCTCAACTGTCAAAAGAATATCACGTAATACCAATCTCTATTACACACATTACACCCTTGGTTGTTTCCTCGCTCTCCCACTCGACGAGTCGGTAACATTTGATGGACCAAGTGCTTGCGACGTCACCATATTAAAACGTATTGAGCATAGTACGCACTCCGCGTAATGCAACGTGCGTACTATCGGCGCCCACGTTGCCGTTGCCGAAATTGCCGCCCCGTGGTCATCGTACTCATTTGTTCCCCCCCACTATCGGAATTTCATCCCAAAAATAGCCCATAGTAAAACTGCGGGAGTAATTTCCGTTGCTTTCCAAAAAACCCCTTGACATTCAACCCCCGACGATGTAATTTGTTGTAGGTTTTGTCCAGTGCCTCTGAGTAGGCTCGATAGGGTTCGCCCCGCTGGACTTCATTTAGAAGAGCCCGATGCTGAAGCTAGCAATCGGGCTCTTTCTTTTTCAATTCGACCAACCAATTCCATCCAGCGATGGTTATCGGGAAATACCTTCAGGCCGTCAATCTTCTCAGAAGGAGTAAGGGCACTTTTGTAGAAATACTGCAGCAGCCTTTGAAAATGAGGATAGTGTTCGTTCACACTCCTGAATGCACGGTAAACGTTGTATGCGCAAAGATCCGCCAGTTGCACGCCGTTGGAAAGATAGCTTTCCACGAAAAAGGGCATTTCAACGACGTGTTTTAGTCTGATCCCCGCTGTTGTTTGATTCCTCTGGAAATACGCGTGCTTCATGGCAACAGAACGATTCATCTGCTTGCTGGTGTTATCGAGCACATAGATTGCTTGCTGATTCCCGTGCTCGTTCCGGATGAATGTTTCCCCACGCTCCAGAAGCAACTCATACACTTTCTTGGTGACTTTGTCTTCATCCATATAGTCCAACAGGCAGGACTTGTCCACCACGACTGCCATGACTGTGAAATGTTTCGTTTCTAACTGGCTAAGAAAAAGATCAACAAGACCTGTGAGTTCAGCCTCTGTGAGATGTTTTAGAAAAGGATGTGCCGCACGCTTCTTCGGAATTCGAACGTCCACCGAGTGAACTTCCGCATCGGCTAAGTCAAGCTGGATACCGGTTCGGTCGTGAATACTCTGAATGAGGGCCAGCTTCCTGCTGTTTATGACAGTTTCAAACCGTCTCCACTGATACTCGTGGAGTCCAAGAGCTACCATTACAAATGGCTCATCCCGTTTTACTACGGGATTTCGATCGCCTGACTCATCGACGTAGAAGAAATACACTAACGTTTCCCCTCCACAATCTTTACTTCCTTCGTGAGGCCGTACAGCTTGCAGACCAGCTGGTCGATCTCGCTCCAACGCCGTGGTGTTTGCTTTGGGATGCCGCCGCCTTGTGCCGGGATCGTTGTGCGGCGTGTCAGGCGTAGAAAGTCGGCCGTGGTTCTCGAGATTGATGTTCCACTATCTTGTCTCAAACACTTTCAACACTTCATCCCCGTAGTGATTGATCACCTTCACTGCAATTTTGCCTGTGCTCGGTGGATCGAAGGGACGACTTTTCGTCGAGTACAATGCAGACCATGCGGCCTCATCAATCTCGGCGCGGAGTGCCCGTTTCAACTTCTCATACGGCTCATCTGCACCGGTGAAGTAGGCATGACGCACAAAGAAACTTTCGCCGTTGTAGTTGGTGTCGATGAACCAGCAGGCGATGTCATCCGTGCTACTTGAGCGAATCTGCCCTGTTGTCGGGTCGTACACATCGAGACCTTTGATGGTGATGACGATCTTTCCATCCTTCTGTTTCTTCACATCCATGTCCGGCTCGCCGAAGACCATAAAGAGGTTGCCTGAGCCTGTCTTCTTGAGCAATTCATCTCCCATTGCGAGGTCGGGGTTCATGCGGGCTGTAAGGACGTTGAGTTTCCCATAGCGTTTAGCTTCCTCGCTGACATGCGGATCGAACGCGAAGCCACACACAATGAGTAAGTCGAAGCCAACGCCTTGCACGGCCTCCTTTGCGGCTTCTTTGACTAACTGTGGCCCGACTGTTCCGTGCTCTGGCCCTATTGAGACTGCAACCCTCTTTCTCTTTCCGTTCTCGCTGTATTCACCCTGAGCGTGCAGCCACACTCCGGCAAAGGATTCGAGACGGTCAAACTTCAAGCGCTCGTTCTTGATAGTGTTCTGGACACCCGCTTTACGGAGGTTTTCGAGGATCATGGAAACAAAGTCCTGTTCCTTCTTTGCTTCTTTCTCGGAGACGGTTCCATCCATGTTTTCATCTGCCGGAGACAAGACCCGATGCGGTGACAATGATTCGACCGTAAACGGACCGGTCACCCTGATGCGTTTGTTGTCCTCGTACGGCTGATCATACAGCAGTTCTGTATCGGCGCGGCGGGCAATGGAGGCATCGATTTCTTTCTGGCGTTCACGGCGAAGCTTCCACCATTCTGTATGCAATTGCTTGACCTTGTCGGGCCATGGCTCTTCTGCTTCTCGTGGTATTTCCCATTCTTCCCATTTGTGCTTCAGCAGTTTGTTCAACTCTGCGCGGATTGGCTCAAGTTTCTCCTGCCACTTCGCATGGATGCCGTCGATCTCTTCGTTATTGGCGATGGACTTGAGAGTGATATGTGGGACTCGTTTGTAGACGAAGCCTTTCTTGATGTCGTGCTCGAACTTCCTCGATTCAGCGGGCAGATGACCGGTAGCCTCGGCCTCCTTCATTACACCTTCACTTGAGTCTGCGAGGTGATAGTACGCATACTTGGCAGACATCAAACGTGTTCGTGCAAGAGCGAGGGCCACCCGCGAGGTATCAATGGTGATCCATCGCCGGCCCCATTGCTCGGCAACGTACGCCGTCGTTCCACTGCCACACGTTGGATCGAGTACAAGGTCGCCAGGGTCGGTGGTCATCAGGAGACAACGTTGGGCTACCTTTATCCCCGTCTGCACAACATAAACTTTCTCGTCTGTGAAACTGCCGGTTCCCGTGTCACTCCAGAGATTTGCGATTGGGTAGGCCGGGAAGTCGTCTATGAATCGAATGTAGGCCAAAGTTGAACCAGAAGGCGTTACTTTGTTCGCAGCAATCAGTCTTCTCATCCCCTCGGTATTTGTCTTCCAAAATCCCTTCCCCGATGTCAGGGTCTCACCATTAAGTCGAACTGAGAAAGAAGTGGACTCACCACCACTTTGGCTCGTCATTGTATCCAAACGAAAGACCTTCGCATCAGTTGGAACTCTCAAGGGGTCATCTTTTTCTTCGTTAGTCATTCGACGCCGATTCCCGCCCGGTAACTCAATCCAATTGTAGACACCAGCTTTGTCCGATTCCACGGTTTTCCGGATGTAGGGCTGTCTGTACTTCACCATTTCTTTTCGCTTTGCATACCAGAGGAGATAGTCTGTAGACGATGCGACTAGATTACTTGTTTGACTCGTTGTCTTGAAGAATGTAATCAGTGAGCAAAAGTTTTCGCTCCCAAACACCTCGTCGAGAATCGAGCGCACCAGATGCACATTCTCATCCCCGATCTGTACAAACAAACCTCCGCTCTCAGTCAACAAATCGCGGCACACAACGAACCTGTCACGCAGGTAGGCGAGGTATGAGTGAATGCCAAGCTGCCATGTATCCCGAAACGCTTTGACCTGCTCCGGCTGCCGGGTTGCGTCTTCAGCTTTGCCGTCCTTGACATCCCGCTTACGTGTGGAGACCTGCCAGTTGGACCCGAACTTAATGCCATACGGTGGATCAAGGTAAATGCTCTGCACTTTGCCTTTCAGTCCTTCCTTTTCTGAAAGCGAAGTCATCACGAGCAATGAGTCTCCGAGGATCGCGCGGTTTGCCCAGTTCTGCTCATGTTGGTAGAACTCGATCATCTCCTCGAACTTGATGCCGTTGAAGTCGGCAAACAGGCCAAACTGATCTTCGGGCTTTTCCTTCCGGGCCGTTGCCCTTACATCTTCGATAATTGCCTGCGGGTGAATCTTCTCCTGAATGTAGATCGGCACAACGGGGACTTCAAGCGGCTTTGAGTCCTGTTCGTCTTTTCCCTTCCACACAAGCTGTGGGTCGAGCGAAGGGTCTCGCGGATAGAGCATCTTTTTGGGAGACTTCTCATCGTCAGCCACAAAATCGCGCAGTTCCTCCGTCGGGATGTTCACGCGCTTGTCGCTGTGCTTGACGTGAGCCACTGGAATGATTGAACGGTCTTTGATCTTTGGATATTTTACTGTGGTTTTCTTGGCCGGCTTGGATTTCTTTGCCATGTCAGACTCCTGATACTCGTCGTTGGCACAACTCTGTCTCACCGCAGAGTCTTTCGCTTCCGGGCCGGAAGATTCCGGGCTCTTGCCGGAAGATTATCGGAAGATATGCCATCGGAAGATTCGTTGAAAACGTCGGAAGATTATCGGAAGATTACTTTGACCCGACAAGAACGAACCTGGTGCTGCGGTCTTTTATTTTCCTGATTGGTATTAGTCACCCACTAATGTGAATCGTCGTTTCAATTCATTGCAGTGACTCATCGGCAAGAGGCTATCATATTGGAGCCTGCCGACGACGATGCCCGGGGCGATGCCGATGGATTGCGCAAAGGACCTGATCGCTGCCTTTGAAAAGCGTCCATTCGATTTGAACGTTTTGTACTCTGCTGGTGGAATCAGGAAGTTCGCCGCAAAGTCATCAGCCTCAGTTTCCTTTTCGCTTTTGTGGTCCATCCCTTCGAGGAAGATCTCCTTGGAGCTGTGAAGGATTACGTGACCCGCCTCGTGGAAAAACGTAAACCAGAACTGGTCATCGGATTTGTAACGAAGACTCAGTTGAATAATCGCCTTATATGGGTTCATCCATCGAATTCCTCCGCTCACATGAGTCTTCTCAAATTCTGAAACAAGCACGAGCGCCACGCCGCATTCTGCGCACAGCCTCTTCAGTTCTGGCTCAAACACCGCCGGAGGTTCAGTGGTTAGCGAACGGATGACCCCAAGGTTCTCCTTAAACTTCTTCTCATCATATCTCTCACATTCGATGGCCTGTGCGCGTAATTCACCGAGGCGAAGCCATGCGGCGAGCGACCCGAGATGGCTTTCAAATTTCTTTGATTTGCGATATGACACTGGGACGATTTTCCAGACTCGTTTCCATCGATCTTCGGAGGCCACACCAAAGAACTTCAAGGTGTTTTGCACGAGAGCGGCCTTGTCTTTTGAGTCGGGAATTGATTTACGCTTGATCAATTCCTTCACAGGAATCTCGGTCAACCATGAGACCTGGTCGGCAAGTCGGTGTTCATCCGCTTGGCCAGCGAGTTTTTCCCGATATTGCTGCTCACGTGTATTCCAGAAGCTTGCTGGCACACCAACGACATGTTCAAGCTTGATGGCTGTCTCCGGAGTAATCGGAGCCTTACCCTTGACAATTTCGTTGACGGTCTTAGCCGCCATTCCTATGCGGAGAGCGAGTTCTGCTTGCGACATCCCCCTTACCTCAAGAATCTCAGCAATTGTATCGCCGGGTGGCGAAGCGTAATTCGGCGCAAATTCGCCTGCTCTGGTTTCAGCCATGATAATTTTCAATCCTTATGATTTTGATTTCGGTTACGAGTGACCAGTCCAACCCGCCGTCCGGTTTGACAGGAATTGGATCATTGGCAACTTCGAAAAGGAGACGATAGGGGTGGACGAGGTCGACAGCAAGGCAGCCCTTCAAGTCACCCGTGAGTTCGTGGCAGCGACCGGGCAGCGCCCTCATAACTTCGAGATTCTGAGCTGCCGAAAGATCAGTCAGGCGTTGTTCGATCTTCTTTGCCTGGATTTCGCCATACCGTTTCACGAGCGGGCGGTGGTCGTTTGAGTCTTTCTCGAGGTGTTTGTCTGCAAAAAAGATAATCAAACTTTTCCCCTTTGTCCACTCTTATTTACGTAATAGGTTAATAAGAGTTGTTTTGGCGTTCCAGGGGTCGGAAATCTCAACGAACGCCCATCTGCCGAATCCTCCATGGTTGTTCACGGCAGGGACCCAAAGCGTCTTAGCGGTGGATACTTTGATCTCCTTATCCTTCTTTTTCTCGCCCGTCACCTCGACAATCAGATTCAGCGGATTGTCTTTGCCGTGTCCATCGTCGAATTTCACAATGAAGTCCGGGATATAGTTGTGTTCCTCGGAATCCAGCACATATGGAATTGTGAAGCCGAGATTTTGGTTTTTGACGTAGCAAAAGACCTCTTCCATATCCTCAAGAGTTTGCGCCATTTTTCCTTCCCAGCCGCTGTGGAGAACGACGTCGCTCACGTGGCACTTATCTTCACGAGTTCGATATGTCGCGCGTGTGGTATCGAAGTCTACGTAACGGGTTGATCCGATCGTATCGAACGGCCGGAGAATCGGCATCAATCGCTTCGTGCCTTCGTCTGCGTTGACAATTGCGTGATAGATTTTCTGAGCAGCCTGGTTGGCGAATTCGATGAGCAAGAGAAGCTGGATGAACGTGTGGTCCTTGAGCGTGAGACACTGATTTCGCCAGTCCTTCGCGATAGTCAAGAGTTGAGGGAACAGCCAGGGTTTCGTGTTGTTTTCGGCATCGCGCAAGTAACGCTCCGATACAAATTTGGCCAGCAGGAAAATCACTTCCTGTTCGCGGCGCAGTTTCAGCTCATCGAGAGTGTGAATGCTGGTTTCGCCAACGATGGGAGCGTTTTCAGTCTTTGTCGGGATATCGGCGGTGGAAAGTGCCATGCGCGAATCTTCAGTGAATTTCGCTGCAAGCTTTTCTGCCGGGAGTTCATAACGATAACCCGTGAGGCGCGGGAAAGTGATCTCACAGACAGCGCGATCCTCAAGTGCCCGCACTCTGGTCGGCATCGGTCCTGGCCGGGGATCGACCGCAGAACCTGCGGATGGAATGAACGAGAACGGCACTCCGTAGACTTCCGCGTACTCAGGCTGGAACTTGTCGTCCTCATTTGCGACATAACTCATTCGGCGCAATCCTCTTCCAACAACCTGTTCGCAGAGCAATTGCGTGCCAAATGCGCGCACACCGAGGATATGCGTTACGGTGTTGGCATCCCAACCTTCGGTGAGCATCGAAACGCTAACGACACACTTGATCTGCTCACCAAGTTTTCCAGGCTTGCCAACTGTGTTCATGACTTCACGGAGAATATCCTCGTCCGTTAGGTTGTCAACGTCACGACCGGGGAAGCGAAGGCGATATTCTGATTTGAACTCTTCGATTTCAGCAGCTGCAATCGCCTTGAAATCATCGCTCATCGCCTCGCCTGATTCCAATTGCTGGCTGTCCACAAGAATAGTGTTCGGTCGGGCACTCCAGTTGCCGTCCTCTTCGTTGCTAAACAGAGAGAGTTTTCCCGGAACAACAATGCTTTCTTCCTCGGAAAGCTGCTTCTCCCAACCAGCGACGTAGTCATACACCATTTTTGAAACATTCGTGTTATTGCACACGACAATGAAAACCGGAGGCGTGAGGCCGCGTGATCGGGCTTCGGTGTTCTGCTCCCACTTCTTGAAGTACTTCTCATAGTTGAGGTAGAGGCTTTGGAGTGCACCCTCGAGTTCGGCAGGAAGGTTCGGTTCACCTTTCAGTGCGTGCGTCTTCCGTCCCTTCTTTGGCAAATGTTCCCGGATACGAAGCCAGAGGTCACGGTATGTCGGCTGCTGGCCGACCATTGAGTCATCAGCAACAGGAACGCGGGGGACCTTCACAATTCCGGCTTCGATCGCATCAATCAATGAGAAGTCAGCTACAACCCACGGGAACAATGTCCCTTCGGGGTATCCCGACCCACGCAGAAAGAAGGGGGTTGCTGAAAGATCGTAGACGACTTTCAGGCCAAGCTTCGCTTTGACGGCTTCAAGCCCGGAAATCCAGACCCTCGCTTCTTCTTCACGCTTCTGCGCTTCCTTGAGTTCTTCCCCCTTCAAGACTTCTTCCTCACCATCTGCCTTTCGCCTGTAACAGTGGTGGGATTCGTCGTTGATCACAATGATGTTCTTTTTGTTGCCAAGTTCGCGACACACACGACGCACCATTTGATCCGGCGTTTCTGTGAAGGCCGAGCCATCCCCCTTGCCCAGAATACTCTTTGTTAGTTTTCCCGCCGCTACCTTCTCTCGGTGCTTGAAAGCATGAAAGTTCGTGATAATGATCTTGGCTTTTCCAAGCTGTTCGATCATATTAGGTGGAACGATGTCCATCGCCCGATAATAGTTCTGCGGATCATTTGGCAACAACACCCGCAGACGATCACGGATGGTAATGCCGGGAGTGACGATCAAGAACGAATCGGAGAATAGCGGATCTTGAGTGTTGGCAATCTTGTTAAGCGCATGCCATGCAATAATCATGGCCATGACAACGGTCTTTCCGGAACCCGTTGCCATTTTGAGGGCGATCCTGTAAAGCAAGGGATTCGCTTCAAGGTTTGCGGCATGAATCTTGTTCTCTATCCACGTATCGCCAAGCTTTTTGGCGACCTCGGATACGTAGATGGCAGTTTCGATTGCCTCGATCTGGCAGAAGAAGAGTCTCTTGACCCGATCATCTCGCTGCCAGTAGTCGAGCAGAAGCTTCGTGGTCTTGGATAGGCTTGAAGAAGGATATCCTTGCTTTCTCCATTGTGCAACACGCTCACGTACCTGGTTGATGAACTTGTTCTCTTCGATGCGGTCTTCAGTCCATTCGGTGTCGAACGTTAATTGATTCTTGACTTGCTTCTTGGGCCTGGCAATTGGGATGAAATAGGAACTGACCCGACGCTCATGCACTATTTCGTTTGTGATCCCTTCATCGGTAAAGCGAAAATGACGTGATGGCTCGCTAAACGGAGAATTGAGGATAGGGTTTTCGATGACGACTTGTTTCATACGCAGATTCTGATCCAGAGAAAGGCTATGTGCACATCCAATATTTAAGGAAGTGCTGAATAGATGCCATTCTTTATGGCCAACCCTTTTCGCCTAACGTGTGCAGCAACACCGCCGTTGTTTTTGCCGCTATCGAAAGACGCGCCCGAAGCCGCTACGAACGGATTAATTTTGTTCGCGGCGAAGGGCGCATACCAACTCGCGGCAAAAACAATGGAACGAACACAACTGATTCTTTTACTGAGCTTCAACCTCGCCATATCAACAAAGTGAGTGTCGGTGTTGCTGCTGTTATGTGTTCGTTGCGGTGCGGTGATGAATGCAGCAAAGTCTCTAAACCCGTACGCTCCGACGGTCGGCTCCAGCCGCGTGTTAGCCCGCTCTCCGTGATAAGTTAAAATGCCGACGATAGATTCGACTCCAATATACTCAAGATTCCTCCTTCAACGATTTCGTCGAATTTGCGGGCAAACAAGCCTTGACTTGCCATCAAGAAATCGGCGTCTTTGGATGTGAAGTCTCGCGGACGTAACTTTATCGTTCCTATCGGCACCCACACAATTGTCCTTTTATCGTCGTTCACGATAGTTCCCTTGTAACTAGTATTCATTATTACCGTCTGAAAGAATCCTTCATCAGCTATGAAGGTGTGCCGATAGAATCTCTTGAACCTTTCGACTTCAGGACTATAGGATACAAATTCACAGAACTTCCGGCTCAAGATCATCCACTGAGATCCGATATGAGGAGTCACGCCTCGAAGATACAGTCGCTTGATAGGAATGCGTAGTATCCTGTTGGCAAACTCGATACAGTAGTTCTCGATTCGAGATAGTGTATCAGGGCGTAACTTGCTCTGGTTAGCCACGCTGATGAAATCGTTTCCTTTATTGCGGCTAAGAAAGTCTTGGATGTGCGTCTGCGACTTTAGGGGGAAATCCTGTGCGCTAAGGTTTATGAAGAATTCCCATTCCGAGCTGATCTTCAATAACTCCTCGATGCCCCGCAATTCAGCATCTACCATGCTGTATCCCCCCCAAAGAATGCTTTGGCTTTTCAGCAAGGATGCGTTGGCAAAGCCTGACAAGAAATCTTGTATCTCCGTCTGTAATCCAACGCCTGATCTCTTATCCACATGTACCAAGTAGTAGTTGGCGGTATGGTAAATTGCCCTAAAGAGCCTTTTGAACTGGCCGGGATACCGATGCACCAAGATGAGGTATGCGATCATGTCCTTAACGATCTCCTAAGCACTGCAAGCAACGCAATGACACATCTGATGTAAAAATGACAGGAAAACACGCAATTCGTTACAACGATGATACAAAAGCGAAGGTTGAATAGCAAGGAGGGGGGGAGTATCGGGTCATCGGGAGATCGGGCGATCGGTTGATCGGGAGCTCGGGTCATCTGGTGACAGGTTCGCATTGCTGGATCACAATTCTGACAGAAATCATCTCACCAATACCCCGATCACACAATTAACCAATTAACCAGTTTCACAATTACCCAATTCAATAGCTGATCCAGTTGCGGCTTTCTTTCCTCAAGAGGATAATGTGCTTTTCCATGATGGCTGCCTTCAGGAGGCTGGCGAGGAATCCGACGAACTTGAGCTTCTTGAACATCGGGAGAGCGATCCAGCCGACGGCGAGATGACGTCCGAGGCTTACGACCTCCCCCCACACTTTCGGGTGGTACTGACGCTGTTCTTTGCCACGGACCACGGCAAAGAGATTCTCTGCGACGAGCCTTCCCTGTTGCAGTGCGAATTGGGCAGCTGCGGGAACAGGTTTGCCCGTGGCGGGGTTGATGGCCAGCGCATTGTCGCCGATGGCATAGACATTCGGAAAGGTAACCGATTGTAGAGACGCGTTTACCAGGATTCTGCCAGATTCACCGATCGCAAAACCGCTGTTCCTGGCGATGTCGGAAATGCGTATTCCGCCGGTCCACACCAACGTCCTTGAACGGACGTGTTCTCCGCTCGAGAGGAGCACTTCGTCACGCGAAACCCCAACGACTCGTGTCCTCGTCAGAATCTTCACCCCCTTGTGGACGAGCCTCTCCCGGGTGTTTTGACGCAACACCTTGTCTGATGAAGGCAGGATGTCATCGGCGGCTTCGACGACCACCACTTCAGGTTCGTCGGACGATATGCCGTAATTGCGAGCAGAATCAGCGATATGGTCCACGAGCTCGCCCGCCAGCTCGATACCCGACAACCCGCCCCCACCCACGACAAACCGGAGCATTTCCTTCCGCTTCCCGGCATCCCGTTCAGCGGATGCTTGAGCACACAGGATCGACATATGCTCATAGATCTGTTGCGCATCCGCAGCACTTTGCAGAGGAAGAGCGTTCTCCTCCAATCCCGGTATGTTGTAGAAGTTTGCCTGGCTTCCAAGAGCGAGAACAAGATACTCGAAAGGAATTAAAGCGTCCCCCACGCGGACTGTGCGGCTGACAAGATCTAAAGCGGTGACCGCGCCAAGCTGGAAGGTAATGTCATGGTTGCGGATGATCTTGCCGATATCGATGGTGACTTCACTCTTGTGGACTGCCGCTTCGTGGAGTTGGGTCTTAAGTGTGTGAAAGGGATAGCGGTCCACAAGCACAACGCGATAGACGGGCGATGACCGGAAAAGGTTCGAGGCCCTCAACGCTGTCGTGATCCCCCCATACCCCGCGCCGATCACCACAATATTCTTACGGTCACTGTTCACTCCATCCTCCGCAGCCGGTCTCCTGATCCTCAGCAATCTCACTCACCAACGATGACGTCTACTTCTTCATCCAACCGGCAATATCATCGATCACCTCACCCAACACATGACCAACGTTCTCGTATTCCGCCGGTCCGCTTATTCCCTCCCCTTCGAGGAACAAATGGTTGAGCCTGGGGTAGGATTTGAACGTCACGCTCTTCCTCCCCTGCAACGCGGCCTTCCACCGATCGAAATCTTTCATTGTGACCTGGTAATCACGCTCCCCCTGAAGAATCAAGAGAGGCATCTTCAGCGATTGAGCAACCCGAGGAGGATCGTACCCCTGCAGGTCAATCCAATAAGAAACGGGGGCAGCGAAATAGCTGTCTGCAGATGCAGCGTCGGCCTTCGTCAACTTCTTGACCCTGTCTCGCTGCGTTTCGATCTCTGCAACCTGTTTCTTCTGCTGAACGGCTGTCACGCCACTCAGCGAGAGGATATGCGATGTTTGCTCGACGAGGAGGTCCTCGAGAGGTCTCGTTGCACCTGCAAGGACAACGAATCCCGCGATATTGGGATCCCCCATTCCGATCCTCGGCACAAGCATGCCGCCGAGACTGTGGCCAAGCACAAAGATGCGGCTCGTGTCAATCCCTTCCGTCTTTCGGAGCAGTTCGACAGCCGCGAGAGCGTCATCAATGGTTTCATCCTTGACGGTGAAAGTTTGTTTGATTTCAATCAGACTGGGACCGTGCTCCTTCGTCCGTTTTTCGTAGCGCAGGACAGCCACACCATTCGAAGCCAGACCCCAGGCGAGATCACGAAACGGCTTGTTGGGACCGATCGTTTCATCACGATCATTGGGGCCGGACCCGTGGACCAGCACAATTGCAGAGGATGATTTCGCACGCGTTGGCAGCGTCAGTGTTCCGTGCAGGGCCCACTTACCGCTTCCCACGAGTACTTCTTCTTCCCGAAATGTCTCACGTTTGACATAAGCGGGCGCCCGGTATTCGGCCAGAGTCCTGGAAAAGAACAATCCGGCAACTTTCCTTGATGCATCAAGGACTACCCGTACGTCTGCGCGGTCGCGCTCGAACTGGCACGTGACAAACACAATATCATACACCATGTACTTTTGTGTCTTTGTCTGCAGCTGGTTCTTGAACGACCCGAAACGTACGAAGACACTGTCCCGGGCTTCCTTCACCTTCGACTCAGGCATGAGCGCCTTCATGGTGGTATCAAAGAGCGCAACGCATTTTGCATCCTCTCCGTTCACAAACATACCGACGAACGCTCTTGCGACCGCGATCGTGCTGTCCTCCCTGCCCCGATCTGGCTGCTGAGCGTGAAGCAGTGAAATTCCGGCAAACAGCGACATCAGGGCAACGTAGAGCAAGCACCTTTTCATTTCAGATTCCTTCCAGCTTGAATCGAATCCTCAGGACGGCATTTTCAAAAGCCGTCGATGCAATCTTGAAGGTTCCGATCTCTCTTGTAGATAAGGCGTGGGGACCGCTGCAAGGACATGCGTCATAATCACCAATGGTGACAACTCGAATCGTGTCTCCAGCGTCCTCGGGGAGCTTCGTCAGTGTAACTCTCTTCGCAGCTTCTGTTCTGCTCAGGAAGGACTCCTTGATCGGCAGGTTCAATCCAATGATGTCGTTCACCGTCTTCTCTATAGAGGCGATTTCATCCGGAGTGAGATCCCGGTCAAAACGATAGTCGCATTTGGATTTCTTCTTCTCAATGTGCGCGCTGAAAGCACGTCCACAATTGAACATCCGAATCATGGTCTGGTTCAGTATATGTTCCGCCGAATGCATCCGCGGGTCGTACTCTTTTCTGTTCGGGTTGAAGTCATTCATGGAATATCAAGGCTGGGTCTAAGCAGTTTCAAGTTCCAGGTTCAAGGTTTAAGGTTTGGAGTCTAGAGTTTCCAGTTTTGAGTTACCTGGGCGCACCTATCTAACTTCCCGACTGCCTCATCAGCTTCTCTTTCAGGGTCATCAAATGAGGAAACACGTTCTCGAACTGCGTCCGCAACTCCTCCAGAGTTTTATCAAGCCCGTCAAGCTCTTTCCGCTCGGCCCGCAGCTCGATGGCGGCGGCGAGAGCAACCAGCGGTGCGAGGTTGAACGTCGTGAAGCTCCCCTTCAACGTGTGGGAAATGTAGTCAAGTCGTTCGCTGTCGCGACGAGCATGGACAGCCGATGCCTCTCCGATCAGCTGTCGCGCGTTCTTGACGAATTCCTCGAGCAAACCGACGACGAATGCAGGGTCCCCCGCGACACCGAACTCCTTCAGGCGCAGCAGCACCGTTTGCTCGAACTCAAGAAATTCTTTCGACTCCTCCTCTTTCGGTGTCTCCGCCTGCTTTCTGGGCGGCGGATGCCATTGATTCAAAATCGCAGCGACATCATCCATATGCACCGGCTTGCTCAAGTAGTCATCCATTCCGGCGTCGAAGCACTTCTGCCGGTCTTCCGACATGGCGTCGGCGGTTAAGGCGATGATTTTTGGCCTGTTCTCCGGCTTCCTCGTATTCACAATCCGCCTGCTCGCTTCGAGGCCGTCCATCTCGGGCATCTGCACGTCCATGAAAATCAGGTCGTACGATTTCTTGTCCAGAGCCTTCAGGACTTCGAGACCGTTGGGAACAACATCCGCGGCCTGACCCAGTTGTTGCAGAATGCGCAGGATCAACTTCTGATTCACGGCATTATCTTCCGCTACGAGGATGCTTATTGGAGACTGGGCCGGAGCAGCGAGCTCCGGTTTCACCTTGCGGCGTGCGGCGACTGACTCGTGGCCGCTCAGCACATCATTGATCACATTATAGAGTTGTGATTGTTTGATCGGCTTCGAGACCTCGGCATAGAAGATGCCGCCTTCTTTGGTTGCCGATCCGAGCGAGGAAAGAAGAATCAACTGAAGCGCTTCTTTGGGACGGAGCGATCGGATTTCGCGGGCAAGCTGAACACCATCCATGTCTGGCATCTGCATGTCGAGAATCCCGAGATCGAACGGATCTCCCTTCCTTATCCATTCCAGGGCTTCGGCGGGAGACTGCGTCGTCCGGGGAATGAGCTGCCAGTGCTGACAGAGTTCTTTCAGGATCTTCAGGTTCGTCGCATTGTCATCGACAAGCAGAATCCGTCGTCCGGCAATCTTGACATCCTTGCCACGCATGTAGACCTCGGGAAGGATCGCAGACGTGGGTGGCACGCTTGATTGAATCGTGAAATAGAAGGTCGATCCCTTCCCTTCTTCACTCTCCACCCAGATCTTTCCTTTCATCAGTTCTACGAGACGCATCGAGATGGCAAGTCCAAGCCCGGTCCCACCATAGCGGCGGGTGGTCGAGGAATCCACCTGCGTGAATGCCTTGAACAGCCTGTCGAGTTTGTCACCGGGAATTCCAATTCCCGAATCTCTGACAGAGAACTGAAGCTCGAACGTCTTTCCAATCCTCCACTTGAGTGCAACCGAGGTGTAGATTTCCCCTTTTTCCGTGAACTTGATCGCGTTTCCAACAAGGTTGAACAGGATCTGGCGAAGCCGGTACTTATCGCCGAGGATTCCGGATGCGACTTCGGGATCGATCCAGTACAGCAGATCAAGGTTCTTTGCCGACGCCTTCTGTGAAAGCAGATCGTACACCTCCTCGATGCAGGCTCTCGGATCAAACTGCGCTTCTTCAAGCTCAATCTTCCCGGATTCGATTTTCGAGAAGTCGAGAATGTCGTTGATCACGGTGAGCAACGCCTCTCCGCTGACGCGTATGGTATCGACGAAATCAGCCTGCTCGGGATTGAGATCCGTCTGGGCCAGCAAATCCGTCATGCCGATCACGCCATTCATCGGCGTTCGAATCTCGTGACTCATCACGGCCAGAAATTCCGACTTTGCCTTCGTAGCCGCTTCAGCCGTCTCCTTGGCGCTCTTCAGCTCCTCCTCCATTCTCTTTCGCTCGGTGATGTCCTGAACGGTCGTCCGGATGCCTGAGATCCTGCCGTCCGAGTCACGTAGGAGCCGGTCCTGACACAGAACCGGCATTCTGGATCCATCCTTCTTGAGGTACGTCCGTTCGACGTTCCGGCCGGGGGGCCTTATTCCAGCGAGCTTCTCCAACACTGCCTTGTGAGACACCTCCTGTTCTTCGATGAATTCCCACGCGTGCCTCCCTTGCATCTCTTCGGCTGTATAGGCTAAGGCAATGAGCTCGGTGCGGTTCACACGCGTGATGCGCCCTTCCAAATCCAGTTCATGATATCCAATTGGGGCATCGTCAAACATCTCGCGAAACCGGATTTCGCTCTGAAGCAGTTCATTCTCGGCCCTCCGGCGTTCCGTAATGTCCGTCGCAACGCCGACGAGAGCGACCGGTTCGCCCCGGTCGCCGCGGAGAATTGTCGCAGAGAGGCGGATCGGGAATTCTCTCCCGTCTTTCCGCCGGTTCATAAGTTCGCCCTCCCAGCTGCCGCTTATCGTCCCCGTGCTGATACTCTTTCCCACCTCCGGCGCATTGTTCTCCGACCGGACAATTGCGATATCCTTTCCGATGACTTCGGACTCCTGATACCCATACGTCTTGAGGAATGCGTCGTTCACAAAGATGATCTTGTCGTCGAGATCTGTGATGGTGACGCACTCGGACACGCTCATGATACTATGTGCAAGCATCCGGAGTTGTCGTTCCGTCCTTTTCCGCTCCGAAATGTCTGAGATGATTCCCACGACGGCTTCCAGGGAACCGTCCAACCTCCGGATAGGCGACACAGCAATGCTCGCCCAGAAGATCTCTCCATTCTTGCAGACGTACCGTTTCTCAAGCTCATAGTGCTTCACTTCTCCGCGCACCAGGGCTCCCGTCTGAGCCTTGCTGATTGCAACATCGCCCGGATGAGTGATATCGATGCTCGTCAATTGGAGGAGTTCGGCTATCGTGTAACCAAGGCGATCCGTCCACCATTTGTTTGCCTGGAGATAACGTCCGTCGATGTTGACGACGCTCACCCCGACGCCGACGTTGTCGAAAATGGCCTCCAACCATGCCCTGTTGGCTTCGAGGCTCGCTTCCATGCGCTTGCGATCGGTGATGTCGCGGTATGCGCTGAGGAACATTGTGCGGCCGTTTGCGTGGAGAAGTTTTGTCGTCACCAGCAGGGTTCTCAATTCCCCCGACTTCGTCGTGATCGTTGTTTCAGCGTCATAAATTTCACGTTTCTCCAGCAGCTCTTTCAATCCATCGAGCGCCTGTTGCCGGGCTGCGGCATCAGGGTAGATCAGCTTGCTGAAATCCCCCGCATTCGCCTCGCTGATCGAGTAGCCCGTGAGCTTTTCCATCGTGGTATTGAAGACTTCGAAATGCCCGCCTTCGTCGCTGAAGGTGATCCCTTCATTGACCGTGTCGACGACAGTATTCAACCGTTTCTGGTTTTCCCGCAGTTCCTCTTCGATGCGCCTGCGTTCGGTGACGTCCCGGGCGATCGCCTGGATGCCAACAGTTTTTCCCTCCCGCTTGATAACCTGCACAATCTGACCCAGCCAGATCTCTTTTCCATCTTTTCTGACCGTCGGAAACTCGAAATACGTGCTCGCCCGGTTCGTCTTGACCTGACTCCGGTAGAACAACTCCGCCCTTTTCCGGAAGTACTCAGGTATCAGATCAAGATACTTCGTCCCGATGATTTCCTGTTCGGAGTAGCCGGTTGCCCGCAATGCATTGGGATTCGCGTAGACGAAGCGGCCTGTCAAATCAGTACTGTAGATGATATCCTGGGCGCTCTCGACAATCACGCGATAGCGCGCCTCGCTTTCCCGCAGGGCTTCTTCGGCGAGCGTGTGTTTCGAAATATCTCTGTAGATGCCAAAAATCCCGATCCGGTCGCTGCCAACCATGATCGGAGTGCCGAGAATCGAAACGTGGATCAACGTCCCGTCTTTTCGCTTCCGGACCGTCTCAGTCTCGATGGTCTCGTTCTTCAAGACCCGGCGGGAGAGAGTCTTCCCCTCATCCGAAAGATTCTCGGGGACAATCAGATCGTCCAACTCCAGGCCTTTGATCTCTTGAAGAGAATGACCGAAGAGCGTCAAGAACGCTTCGTTCGCGTCGACAACGATTCCGCTCTTGTCCAGAGTGACAATTCCCTCCGGCGAGCTTTCAAACAGATGCCGGAAGTACACGTCGAGCTGCGAGTCGTCCAGAAGTTTCGCTTTTGTGCGGGGCTTTTTTGGCGCAGATTTGGGGGCCTTCGTCTTCGCCAACGAGGATTTTGCTGGTTTTCTGGATGGCTTTGATTTCATTGCGCCAACTCCAAGAGGGTTTTCATGAACCGATAATGTTGATCCATCGTGATAGAGCCCGGGAAGAACCTGATCCTCCGGCGTGGTCTCGAATTCCGTTTCCGGCTGCTCTCTTAAAGCTACAGCAGATCATGCTGAAAGGCAAGAAGAGGCGGCGCAGCGCGGCAAGCCGGTCTCCGGTGCAAATCAATCGAGTGGTGGCAGGGTCGCGAATCCCGAGAGCTTCGCGTATTGCTCCATGATCCTTCTCACATCCCTGACAACCTCCTGCGAAAGTACGGGATCCCGATCACCTCCCAGAAATTCTTCCACCTTCGCTGCTGCACGGTCTGCCAGCGTCGGCTTCCCTTCATCGATCCACTGCTGGTACCCATCACGATTGATGATCGCCGGATACTTCTGCTCCTGCAGGTGCCATTGGAGCGTGTGAGGATGCGTCAGGAAGTCAATCCCGGCTCCCCCTTCCAGGAACAAGTCGAGCGCCATCGTCTCGTTGCGCTGGCTGATTCCCTCGATCATGCGATACGCCATGCCACAGATGTCGTTGTCGATAACCAGCTTCTCGAGACTCTGCGTCGATTCAAAATCCATCATGCCTCCTCCCGAGATGACATTGATGCCGGAGAGTGCTGCGAGAACGGCCCCCATGCCGCTTTCAAGACCGGCCTGCGCATCGACGCATTTTGAATCGCTGAGGCCGATGTAGGCGTGCGTTGGAAGTCCCAACGATTTCCCAATCTGACTGTATGCGGAATCTATCATCATCGTTTCGATCGCTCCCATCGGAGGGTTCGCAGTGTGCATATCAAAACACGAGGGGGAACCGCCGAAGATCACCGGCGCTCCCGGCATCGCAAGCTGAGTGATGACGACTCCCGCGAGGTTTTCCGCAGTGAGTTGGACAAGGGATCCCGTCAGCGTAACGGGCGCCGTTGCACCTGTGAGAGGCATCGAAACGAGTTCCGAAGGAATGCCGGCACGGGCGCAGTCGATCAGGCTCTGAGTGGTCAGATTGCTCCACCGCAATGGCGGCGACGGGCACGCATCGAAAATCGCCAGCGGTTGTTCCCTGAGCTTAGCAGCACTCCCCCTCACGGCGACAAGCATCTCGAGCATCGGTTTGAACCCCTCGACAACGAACAATCCTGTCACGATGGGTTTGGAACAATTCTGAAGTGCAATGAAGAGACGATGACAATCGGAAATGGCCTCCGGCACGTCGCTGCTGATGAGACCTGTGCTCTGGAAGTGAAAATTCTCGAGCCGCTGAATCAAGCTCGAAAAACGGACGAGATCCGCCGTCACCGCCTTCCGTTCGCATTGGGTCCGGTGGTCGAACAACCTGAGCGCAGTCGATCCCGGGTCGAAGTGAATCTCGTCTCCACCGATAAGGAACGATTTCTCCCCCCGGGCATCGAACAGTGTAATCGACCGAGGTGCAGACTTCAGAGCGTCGTCGACCAGCTTCCTTGGGATGTAGACCCTTCTCGATGTTGGATCTGCTTTTGCTCCGGCCTCAAGGAAGAGTCCCATGGCCTCCTGATTCTCGACGAACACTCCTATGCGTTCCAGAAGTTGACAGCTTTCGTCGACGATTTTGTCGATCAAAGCATTGCTCAAGAATTTGACTGACGGGCGCAGAGGTTCATTTAGCATGTTCAAGCTCCCTGGAAACTGGATGTCTCGTCTTACTTCTCACGTCTTACGTCTTCCTTCCTCGTACAGTCCAGTAAAAATAGAACGGCAACGAGAACAATAGCAGGACGATCCCGATAATCGCATCGCGGGGATCTTCCACCAGAGTATTGACGAGGATCCATCCGGCGGCGGCAACGAACAACAGAGTCGCATATGGATAACCCCATGCCTTGTACGGCCGTGGTGTATCTGGCATCTTCTTTCTTAACACAATCACAGACAGAGCCGTCAGTCCGTAAAACATCCAGGATCCGAAAATGACATACGAAGCAATCTGGTCGTACGAGCCGCTCAGGGTCAGGAGCGCGCTCCAGACGCCGAGAGCGATCAAAGTCACGTACGGAGTCCGGAAGCGAGCGTGTATCTTGCCGAAACTCGGAGCGAATGTACTGTCGGCTCCCGCAGCGTACATCGAGCGGGCATCGCTCAGAAACGAATTGTTGATCGTTCCGAAGGTGGAGCAGAGAATTCCGACGATAATGAGCGAAGTGCCGATGGGCCCGAGCATCACCGAGGCTGCATCAGCCGCAATCCGGGAAGATCCCGCCATCTGGCCGATCGGGATTACATAGACGTAGGCCAGGTTGACTCCTAGATAGAGAAAAATGATCACAACCGTACCAAAGAGGAGCGAGCGCGGAACATTCTTCTCGGGGTTAATCATCTCGCTCGCAGATTGCGTGACGGTCGTCCACCCTTCGTACGACCAGAGGACGGAAATCATAGCCAGACCAAATGCCGACGTCAGCTCCGATGACCAATGTTCCGGCCACCAAGGCGTGAAGTTCGCCACGCTTCCTTTCCCTGACGCAAACGCCGCCACGATCAAAGTAACGAGCGCGAGAATTTTCGCCATCGTAAAGACATTCGTGACCCACCCCCCCAATCGTACACCCCGTACATTAATGACGGTCGCAATTCCGATGATGAGCATGGCAACCACCTGCGTCGCTCTTACCGTGATCTCCACCGGCAGGCCGAACATTGTAATGGAGTAATTGAAGAGAGAGTGTTCCGGAGAAAGCGAAGGGAAAAAGTATCCAAGATATGTGGCAAACGCGATGGCGATTGCAGCGAGAGCGCCAGCAGTGTTGATGAAGAAATGATTCCAGCTGAACATGTAGCCCCAGACAGGTCCGAAGCTTTCCCGTAGGTAGATATATGGTCCTCCGGCCTTCGGAAGCAACGAGCTCAGTTCGGCCACAGTCAATGCGCCGAAAAGCGTCAGCATTCCGCCAAGCACCCACACAACCAGAATGAGTCCCATCGAGTGAAGATGCCCGGCAATCACAGCGGGGACAATGAATATCCCTGAGCCGATTATTCCGCTGATGTGGATCGCCAGGCCTTCACGTAACCCAAGGGCACGCAGAAGCTGAGGTTCTCGCGATTGATCTTCCAAGGAGGCTCTCTTTACTAAGGATACGGGACTGGCGTAGTGATGAGAAGGTAAACGACTATGAGATGGGAATCAATGAGAATGGAAACCCTGGCTTGAGGCTGTCCCAATTGTAGGTCGACCTGCTTGCCCCGAGTCTATCGGGGCCCGCAATATTTGTTCCACATTCGTAGGCGGGAATGTCGTTTCGACCACGTTGAGTTTTAGAAATTATCGATTTTTCAGAATTCCCGAAGTAGACGTAAAGGTCGAGAGTACGTTTTGGACAGCCTCTCTGCCACGACCCGCCGACGGAGTCAATTCGGCAGGTTCATCCGGCGCAGTAGATCCTGGAAGCGAGGGTCGGACCGCAGCCCATCAAACCTTCTGTCGCATTTGATGTAAACCAGAAAACCCGACCGCTCCTCTAAGGCTTTCGAGAGCCATGCAAAGGCCTGATTTTTTTCTCCAAGGCCAATATAGACGGCGGCAATATCGTAGGCTGAAACGTAGATTCGTTTGGACTTCTCTAAGAGCTTCTCCTCTAAGAGTTTCTCCAAAATCTTCTGCGCTTCCTTCTTTTTGCCGGCGATCCCGTAGGCGTGGCCAAGGCCGGCCAGGGGAAGAAAGTTATCCTTCCAATTGTCGACGGCGTTTTGAAACTCGACAATGGCCTCTTTGATCAAGACTTTCTGTTCATAGGCCATTCCCAAAGTGACATGGGCCCACGCATTTTTAGGATTCGCCTGGATGTCTTTGCGGGCAAGCTCCATCGCCTCATCATAACCTGCTGTGCTGAAGCAGTGCCAGCCGGAGCATAAATGATTTGGATCGGCAAAGGGATCAAGTCCCGAGGCGAGTTTGACCTCAGCCATCGACTCTTCGTTTCTGTCCAGGGCCATCAGGAGATGCGCATAGAGATGGTGGATCATGGCGAGGCTGGGGTTGAGCTCAAGGGCTCGTTTGAATTCTTTCTCGGCCTCCGTCCAATTGAGATCATAATGGAGCCAGGCCACAGCCAGATAGCCGTGGGCCTCTCCGAGAGTATTATCCTTCTCCAGCGCTTTTAGAGCTGCTTGTTTCATTTCCAAAAAGGCCTTCCGAGGCGGAACAGCGCCCAATAGGCCACTATAAAAATAACCTTCTGCAATCTTGGTGTAAGCCAGAGCAAAATCCGGGTCGAGTTTGATCGCTTGATTGAAATATTCTTGGTCGCCTGAATAAACTCCCTTGAGATAGGCGTCGAGGGCTTGGGGATTCACAGTCCTTCTCTTGGCCAACCGGAACCTCTCCTCCTCCCTGAGTCTGATGCCGATCTGCCTCGTGATATCCTGGGCAATTTCGTTTTGAAGAACCAGAAAATCGCCGATGTCGCGCTCGTAACTCTTAGCCCAGAGCTGCCGGTCTTCGGCCGCATGAATCAGCTTGGCTGTGATCCGCACTTTTTCCCCCGACCTCAGGACAGAACCTTCAACCACCATGTTTGCATTCAGCTCTTGGGCAATCTGCGGCAGAGATTCATCTGTTTTCTTATACTTCATGACAGAAGTCCGCGATCTTACCCGCAAGGCGCTAATCTGTCCCAATTCAGTGATGAGAGCCTCTGTTATTCCCTCGGCAAAATATTCTTGCTCGGGGTCGCCTGAGAGATTCTCGAGCGGTAAAACGGCGAGCGATGTGATCCGTTCATTCTTTCCCTTGAACAGCTGTAGCACAAGAACAACAAGGACGGCCAGAGCAACAATTGCTCCTCCATATATCAACATGCGGCTTCTGGCCCGCAACAATGGCTTCAGGACAACGACTTCTTTGCTGGTTTGACTCCTTACACGTCGCAAGTCGACAATGAGCTCGTCTGCATGCTGGTACCGATCGGAAGCTTTCTTCTCGAGACACTTGTTGAGGATCTCCTCAAGTTTCATCGGCACATCGCTTCGCAAGCTCGTGATGGGCGGAGGGGGCTCATTCAGAATGGAATATACGATGGCGTCTTGATACTCGCTCTTAAATGGCAACCGTCCTCCAATCATCTCATACAGCACCACTCCCAGCGACCAAATATCAGTTCGGTGGTCGACCTTGTCGCCCCTGGCCTGCTCAGGGGACATATAGGGCACTGTTCCTAAAGTAGAGCCGGTCTTCGTCAGCTTGGACATTCCACGGCTGTGCGCTAAACCAAAGTCCATGATTACAGCGCGCCCTCTGTCTGTCACCATAATGTTGCTGCTCTTGACGTCCCGGTGAACAATGCCCTTCTCGTGAGCAGCTTGTAATCCTTCTGCCGCTTGAATGGCGACATCAACGGCTTCGTCGATCTTGAGGGGACTCTTCTCGATCTTTCTGTTGAGTGGAGTACCTTCATAGATCGCCATGACGATGAAGACTTGTCCATCAGGCGTTTCATCAATCTCGTGAACGTTGCAGATGTTCGGATGGTCAAGAGCGGATGCGGCCTTGGCTTCATGGGTGAAACGCTGCTTATCCTGATTGCTGGCAGCGAGTTGAGTCGGGAGAAATTTGAGCGCCACCAGGCGGTCCAGCTTGGTGTCATGGGCCTTGTAGACTACACCCATTCCGCCCTCGCCAAGTTTTTCAAGGATCTTATAGTGAGATATTGTCTTGCCGACCATGTCTGAGCCTCTTTTGAATGGTGGGTTCCTATCTGAGAAAGTCAATGGCGCAGTTTAGGCAAGACGCGCAATGGAGCAACCCTGCCCGCAGACCTGTCCGCCGAAGCGTAGCGCAGGCGGAAGCATTTCCTGCGTAGGCGGGCGCTCAGCGAAGCGGGGAAGGCCGGTGTGCCAATTGCTAGCTGCTGCCGCTGTAGAACTTCTTCACGACAAGATAGAGAAACTTATCCCTCCTGCCGACAGAAAGGTAGACAATTGCACCGACAAATGGGAAAAGAAGAACAATACAAATCCAAACGAGTTTCTCAAGAGTATCTTTGGATTTGCTCCGGTAGATGTCGAGAAAGAGGACAAGGTAGAGCAATAGAAGAAGGGTAAGTACAATCTCCGGAGCACCCAAGTTCATGGTAGCAATCATAGAGGACCTTTTGGCTGATTTGCAGCAAGAAGGCTGCAGTAGCTTAGGCAAGACGCCGTGGCGGGACGCATAAGATACGTCTGCTTCATTCCCCCTTCCCCGCCACCAACGATTCCCTCGTCTCAAAATCATAAAGGGTCAATCGGCGCACGCGAAAGTACGTCGACCAGTAATCCCAGAGCGTCTGCGTGTTGGCGCGCCGCGCGTTATCCTTTTCGCTCTGCGCGAGAAATAGATTCGGAATGTCTATCTTCCCGATCAGGTAACGATCCTTTGCAACGTCAAACCGGCGTTGGGCGATGGTATCCGACTTTGCTGCTACGACCACTTGTTTGCGCAGCAAATTGAGGCGCGCTGCTTGATACAGGACTTCCTGCTCGAAATCGTGCCGCTGCTGATCGATGGAAACCTCTGTCCGCTTCTGGTCCGCTATCGCTGCATCAACCGCCGAGCTTCCAGCCCCCCACCGGAGAAGGGGGACGTTGAAATTCAGACTGAATTGCCGCTGTTCCAAGAGGTTGTTGTAAGCGTCGTTGAAGACTGGCGCGCGTTGATTGTACCCCATGCTCGCCGTCATGGTCGCACTGAATCGGTTATCCGACTTGGCCTGTCTGACATTCCGTTCCGCCGTCAGCTTCTGCAGTTCAAAGTTCACAGCCTCGCTCCGGTTCTGCAAAGCCTCCTCGAGAGCCCTGGGTGCGTTGATTTCCACATCTGGAATCTTCGATGGCGGCAGGAGCACGGCAATCGTCGTTGGCGGCAGACCGAGCGCTGTCTTCAAATTGTTTTGTGAACGGTTGAGGCCCACATTCGCGTTTTCCAGCTGCGTCTGCGAGTTCAGATACGCAAGCTCGCTTTGAAGCAGGTCGTTTTCTGCAATTTTCCCCACGTTGAATCGCCCCTTCGAAATCTTGTAGAGCGTATCATTGATCGCCAGGTTGAGCGCTGCGTTGCTGGCATTCAGTGACGCCATATGCAGTTCAAAGAACTTCGTTGTCACGTCAATCGCGCAGTCTTCCATTGCCTCAGCCAGCTCGCGTGTTGACATCTTGTAACGAAGTTCCTGCGCATCCATGTCCCACTGCATCGTATTGATCTGGAAGATGGGCTGCTGCAGGGTCATGCTGAAGGGACTCGATTTGTAGAACTGCGTTTTTGTATCCATCAGGTCGATTCTGTTCAATCCCGATGATAAGAACAGCTGCCCTCCTGTGAAGGGGATTTTCTGCGAGAGTGAAAGACTGACCTGTGAGCTTGCCTGGCTCTGCGGCGAAAATATGGAGCTCCCATCCGGCAATGTGATGGTATTGATCGAGCGGTAGTATCCCGGCACATCTCCTCTCAGCGACAGCTGGGGATAGTACGACGCCGTGAAGGATCTGTAACTGGCTTGCTTGCTGTCATGTGCATCGCGTGCCATCACGCCAAGAGGACCGTTTGCTCGGGCAAGTCGGATACAATCCTGAAGAGAGAGATAGGTTGTGTCAACTTGAGCCTCAGAGCGTGATGCTCCCAAAACAAGGAGAATGCTCAGAAAGTGATGACGTTGGATGTTCATGATGTCAGAGAGTGTCAGTTAAATTGTGCACAGTAATAATGCGGACGGACTTGCAAAACCATCCAAATCCAAGATTCGAATGGCTGATTGTCGAGTTTCGTGTTTCGATTTTCGGATTTCAATTCAAGCCCACGCTCTCGGACTCCTCTTGTGATCCCCTCACTCGTATCTCAGACACACAACCGGATCCTGCTCCGCTGCCCGGCGGGCCGGGAAAAGACCAAAGGCGATACCAATCGAAATTGAAATGACGAACGACAAGAACACCGAGACGGCGCTGACGATGGTAAGAACGCCTGCGAAGTACCGGATTGCAACGCTGAGCCCCACGCCCACGAAGATACCGATAATCCCTCCTGTCACACTGATCATTGTCGCTTCGCTCAGAAATTGAAGAATGATATCTCGTTTCGTTGCGCCTGTGGCCCGTCGAATGCCGATCTCCTTCGTTCGCTCCATCACGGAGGCAAGCATGATATTCATGATCCCGATGCCGCCAACGATCAATGAAATCGAAGCGATAGCACCGAGAACAACATTGAAGATATCCTTCGTTCGCTGTTCCTGTCTGAGAAGCTGTTCAGGAACGGTCACCTCGAAATCGACCACCTGATTGTGCCTTCGCTGCAGCATCCGGCTGATCACCTCCGCCAGGCTTGCCATGCGTTCCGAGCCTGCAACCCGGACAACCAACCGGTCGAGTTGATGATAATTTACCGGTTTCTTTTCCTGCTCGGAACTTCCACCACCACTTCCGCGGGAGGCCTTTTGGATGTCGAGACGCGTGATGAGTGTGCGGTTCTTGAAACGAAGCAGCAACGAGCTGACCGGGGTGTAGACATCGTAGTTATAGTCACGCAAACCGAGGTGCTGGATGGATTCTTTGGAGATTGACCGCTCCGCCAGAACGCCAATCACGGTCAACCAGAGGTTGCCGCACTTGATCTTTCCACCGATGGGATCTTCTTTCGCGAAGAATTTCGTCTTGATGGAGTGACCGATTACGGCAACCGGCGAGCCGAGTTCGAGATTCTTTTTCGAGAAGATGCGGCCGCGCTCCAAAACAAAATCAGATGTTGCGAAGTACGTGGAATCGACGCCAACCAGCTTGCTGGTCCGCTTCAGTCCCTCCCGGATCACCATGGTTTCCACAACAACTTCCGGACTCACGAACATGATGTCGGGGAGCGTCGTCTGGATGGCGTGGGCATCTTCGAGCGTAAGGCCCGGACTGAACCTTTTCTTTTCGGTTTGCTTTTGCAGATCATCCTCGGCGACCTTTCCTTCCTCCTGCTCAACGATAGGAGTAATGATGATGTTATTGGCCCCGAGCAGCTTCATCTGATCCAGAATTTCTTGTTTGGCTCCCGTTCCTATTGCCAGCATCGAGATCACAGAGCCGACGCCAAAAATGATACCGAGCGACGTGAGCATGGCCCTGAGTTTATTATGTGAGATTGCTTCGAGAGCAATCCAGAGACTTTGAAGGATGTCATCGATCATAGGTTGAGGTTCACCAAGAGAATTTCATTGAGATGTGCGCACAGACACAGAAAAGCACTGTTGACGCAGATAAATCGATCTTTGGAGACCTTGCCTCATCGGTGCCATCAATGTGCTAACCAAAGAATACACGGTTTCTTTTTATGGATTTCTTGAGATAGGGTCAGCCAGTCTCGCGTCTGGCATGTTCATTAAATAAGTCGTGAGGTTGAACTTGGTTCACCTCAGAATGCAACCCAAGGATCACAATTTGAGTTTTCGTCACGTCCCCTCTCGTGCGCAGGGACGCGGGCAGAGACCAGCCCGCCATGCGGCCCGCCCGAACGACTTGGTCGGGCGGGTCTGGCGGGGAGGGGAGTTGAGGGGTGTGTGCTTCTTACAGGCAAAGCGAAAGAAAATACACACACCCCTACATCCCCTCTCCCCTCAACACGAGCAAGCACACAGAGGGGACTGCTAACACCGGTATTTGAGAATGTCACGTCCCCCGAGGAACGAGTCACGTTCCGCCCCAAGGCGGAACGTGTGTGCTTTTTTCGTGAAAGCTTGAGTCGATGTCTGCTTAGATCTGTGCGTCATGCTGTGGACTTATTCAAGGTTCTTCCGAGACACGACACCAGTTTAGCTTCGCTCATTTTGATGCCAGCGATACCATCTTGATTTTGTCGGCCTCGGCAGGGGATGAGAGATACAGCTGGTCCTTCTGAGTGATTCCGGCCAGGACAATCGACGCGCTTTCGTTCATCTGTCCCAGCTTCACCTCCTGCTTCACGACGCTCCCCCCATCCTTCTTGAACACGAAGGTCGTTGTTCCTTCCGTATGGACACATTCAAGCGGGATGGAAAGTGCATCGTCGAGCTTCGCGACCAGAATTTCGTTCGCTGTCGTCATGGCCGGCCGCAGCGTCGTATCGGATTCCAGGACCTTCACACGCACTTCGAAGACTTTCGAATCGGAGTTCGGCCTCTGCTCGCCAATGTTCGCCACAGTAGTGACGCTCCCTGTCAGCGGCTTGTTCGGATCGGCATCCAGTTTCAATTTCACCTTCTGCCCGACTGCGATCTTCTGAATATCAATTTCATTCACGTATGTGATCGACTCCATTTCACGAAGATCGGGCAGCGTGGCAACCGTCGGATCCCATGAATTGATCGTACTCCCGACGACTTTCTTCTTGCCGTTCCATTCACGTGAGTAGATCACCATGCCATCGGCCGGGGCCTTGATGGTGAATTCCGTCACCGTTTTCACATAGAGCTCCAGCCTCTGTTTCTCCTTCATCAGGTCCACTTCCGACGCTTGCGTCTTTGCGATCGACTGCTGCGTTTTCGTTACGTAATTTTTCTTTGCCTGCCCGTAATTCCGCTGTGCACGCTCGAAGTCAATTTCCGCTTGCCGTTTCATTGCGGGAGCTTCGTATGCGGATTGTTCCATCACGATTTTCTTTTCTTCCTGCGCGTAGAAGAGATTGACGAGTTCATCGCGCGCCAGGGAAAGCGTGAGCGTGCTGTCGAGTTTCGTCTGCAGGAACTGCGCTTCGAGTTTCTGGAGGGAAAGCTGCGACTCTTTCAACTTTCCGGTGATTTCAGACTTGTCGAGCTCGCCAACGAAGTCCCCCTTCTTGACGACCGTTCCTTCCGCGATGATGTTCGAGATTTTCATCTGCCAGATACCGGCAGCCCGGGCGTTTTCCGAGCCCTTGATATCGATCGAGTTCTTCGCCTGAAGTTCTCCTGTCGTCGTGACGGTAACGAGGAACTGTCCTTTGGTCGGAGAGACGAGCACATCCGATTTCGTCGTTGTCCCCGATGCGGAGATGTACCAGATGAAGGACACCAGGATGACACCGAGAACCGAGTATGAGACGATCGGGCGGCGCTTGAAAAGAGAAAGAATCTTGGTGAAGATGGCAGATTGGAAGAATGGGATCTTGGGTACCCGGAACATGGTGATGCCCCTTCTGTTGCTGAGGTATGATGGTTGTACTGACGGCTGGGAAGGCGAATCCAATCAAGGAAAGCGGTGCGACAAAATCAATAAGTACAACTACTTACAAATATTTGTACGTAAAAGTACCGACAAGGATTAGACGTCGTTGAGGCCGAACTCGTTGCACCAACGAGTGCCCGATTCCTCGAAAACCTCCCGCTGTACGAGATTGACTCCACTGCACTTTCGGTGATAGCGCAAGGAATTGCCAAAATCGGCCTTCTTACAAACGGCGACTTGCGTTTGTGGCAAACCGTTTATTTACCCCGACTTGTCCCGATGTTTTTTATCGGGGTGTTTTCTATCGGGACCTGACCCGACTTGTCCTGATTTATCCCGAAGCTCTTCTTCGGGACGTCCTTTGTCGGGATGATGTCTATGTGAACTCGCTCATTTTTTAGATTCCTCTTAAGGGCTTATTCTTCATTGTATTACAGTTCAGAAGTAGTGCATGGCGATCATATATATGTATATTTAAGTTGTTTATGAATTCTTGAGAAGCTCCCCAGCCGGGAAATATCGTGTTCCTTTCCCTTTTCCCTCTTTTCGCAGGAGTCCTCTCTGCTCAAGGTCTTTAAGCTGCCGCAAGGCTGTTAACCGATGTGCCTTCCCTGCAAGGATTCTGTAATCAGCATTCTTCATAGACTCGTGGCGCGAGAAGTATTCCCTTAACTTTTGCTCAACGGTTCCTTTTTGCAGTAACGGGTAGTATTTTGCAGCCTTCCGAGTGCCGACAATCTCAACGACACCCTGCTCGACAAGTTGGCGAACGCCTTTGGCAGTGCCATCGCGAGGTTCCATCCACCACTGTCAAAGTATTTCGGCGCCCGCATCAATCAACGCACGATTCTCCGATACATCGAACGTCCTCACCTTCTTTCCTTTCCGCAACCACTTCATAAGGAGCCGCTCGACGTTCCCGCCCGGCTGGGCATAAGCGACAAAGACCTCATTGGCGAGTTGAATCATCAACTCGTTCCGCTTGTTCGCTGTCGCTTGGCTGGCACGACTAACCTTTTGATTGAATGGAGTAACGATGAGAACCCTGTTTGTTGAGAGAGCTGTCGCAAAATCTGGCTCAGGACGCTTCTTCAATCCTCGTGCAAGCGCTACGATAACCGGCTGCTTGCCTTTGAGAAGATAGTGAAGCACGTCTTTCTCAATCTGTGAGTGGAAACCTGATATGATGCATCCATTTCCATTCCGTTGGCCAATTGCCCAATCGTAGCATTTAAGAATTATTGAAGCAGGCACACGACGACTGCACAAGAATGCGGTTTTGGTCAATTCTATAAGCTGGTTGTTGCCGACATGTTGCATCATTACCCTTTTCTTGAATGTAGACATCATGTCTACGTTGGTGTCTATGTTTGTTACCCCAAAGGGCTTTTTTAGAGGCGCCATTATCTGGACACTTTGTCCGGATTTATGTCCAGATTCCTGAGAATCTAGTATTTTCAGGTCAAGCTTGGACAACCTGAACTGCACTAAACCTACCTCTACCCGTGTCTAATTTGTCTGATGAGTGTCCGAAATCTTATTGGCCACAACGACAATCTTCTTTAACCTACCACCAAATGCCTCTTTTCATCGTCTGCGCATAGAAGTTTGCAGAGTTTGCAAAACTGGCACCATTCTGCAAACTCTGCAATCATTGTCGTCCGACGAATTCATTGAACAATCTATTCACGAGACGATATTTGCCTCTTTCCACTTTCAGAAGGAGACCTTTTTCACTCAACCTGGCTACTGCCGCTGCAAGCGTCCCCTTGCTGATTTCCTTCCTCTGCTTCCGAATCTGTTTCAAAATGTCATCAAACGAGTGCGCCTTTCTCTCCTTCTAACTTCTTCCCTACCCGATACTTAATATCGTAGTTGCTTGCCCGCCGTGATTTACCTTTTGGCGGGATGCCTCTCCGCCGTGTGTCGTTTTTCGGCATCCCGTACAGCGGAACTTCACGTTTGGGCGGAATAAAATCCAACTCCTCCTCCGTAAACCTCCCGCCGCTGTCTGGCGGGATTGAGCGCCTTTCCGCGATATCCCGCACGCTCTTTGCGGGGACTCTGACCTTTTATAAAGTTAGCCTACGTTATCATCATCAAGCGCTTCTTGCACTTTGAATCTGAGTTCTTGAAGAAGCAATGGAAACTTGGTCATAGATTCGTTGAACTTGTCGAGCGATTCGATACTCTTGTCATGGAGGGATTGAGACGGCGGAAGGCTTTGGAATACCTTTCTGCCTTGATCAGAATAGTAGAAATCGACCACCGCGGAATATGCCTTGAAGCATTCCTTCAGCAGGCTTAGTGCAGACTGAGCCGTGCGATCATCCAAGTATAGGACACAAAGGTAATAGGCATCTTCAGTTTGCCAATATCGCTTGAGAAATTCGTCCTTCTTGTCCTTGAAATCGCGATCATCCGCATAAGTGAAAAGATTAGCTGCTGAGTACTTTTGCAAATCGTAAAGCCTTCCGTAAAGTTGATCGAATCGTTCGAATAGCAGTCTTGCGAACTCGGTATGACGGATTTGGAACGCGATGTTCTTCCGAGACAGCGCAGACTTGATTGGCTCTATCTGTTGAGCGACCCGGACATGGCTTTCCTCGATAATTTTGGTTCGCGCTGCAAGAGTTGCGATTTCAGCGGTCTGCTTCGCCAGCTCAGAGAAGAAGTTCCTGAGGAATAGCAATCCGGCTCCGACGAGAACGAGGAGAACGTATAGTAGGAACTCCAATGGCATGATAAGCCCTCCTGATGATAATGGCAGCTAACGGTCGCCGCATGCACGCAGCGGTTTTGCGAACTACAACAAATCTCCTATGCAATTGTAAGCACAACCGTTATCTTCCTCCCTTGCAAACCATCGACCGTTGCGCCCCACTCACCTGTAGTCTTTGTCTTCAAAGATCGATGATTGAGCATTCGCTGCGATCAATCTGATTCGAACATTTGTGGCCTTGTATTCTTCGACGATTGCTTTCGACTTTAGCCTATTGAGTGCACGGTAAACCTGTTTCTCGAACTCGATTCTGTTTTGCCCTCTCGTTCGGAATTCTAGATTCTTACAGACTCTAGACGTTAGAGAGTCTTTGGTGCAACTATTATTCGCACAACCTTGGAGTACTGCAATGATCGAGTTCTGAAGAGTGTCCGATGAGAAGCCGGACTCTTTGTGTGTCCTTGTTCGACTCCATTCGAGTGCATTGTCGAGTCTTGATTGTATTGGCTCATTGGAAACTCGCTCGTTGATGTTCAGTATCTGAGCCGTCCGACTGATCAGAGTATCATTTGTTGGAGTGTGGACTGATTGGTGTCTACCTGGTGGCAGAATATTATGCGCTTCCAAAGTCTGCCATAGAGATTCCATTGCTTGTTCTGTGTTGAAGTAAAACTCGCTTCCACGAACACGCCAGAATGTCCAGCCGCATCGCTCAAGTATTCGTTGGCGGCGCATATCTTGTTCACGTTGCTCCAAGCTGCTGTGCCAATCATCTCCATCACATTCTACCGCTAATCTTCTCTGATCATCTTCGATCACAAGGTCGATCGAATAACCAGCAACCTTGAACTGCGGAATAATTCGGTAGCCTCTGTCAAAAACTTGCAGGAAAGTATCAACTTCGAACCAAGATTGAAAAGGTTTAGGAGGCTTTTCGACCTTTCTGGTTACCTTGTTTGCATCGTCTCTCAGTTTCTGAATATCTATTCCTTCAAAGGTTTGCTGCTGGGCTTTCGGATCGAGACAGTAGCTCAAAAGTTTGTAGCGGAAACACTCTTGGTTCCGAAAGTCATTGGGCGACGGAGTATGAAACAACCACATTTGATCCCGAGCTCGACTGGCCGCAACGTTGTATCTTCTTCTGTCCGCTGGTTTCGTTAGAGCTACCATCTGAGTTTCACCTGGCGCGGCAACCATACTAAGAAACATTACGTCACGCTCATCACCTTGAAAAGCATAGGCATCTCCGCAGACGATATTTCTTTGAGCAATTTCTTCCGGACCGATTTCTTCAAGCAGCATCCGCTCGATTTCACGAGCCTGGTATTCGCCAAGCAGGCTAATGACGCCAATTGTCTTCTTGCCGTAAGGGTGATTTTCATCGACTGTGCAGTCGTACTCGGGATTACCGCAACACTCGGCAATTTTCTCAACGATTGCTTCTGCCTCTGGAAGGTTTCTCGCCGCTTGAGTGCCACCTTCTCGATAACCGTCCTTAACATGAAAAGCTACAACAGGTTTAAGCCTCTTCGGTGGGTACTGCCTGAGTGGTTGTAGCGGGCTGTGTTGATAGCAAAGATCGTTTGAGAATTGAATAATCTCAGGCATACACCGAAAATGTTCCTGAAGAACAATTCGGCTAGGAAAAATTACCTTTCCAATAGAGAAGAAGGAGCTGTCAATATCGACTGCAGTTTGTGTCGCTTTAGGAAGATCCTCTAAGTATTTGTGCTTCAGGAGATCGGCGTCGTCTCGGCGAATACCAATATTCTCAGGGCTTATCTGTTCCTCATCTCCTACAATTATGATCTTCTTTGCCAAGAATGGTAGGAACAAAGCATCAGCTCCCGATTGGCTGGCTTCATCAATGATGACGACATCATATACCTCGACTCCGGGCTTCACCGTTTCCACAACTTTGTATAGAGGCATGATCCACGCTGGAATCGCATTGCGGCACTCTTCCATATTCTCTCTGGCTCTTTTGCGGTGCAACTCGGCTCGTCTGCCAGTCCCCCGTCCAATCCTTCTCATTTCTATTGTCCACGCTTCAAGGTGTCTACGCTCGTGCTCTCCAAGTTTGTCAAAGCAGTGCTTCCAAGCGCAAGCTGCCGCAAGTTTCGACGTGGTCTGGCGGATTTCATCTTGTGTGGTTTGGAGGTTGGAAACTAACCCTGGCTCGTTCGCACCTTCAATGTATTCTTCAAGCCAATATTTGGCCTGATTCCAATTCCAACTCTGAGAGAACATGCTGAGCTTATCGTTCCAGTCGGCGTTGTTCAGTTGGGACTCTATCTTCTCAGCAAGGGTAGGAGCAAGTCGCGATAATCTTCTCTGGAGTTCCTGTCGCTGTTGGTACAAAGACCTATCATGATGAAGAGTCCTTAAAGCTAGGAGAGATTTTCCGTAAGTGATTTCGTCTCGATCTCTAACTGCGATAAGCATTTCATTCATGAGTGGATGCGGATCTCTTGTTGCCAAGCTCACCACGATCGCTTGCTCAGTCTCATCGAAGAATGCCCGGGTGCGACGCAGTGAGCGTTCAGCTTCGATTGCGTGTATTGTCCGGTGATACTGTTCAATTTCGTCTATGATTTGCCATGCAGGTTGAGACAGTCCTTGAATGACTGAACATGCATCCCGTGCTTTCCCCATTAGGGAATGCAGACTCAATGCCTGTTCCAGGGGTTCACAAAGGTCCTCGATAATCCCAACTTGAATTGAGCGACCGCCGGCAACTTTCTTTGCGTACAGTGACCAGAGAGCCCAGAGTTTTACAATTCGATTCTCAACTTCAAGAGTTTCCAGAAGTTCTCTGATGACGCGTGGATTGTCACATCTCTCGCCATTGACAAAAGTCTTGCTGACAATATACCAGCCGTCCTTTATAGGTTTAGGTCTAAATAAGGGTAGACCGAGTGATCCGCCGTTCGCAAAATGGGTAAGTAAGGACTTAGCATTTGCAATAACAACGGAACGATCATAGCCTTGAGGTAGGCTAATCTGTCTGTCGTCTGCTTTGCGGGCAAGTTCAATCAAACCTCTCAAGTAGTTTTGGGATGACGTGAACAATTCTCGCCAACTTCGATCACGTTCACTGAGGATGTCATTTACTGCTCTGGGGACCCATGGCTGACTGTGTTTTAGAACGTTCGCCCGAGTGTCGAGTAGTCGAGAAAAGGCGGTTTTGAGATTATCGAGTTGTGCTTGCGATGCCGCAGAGAGCTTGGGATAGATATCTGAGGTTAAAACAAGCCCAAAGCTGTTGTGGTGGCTTTCGGCTTCTGACTCAAGCCTGTGGTTTTTAACGAAGTCTTCGAGAGTTGGCAACCTATCGGCGAGGATCAGGGCTTTCTGACATTCAAACACCCTGTCTTCGGTGAGTTCTCGATGCAACCTAAGCAAATCCAGAATCTCCTCATCACTCAATGGCGGCTGGGTCTCGGTATTTATTTTTGCTTCTAGCCAATCGTGGAGGGGTTGCTCGCTTGTGATTTGTCGGGCAATGGATTGTGCTGATCCTCGGTACAACCCGCTGCAAACATCGTGTTCATAGGTTTCACGCTCCCTGATCTCTCTGAGGCGGCGATGCAAGTCAGCTTCTCGCTTTCGCAAGAAGTTCAAACTGTTTCTAAGGTAGTCAATTTCCTCCTTGTTCTTTCGTTCATTCCAGTCATGTTGTTTGTTAGTGATGCCGTAAACCGAGTCTTCCAGTTCTTTCAAGGCGGTAGAATCATTTCCAAGCAGGCTTACACACAAAGCCGACATCTCCTTTGGAATCATACCCTTGAGAACTTTGAGGGCTCTGGGCGTTTGACTTGTTACGAGGACTTTCTTTCCTGCGCCAAGCAGATGGCAAATGAGGTTTGCTATGGTATGACTTTTCCCAGTCCCGGGTGGTCCTTGAACGACAACACCTTGCCTGGTATTGATTGTCTCGACAATTCTATTTTGTTCGTCATTCGAAGGAAGCGGGAAAAGAACCTCTTGAAAATCAGCGAGAAGTTTGTCTGAGTCAGATTCGCCCCCCGATGGAGGATCATCGTCGATGACTTCAACGATGCGCTGGATGCCAAAAGGAATTTGGACGCCAGACTTGAGTTGGTTGATGATGTCTTGAAATGCAGTAATGAGGCTGCGTTCCGACCTTCTCCGCAGGATTAGCGCAGGAGATAACGTGATCCTGGGTTTTTCAGAAATCTCTTTGGGAGATAGAAGTCCATCTTCATACATCCCGCTTGATGAGAGAGAGTTTATCCAAGACCGTAGAATTTCTTCTATTGCGGGATTGTTCCAAAGTGCATCCCCAAGTGTGGTCAATTGTTTTTCGGCGGCAGTTTGTTCATCAGGATTTGGTCGTTCCGAAGCCTCCAGCATATCCTGTTCAAGGGTAGGCTTGGCACCGTCAGCACCTGGCGATACGATCAAAGTTCCACGCTTTCCATCAAGCTCTACGGAAGTCTGAGCGACAACAAGATGGCGGCGAACCTGTTGCCCGGACGGCGTTTCCCAACTCAAGAGACCTAAACCCAAGACTAGCTCGAACGCTTCGCCGAGTTTCTTCTGCAGCTGATAAATTGCGTGAAGAGCTGCATAGACGTTTTGGACCTTTTTTACTCTTTCATTCTCCTGTGCCCAAGGCCACCATTTTTCTTCGAGGTACTTATCCCACTGCGGAGGAATGTGTGGTCGCGTGTCTAACTCGATGAACGTTTCTTGAGTGTAAGCGTCATCCGTTTCCTCTGTGTTTTCTGGTACAGCTATCTTAGTTAAGATTTCCGGCATATCGCTTGAGTTTGCAAGATCAACCTCTCTGACCCACGGTTCAACGTCCTTTGGTACTGGTGGAAACGGCATGACTGTTGGTTTTTTGATCTCCAGCCAAACTTCATCGTCCTCAGTTCGGAAAGCACCCCAAGCCGGGGTGTAACATTCTTGCTCTTTGGGAACGTCAGCGAACCACAGAACCTTGTCGTAATCTTCAACCCGCCGAACAGTCTTGGCTCTGAGTTCTGCAAGTTCTCGTAAATACGTGAACAGGTTGATTGCTTGCGTTCTAGCAGTTTCACTTATTTCGGACATGGTGCTCAAGATTTGTGTCCTCAATGTATGTTACGAATCAGTGTGTGGCGCAATTGCATATAACGTGTGCACAAACCACACCGTTGTTTTGTCCGCCATCAAACGACCAATTTTCTCGCGCCAAAACCAATGGAACGACCACAATATTCCTTTTCAACGAAGGGAGTGTCGTGGTTTGTGCTATCATGCGTGATTTTGCCATGACAGTAACTCCTTCAATTGTTCGATCTCCAGCCACGGTCTCCGACGGTGAAGGATCCGATGACAGTTTGAACAGACAAGGGCAATGTCCTCAACTCGTGAGACTGAGTTGTCCGTCAGTTGAGAAACAGGAATAGTGTGATGCGCTTCAATGAACCCTTCACCAAACCGCCCGTAGACTTTTCCGAAATCGAAACCGCAAGCGTGACAAAACAAGCGACCAAACTTGCTGAGCGCATTTGCCTTTGCTGCACGAATGAGTGCTGGATTCCGTTCCCACTTTCGGTGAGTAACAAATGCTGGACGACCTTCGGGAAACTCCGATGCCTCGTTATCATCGGAAGTGACGGGTTCTTGTTCACCCTCGAAATAGAGTTGGTCCAGTCGTTCAGCTTGCAAAGAGTCGACTTCAAAATTCGTACTATTGGCGATTTGCAGAATACTGAGTCCTGATAGTACGGGATCGTTCTTCAGTTGCCCCCGTGAGAGTTTAGGCGGACGCAAATGGACTGAATCAAGAAGAATCTTCGCACGCAATGTGGGCTTGGCGTCAATGGGTTCAGAATAATACTTTGCCGCCTCCACGTCATTCAACATTTTGGGTACGTCAATCATTGTTCCGTGTGCCACTATTCCGCCAGAACCTACGTCGCCAGCATCAGATCGCCACAGATAGACACTGTCTCCGACGTTCATCTGGGAAGCGAAATGTTTCTGTCTGACCATCCACAGAATAACTCGGAACTGGCTCAGGTAAGAGTCCACATCAAAAAGTTTGGGATTGCCCTGAAAAAGCCAAGTTCTCACTTGTCAAAGTTCTTTAGGCAAAATGGCACATACTCCCGGAATTACACATCGCGTGAAGGCTGCCGCCGCAGGTGAAAAGGCGCACATCTGCGTTATTGCGTGTTGAAACACGAGCACCTTCTTGGGCACTTCTCGCGAATCCAACCGTTCTGTACTATACAATCCGCAAGTCTCAATCTCAGAACTTGCCCAACGCCTTGATCTTTTCGAGCAATGAACCTGTGTCCGAGATTGCGGCAGTTAGAGCCCATCGACAAACCATCAGGACTGCTGGAGTTCAACTCCAGCATGGGCCTTCTTCGACAGCCCGCCTACCCGACAAGCTCGGTTCGGCGGGCTGTCGAAGAACAGCAGGCGTGATGGTAAGTAAGAGAGTATCAGGAGAAAGTCAACGCCCGGTCGTCACTTCTTGAGAATGTGCTTCTTTGCTTCTTCCAATGTTATGACCCCGTCACCGTTGAGATCCGCTCCTCTGAACCGGGGTGCGCTGTTCGCTTCATCAGCGGAGAGTTTTCCGTCGCCATTGCGATCGAGCCGCTTGAAGCGGTTTTCCAGTTGCCGTTCCGTTTCTGTCTGACTCTGCCGCGCGGCCTGCCTCGCCCGCGTTCTACGATTGTCCTGGCGGATCCATTTCGGATCCTGAAGCTGTGCCTCCCACGCGTCATAAAGAGATTTCAATTCTTTCACCTTCTCAGGCAGCTTCGCTGCCAGGTTGTTCGCTTCGCCAACGTCATCAGCAAGATTGTATAACGACCACTCCTTCTCACCCTGTTCTTTGATCAGTTTCCAATCGCCGTGGCGGATCGCCTGTTTCTCCCCCATCCTCCAGCAGAGAGTCTCGTGCGGCCGATCGGGGTTCTTGCCGGTCATAAACGGCGAGAGGTCCACGCCATCGAGATTCACTTCGGGTTTGATCGTCCCGCCAGCCGCGGCGATCGCCGTGGGATGAATGTCGAGCGAGCTTACGGGTTGATGAAAGACTTTGCCTGCCGGGAGACGGCCTTTCCATTGCATCATGAACGGAAGGCGAATTCCCCCCTCGAGCACCTGGGCTTTGTAGCCGCGAAGTGGCAGGTTGCCCGATGTGGTTGTCAGTGTCGGGCCGCCGTTATCGCTGATGAAGACAATGAGTGTGTTCTCTTCCAGTTTGTGCCTTCGGACTCTCTCGATCACACGCCCCACGGCATCGTCCATAGCGGAGCTCATTGCAGCGAACGTCTTGCGCTTCTCGTCCTTGATATGCCCAAACCTGTCGAGATATTTCTGTATAGACTGCAACGGCATGTGCACTGCATTGAATGGCAGATAGAGGAAAAACGGTTCGTCGTGATGTTTTTCGATGAATGCCTCTGCCTCACGCGCAAAGGCGTCAGTCAGGTACTCTTTCTCGGAAACAGGCGTCGAGCTGCGCAGGATGGTTCCTCCCTTCACGTCATTTCCAACATAGGAGTGCGCCCCTCCAAGGAACCCGAAGAACTCATCAAACCCGCGATTCGTCGGCAGGAACTCCGGTTTCAGTCCGAGATGCCACTTCCCCACCATTCCGGTTTTGTATCCCAGTTCCTTCAATCGGGCAGGAAGAAGCGTTTCACTCAACGGGAGACCAAAATCGGTGGAGGCATCTGTTGTCGGACCGGGATTAAATTCATGGCCAAACCGCTGCTGATAGCGGCCCGTCAGCAAACCCGCCCTTGAAGGGCTGCAGAGAGGGGCCGTGACATATCCATTCGTGAACCGAACCCCGTTTCGGGCAATCGAGTCAATGTGCGGCGTGGGAATTTCCTTGTTCCCCTGACACCCCAGTTCGCCATATCCCAGATCATCTGCGACGATGAGGATGATGTTGGGTTTCTTCACCGCGTTGGACCGACCAGGATTCAGGATGTGCTCCAATCCATTCGAATGAAGGCCCAGAAACCCGGCAGCCAAAGTACTGCGCGTAATGAATTCGCGTCGGGTCAGCGATTGAGGTTTTGGCAATCGTCGTTTCACAGAATTCCTTTCCACGGTGAAGAGGATTTTTTATCGGACCAGCAGCATTTTCCTGCTTTGAGTTTGATCGGGGGTGGTCAAGACATAGAAATACACACCCGAGCAAACTGATTCACCTCGCTTGTTTCTCCCATCCCACTGTGCGGTGTGGGTTCCTGCTGAGCGCACCTCGCTGACGAGCGTCGCGACTTCTCGCCCCAGGATGTCGAACACCTTCAGAGTTACGAAGCTGACCGCAGGAAGCCCCGCCTTCGCTGAAGCTCCGGCTTGCCCTGACGCGTTCGGGACGGGCAGGTGATAGCTGATCGCTGTAGTGGGATTTCCGCCGAAGGCGGATCCGCCTCTGGCGGAAAACGGGTTTGGATAGTTTTGGCTGAGGAATGGCATCAGGGGAACCGTCACAGGCCCGGATTCGACTCCCGTCGGCGGAAAGACGGTCGAAACGGTAAAATCCACCCAGAACATTCCCGACGTATTCGCGATGGCCGAGCGTAATGCGGTGCCGATCGTCAGCGCAGGATCGGCATATTGCTTCCACCACGTCGTATCGATCTTATACCCAAATTGAAATGCAACAGGATTAGGCGAAAACTTCGATCCCCAGGCCTTGAACTCATTCACCATCTGCGTCAGGGACGTGAATTGCTGACTGTCGTCGACAAACAGAATATTTCCCCGAAAGGTCGGCGGCATCCAGCTTGTTGCATAGTGTTTAAGAAACAGTGTGTACGATGGATCCACAGCCTTTACCCGCTGTTCCCACGATTGCGCTTCGGCGTCAGTGACTTTCCTCCCTCCGGAAATTGTATTCGCGAAGAACCACTCCACATCCACACCGAATCCCCGGACACAGGAATGGTGCTTGTACCGATTCAACACGATCGGGATGAGTGTGTCCATGCTGGCGGCGCCCGATTCCACTTGCAGCCAGATGTTGAGTCCCGCGGAATCGAACCTCGTCAAATACGCTTCATTCTGATCGGACCCGATAAACTGAGTGTACGGAAGAGAGATTCCGTCACCGGGGAAATTGAATTGCGTTACTCCATTGCTTTGGTAGAGAGAGACGATCCACACGCCGCCGGGGATTGAGCCGGGGAAACGTGAAGCCATTTCCCTGCCAACATGAATCCAATAGTCTGCGGAAGGGAATTGGCGGTTCGGATAGCTGCCCAGGACGCGCGAGGCGCGGAATCCGGCGACTGACGCCGGTTGTGCACTGCCTGGCGATATCGCAAGCGCGAAGAAAAAGAGGAGAATAGCGAGGCGTTTCATCGGCCGAAATCTACGAAAAGAATAGCACAGTACGAAGCGAACAGGAGAATCGATCCTGCATCGCTCACATTCTGATCTGCGGACCGTCGATTACTTCATCAAGGTCATCGCTTTCGTTTGGACCTGACCTCCGACATTTATTACGTAGAAATATACGCCGGACGACATTCTGCCCGCATCAAAGACCACGCGATACGTTCCTGCACTTTGGCTCGCGTCAACCAGTGTGCGCACTTCCCTTCCAAGGATGTCGATCACCGACAACCGGACATCGCCCGCCGTTGAAAGCCGGTAGCTGATAACAGTTTCCGAGTTGAATGGATTGGGGTAATTTTGTTCCAACGAGAACATGCGAGGAAGCGCCGATTCAGTATTGACCAGAGTAACAGCAGCATCGGCGTTCACGATCTCGCCGGCTTTCACGGTTACCGTGCGTTTGTATGAGCCGCTTAATGCGGTGATGGTGTACGTCCCGGGCACTACGTCGCCGATAGCATAGTTTTCCTGATAAATGTCATCGCTGCCGATCCCGGAATCGTTGAAATTATATGTCAGTGAATATCCAAACGAGGTATACGGCGGACGCGGTTTTGGATTCGGAGCTATATCGACGCGCGTACTGTTCGCCGCATTGGGAAGTTTCCCGTAGATCGCCCCCATGCCGCTGATGGCACACCACAACTCTGCGTTGCGTCGATTACGCGATGCGCTCGTGGATCTTGTTCCAAGTCGGAGCTCAAAATGGAGATGCGGTCCCGTGGAATTTCCAGTTGTTCCCGATATCGCAAGCGGTTGATGGATCTTCACGGAATCATTAACCCTGATGATCGGTTTCAGGAGATGCCCGTAGAGCAGATGCAAATCTTTGTTGTTCCATGTGCTCTGGACATAGATATAGTTTCCGGCTCCCGCTGGCTCATATCCGCCTACCGTGTTTGCCGAGTCATAGCCGACAAACGATACGATACCCGCTGAGGCGGAGCGCACTGTATCGTATTTGATCGAGATATCAATTCCGGTATGCGCAAGAGACGAATTGTTGATGTTCGGCTCCCCATAGAGATACGAACCATTCGTTTGAATATCATCCGGAACGGGGCGCGCGAGTCGAAATGTCTGAGCATTGACCGCAGAAGATGCGAAGAGAAGAACAAGGAACAGACGATTCATCAAAGTCTCAAATTGTTTTCTTTCACGACAATACACAAAACCGCCCAGGCGTTCATTCACAGAATTGACGAATGGTCTCCTCTTGTTTCGTTGCAGGTTCTCTAATCTAGAGAAGCGCATCAGTAATGTCAATCCGCAGCGGGATCCCGCTCCCCCAATCGTTCGAAGTGAGACCCTGACATTTCTACTGAGCGATAACATCGGTTCGCCGGATCCGTCCGCGCCCCTCGAACCACTCGTAAAGCGTGGGGACAACGATCAATGTCAGCAAGGTAGAAGTGAGCAGTCCACCCACCACGACAATCGCCAGGGGGTGCTGGATCTCTGACCCGGGACCCGTCGCATATAGCATTGGGACAAGGCTGAAAATCGAAATCGATGCTGTCAGGAGAACGGGTCGCAGCCGATCCTGACAACCCGTCGCGATCGCTTCGGAAACCGGCATCCCCTTTTGCCGCAGCTGCGTGATGCGGGAGACGAGAACCACTCCGTTCAGGACCGCCACGCCAAACAGGACGATGAAGCCCACTGACGCCGGAACGGATAGATAGAGCCCTGAACAATAGAGCGCAACTACTCCTCCAATGAGGGCGAAGGGCAAATTGAAAATGACCAACGACGCCAATCGCAGCGACCTGAACGTAAAGAAGAGCAGGACAAAAATCATGGCGATGGTCAGCGGCACAATGACCATCAGCCGGTTCATGGCGCGCTCCTGGTTCTCAAATTGTCCGCCCCATGTTGCATAGTATCCCGGAGGAAGCGCCACAGCATGCTTGATGGCTTTTTTCGCCTCACTGACGAAGGAGCCAATATCTCTTCCTTTCACATTGAGCTCAATGCCGATTCGCCTTAATCCATCCTCGCGGCTGACCTGAACGGGACCATCGACAACCTCGATCGTCGCAATTTCGTCGAGGGGAACATTATAACCATCCGGACATGGCACCAAAGTGTTTCCGATGTCATCGACCGAATTGCGGTATTCCTGGGGATAGCGAAGAGTCACCTCAAAGGCTCTGTTCTCCTCATACAACTGCGTCGCCGCTTTTCCGCCGACGGCGATTTCCACCACGTTGAGCGCATCGCTCACATTCAATCCGTGCCTCGCGAGCTTGGAGCGATCGATATCGATAGTAAGATACGGTTGGCCCGCGACGCGCTCGACCACGATATCGGTGGCACCTCTCACGTTGCGCAACACTGACGCAATATCATCGGCTCGTGATTTGAGGATGTCGATGTTATCCCCGAACAATTTCACGATCAATTGCGCTTTTGTCCCCGCTACGAGTTCGTCGATTCTGCACTGAATCGGCTGGCTGAAACTGAACGCGATCCCGGGGATCTCTGAAAGCGACTGACGCATCTTGTTGATGATCTCCTCCTTCGATCCGGCCGTCGTCCACTCAGACTTCTCCTTGAAGATACCGGTGTATCCCGTTTTGTCCACTCCCCGCGCCTCAACGGCGATGCCAGTTTGGCCCGTTCGCGACACCAGCGTCTCCAGCTCAGGGAACGCTTTGACCTTCTGCTGAATCAGCTGATTGATCTCCATCGATTTCTGAAGCGAGACCCCTGGAAGGAGCTGGACATCCATGTCAAACGCTCCTTCATCCATGATCGGAATGAACTCCGTCCCCAGCCGCGTTGCAAGAATGGCGGCCAGAACGAAGCTTCCGCCGGCCATCGCAAGAACTGACCGCTTGTTGTTCAAACTCCAGCGCAAAGCGGCCTTGTACCATCTCTGTATGGGGCGCATAACGGGGCTTTCGAGCTCGCCCCCCGGCCTGAGGAACAGAAAACAGAGTACCGGTATGACGAATATGGAAAGCAGCACCGACGACAGCACCGCGATGGCCACTGTCAGCGCCAGCGGTTGGAACATTTTCCCTTCCATTCCCTCGAGAGACAGGATGGGAAGAAATGTCAGTGCAATAATGAGTCCGCCCAAAATGCTTGGCTTCTGAACCTCCAGAACCGATATCAAGACGGTCGACAGTTTTGACTCACGACCGCTATCACTCCCCAAATTGCGCTGCACATTCTCGACCTGGATGATCGTTGCGTCGATGATCATACCTATTGAAATTGCCAGCCCTCCTAATGACATCAGATTGGCACTCAATCCGAAATATTTCATGACGATGAACGTGAGGAGGAGTGACAGTGGAAACGCCACGACAACGATCAATGCACTACGATAACTTCTGAGCAAGACGTAGAGAATAACAAGCACAATGATCGCCCCCTCCATCAGTGCGCGGGTGACAGTACTGACACTTCGTTCCACAATATCGGTTCTATCATAGTACGGGACCAGCTTCACTCCGGCTGGCAGGACATTCCCATCGTTGATTTCCTTCACCTTTGCCTTGACGGCCTGAACGACTTCGCGGCTGTTCTTCCCTTTGAGCATCAGGACAATACCGCCTACCACTTCCTCTTTTCCGTTCTTCACCGATGCCCCCTGCCGGACGGCTTCTCCGATCCGGACATCAGCGACGTTCTTGATGAAAATCGGCGTTCCTTTTTCAGACTTCAGGACGGTGTTCCGGATATCGTCCTCACTTCTGAGCATACCGACTCCCCGAACAATGAACTGCTCCGAGTGCCGATCCAACACATTGCCGCCGACATTCTGATTGTTCTTTTCAAGCGCCTCGAACACGCTCTCAAGCGAAATGTCATACTGCAGAAGTCGATTGGGCGAAACCACCACCTGATATTGTTTGAAGTACCCTCCGAACGAGTTGATATCGTTGACTCCGGGAACGCTTTTCAGCATTGGTGCAATGACCCAATCCTGAAGAGTCCTTAAGTCACTCAGATGACGTACTTGTTCCAGAGAATCCGCCGGCATCTCCCCTTCGAGCGTGTACTGATAGATCTCACCGAGTGCTGTGGCGATCGGCCCCATCTCCACTTTAACGCCAGTGGGGACTCTTGATTTGGCGTCTTCCAGCCGTTCGAAGACCAATTGACGGGCAAAGTACGTATCGACGTTATCCTGGAAGACGATCGTTACAACCGAAAGACCAAACTTCGTAACAGATCTCAATTGAACGACGTCAGGCAGACCTCTCATGGCTATTTCGATCGGATAGGTTACAAAGCGCTCAATCTCCAACGGTGACAGGCCCGGAGCGCTGCTCACAATTTCAACCTGCACGTTTGTAACATCCGGCAGTGCATCGATGGGGAGCTTGATGTATGCGAACAGTCCGGCAAGGACCAGAGCCGCGACACAGAGAAGGACAAACCCTTTCTGCCGGAGAGTGAGAGCTACGATTCGTTCCAGCATCTCTATTCTCCTTCTCCGAACGTTTCCTTCTTCAATTCAGATTTCAACATAAACGACCCCTTCGTGACGACCTTTTCCCCGCGCGAGAGTCCTGTTTTCGCCTCCACAAGTTCTCCCAGGACCCAACCCGGAACCACAGCCCTCTTTTCGAACGTCGTATCATTCAGGGCGACGAAAACATAGCGTTCACTTCCATCCTTGATGAGACTCTCCTCACGAATCACTATTCCCTTCACCTCATCGCCGAATGGGATATGCATTTCGGCGAACAGCCCGGGTTTGAGCATCTGGCCCGAATTCTGGACGGCTGCACGGACTTTCACCATCCGGGTTTGTTGATCGACCGTCTCTCCAACATAGAGCAGCTGCGCCCGGATTGCAGTCCTGGAAACGGGTGGTACCACAACTGTTATCTGCGGGCGTCCGCGCAACGCGCTCACATCGCCCTCATGCACCTGCCCATCGACCCAAAGGACCGATGTATTGATGATCTTGAAAGCCGTTGTCGATGGGTCGACGAGTTGACCGATTACGACGTTTCGCTCGACCACAACACCTGCGATCGGCGCCTTGATGGGAAGGATTCCACCAATATGCGATTCAACAGAATTAGCGGAAGAATTGACAACGGACTTCTCGACATCTTCGTCGGTCAGACCAATCGAATGAATTCTTTGGTCTTCGGCCGTGAACTCGGCTCTCGCTTTTTCAAATTCCGCCTGTGCTTCGAGCAACGACTTCTGTGCACCAACACTCTGTTCGATGAGCGATTGTTGACGTCTCAACGCAGCTTCCGCATAGGTCAAATGGGCTTTGGCCTTGATGAATCCGGACTTGATTTCACCGATCTCCACTCCCTCGATGTGCATCAACTCCTGACCAAGTTGAACGTGGTCACCCAGATTCACCAGGACTTTTGAGACCCTTCCCTGGACCATCGTTCCAACCTGAGCCTCATGGTCCTGGTGGACGGTAAGCTTCGCCGCGATCACGATCTCCTTCTTAAGCGGCTGAATGTCTGCTGCGACGCATTCCAGACCGATATCCTTCACACTTTGCGGCGTCAGCGTGATTCTCTGTGCCTCCCTTTTCTTCTCCAAAGCGGTTCCCGATCCTTCATCTTGTCTGCTGCAACCGGCAAGGGCGACAACGATAGCTATCTGGAGCAGAACGAACAATTCCCTGATGTTTTTCATGGCACTCATCCTTCAAAGAGACGAATCAAGTCTTCTTCCGACGATTTGTTCAAGCCGTGCACGGGCGATGTTGTACGCCAAGAAGACGTCGATGTAACTGCTTCTCGCCTGGAGCACAGTTTGTTTTGCCTGCAGGAATTCCAGATACGTGATCTCGCCCGCGTTGTAGCTTGCTTTGGCAGCACGGAGGATTTCATCAGATTCCGGCAGAATTCCAGTTTGATACAGACGAAGCTGCCGCTCGCTGTTGAGCTTCTCATAGTACGCCGTCCTCACAGCGACGGTCACGGAATCTTCAGCGAATCCCAACTCATGCTCTGCAATTGACAACTCGGCAGAGGCAGTCTGAATCTGTCCGCGTTGATCGAACAGAAACCAGAGCGGGACGGAGATCCCAAGCGACGCGCCGTACAGACCCGAGACGCCATCGCGCGTTTGCCGGAAATACGACGCGGAGAAGCTCGGGAGCAGACTCGACCATGCCAGCGAATACCCCGTCGATGCGATGTCTCGCCTGAGGCTGCTGGCGCGGAGCTGCGTGTTTGACGCTTTCGCCATTTCGAGATATTGCTCGAGGGAAATCGACTCCGGGGCGTAGGTCATGCTGTCTGTCAGCATGAATTCATTGTTTGGTGGGCCTCGTCGCTTCCCCAGAAGAAGCCCAAGTTCATCCATCGCGATCCGCAATTCGCTTATGGCGGTTTGTACAGCATTGAGGGCCTGGCTACGTTGCACACTGGCCGTCAGTTGCTCCAGGTGTGTCCCCTCGCCCAGATCGCGCCGTGCTGCCGATTTCTTTGCGAAGTCCTCTGCAACCGACTGGTTTTCGTCCGCCAGCGATAGCTTCTGCTGTTTCGCGATGATGTTGGAATACACAATCTTCACTCGGGATATGATTTCGTTTTCAGTCGCGGTGTATTCCGTCTCGGCCGCACGGATTTCGGAAAACGCCCGGGAGCCACGCAAAGCAATCGTGGTTGGAAAGTCAAACGACTGCGCGAATTCTAGCGTGCGCTCGCTGAATTGCTCCAATCGGCTACCAAGAGGAATAAATGCGTAGTTGACTGAAAGTGAAGGCGGAGGCAGCGATAGAGATCGCCAGAACTGGCCGCGCTGCGCATCGATACGTCGCCGACTGATGTTGGATTGAGGATTGTGATTGATCGCGATCGCAATCGCTTCTTTCAGTGAGAGTTGTCTGACTGCTTGGGCAGAGATCCGAAAACAGAAGCAGAACACACCGAGCGTTAGCAAGAGAAGAAACCGTTTCACAACTAGCCTCCCGGGAAAGTCGGACATGGTTCGGGGAAAGCAGGGCAAGCCCTTTTTCCACGATTGACAGGAACGAGATGACGGATCAGGTGAACTGAAGCCTAGGCTGCAACAGGGGGACGAATGATCGGCTCCGATGGCAGATCGATTAGTTCATCGGCGGCGATGGCTGAGAGCGGAGTGAGAACTTCTACGAGAGAAGTTAACGTCAGAGCTGATGGCAAAGCCTTCAGATGACAGACACAGGAGCAAGTGGATGACGTGTTTAGAGAGAAATCCTGTATGGGTGGAGCATCCCTAGAGAGCAGCACGCATATGAGAGAACTACAGTCTTCGGTTTTGCCGGTCTGAAGGCAATCCGATTCACCGCACCAGAATACGGAGAGAATCAGCAGCACCACCTGCAGAGCCGACACCGGACCAAGATATTTCGCAAATGCTCGAATCATCGCAGCAAGAGTCTACAAATATTTAGCCGCATCAGCAAGAACCTCAAGACCACAACCTCGCGAATCTTCGTCTCAGCCTGATTCTCAGATTCGATACGGCTTCGTGGCCACCAGCAAGGAATATTTCCTTCACGGACCTGTCACGCTTTTTCATGGCGCCCGCCTGATACCTCATTTGATCTTTGCCTTGAGCAGGTTGAGATCATCGCTTGTAAGGCGTATGTTCGTCACATCCTGAACAGCCAGTTTGCGGTTCATGATCGCTTTGGGATTTTCGAGGTGACCGAGCCCTAATGCATGTCCGAATTCATGGACAAGGGTGAGCCTCAGATCATCTTCCTTCTCAAACTCATAGATATTGATCGCCTTCCCGTCGTACACCCCTTTTTCGAAATCTCTCGACCTGACGTAGGTCCCGTTGAAATTCTCAACTTCCAGATTGAATTTCTGTGAGAGCGCATGCATCTTCTCGCCGAGCTTGTTGAGTTCCTCGCCTTTCGAATTCAACTCAATCACTTTCTTGTCGAGGGCGCTCTGTTCATCCTCCAGTTCCTTCTTTCTGTTCTGAAGATATCGTTGCTCAGCATCCGTATGCTCTCTCCCCTCATTCCATCGTGTAACTCTGGAGTTGTAATCGCTCAGGTGATACTGGTAGGCCTGAGCAGTCTCCTCATACGCCCGTCGAAACTGATCAACGGACCTCGCCCGTTCGTCATACTCGGCCTGAAGCTGATCGAACGACTTTCCGTTTTCATCGATTTTCGCCTTCGCACCTTTCGCCTCCAGTAACCGCTCCTGGCGCCAATCGAAGATGAGACTGATTTTCATCGTTCCGTTTTGACTCAACTGGAAAAGCTCTCTCGCAGCAGCGTCTTCCCACACCTTGATTGCCTCTTCAGCGATCTGAAGAAACCTCTCCTGACTGATCCCAAAGCGGGAGTCGAAGGATCCCAGCGAATAGTCCACAGGGAAATTTGGAGTTGCGATCTCCACCTGTTCCGGGGGCGCTTCGTCAACCGAAGACACTTGTCGGCGGGTTCCCTCCTCATATAATTTGAAGAGGAAGAAAACACTCACTGCAAGGAGTACGTATGAGAGAATCTTTTTCGGGCTCATGAAAACCAGGACATTCTATTTGCTTTTACTTACTGCTTCGGCTCACAGGCTTCAGAAGAAGATCCTGGAAATCGAAGCTGAAATCGGTTGCCGGCGAGACGGCTCTCATTTTTACCTGATCGATGCTCCCGTCGGGATTGAGAGCGAACGTGACAAATGCATCTGCGCGCAGCTCGGGATTTCTCCAACGCGCGACGAACGTGTCGTATTGCCAGTGTTCGAGATTCCCTTCCAACGAGGGCGTATGGCCGAACCGCATGACGAGCCTGCCATTCTCAAATGTGATTGTCACGTCGCCGTACCATGGATCGTTGTATGTCCCTGCATAGGACGCGAGAGGCAACGGCGGACGCGAGGCGCTGTCTCTTTTCGCCGAGGTCTGTTTCTCCGCCGTCGCGACCATTGAAATAGAACGGGCGCGGAACTTCTTATAGGCACCGAGCCAGTCGGTTTTCATTCCACCCAGAAATTGGTCGAGAATGTGGTAGGTGATTACCTCGAAGGCCTCTTCGGATTCCTGGTTCGTAAGGACAGCAACGCCGAGCTTGAGTTCCGGGATCATTGCCACCTTGGAAACGTAGCCCGGAAGTCCCCCCGTATGTTGGAGCAGCTTGTACCCGCGGTAATCGCGGATGCCGAAGCCAAGGCCGTACCCGTTGAAGTTCGGTCTCAAAGCCGCCAGCTCAGGAGGCGGATTACCGATCGGAATCGGGGTGACGATGCTCCAAAGCTGCACGGTTGTCCGCGGCGAAAACAACCATGTCCCGCCGACGACACGTCCCGAATCGAGTTGAACAATCATCCATTTGGCAATGTCCCTGGCGCTGGCGTTAATGCCCCCCGCAGGATTCGTATTGTCGCTGGTGAATGGCTCGATAGGTCGAACTTTCCCATCGATGCTGGCGTGAGTCGCTGCAACATTTCCCCCGCCCGTTGCGTCGGAATGGCGGACATTGCTGTCAGTCATACCGACTTTCGCCAGAATCCTGGTCGCTACGAATTCTTCCCAACTCAATCCGCTGACCGCTTCGATCACCTCACCGGCAATCAGGTAGAGAACGTTGTCATATGCGTAGGCGCTCCTGAAGCTCTTCACCAGGGGAAGAAATCGCAACCTCTTCGCGATCTCCTTGCGATCGTATGTCGAAGCAGGCCACCAGAGGAGATCGCCGGCACCGAGACCGAGTCCGCTCCTGTGGACCAGAAGATCGCGGATCGTAATCTCCCTTGTCACATTCGGGTCCGATAGTTGAAACCAGGGAAGATATCGAACGACAGGCGCGTCCCACTCCAGTTTTCCCTCTTCGACAAGAAGACCCAGGGCGGTTGCCGTGAAGGCTTTTGTGTTGGAAGCGATACCGAAAAGCGTCTGGTCATCTACTTTGGCTGTTTCTCCCATCTTGCGGACGCCATAGCCTTTCGCGACGATAACCTTGCCGTCCTTCACGATGGCAAGAGCAATGCCCGGGACTTCAAATTCCTTGAGGACGCTTGCCACATATGCATCAAGATCCTTAGGTACCACCTGGGCTTGGACATTTTGCAGATGGACGGAAAGAACGAGGGGCAGGACCAGAAAGAACCGCTTGATGCTGGATTTGATCATGGACACTCCATTGATTAGCGACAAGGTAGGTCACACGGGTCTGACACTTCGAAACTACTGCAGTAAAGTATCAAAGGCAAGAGTCTTCGCGGGTGCTCGGAGATTGACTGAAGGTACTGGAAGGCTTCATCCCGAAATAATCCGGTCGGGATGCACGCTCGCCGACCGGAGCGAAATAGTACTCTACTCCATGGAGACCCACACCAATAAAGGCGGTGAGCCCCACGATAATAAGGAATATGATAAACACTCTGTGCGGCATGTTCGTCAGAAACAGTACGAAAACATCCCCTTGTTTGAAGTGACAGGGGACAAGCGGGAGGGTAAGACTGACGGAGATCGATCTTTCACAAAACGTCGGCGCCCCCTGCTTGGGGGGGCGCCTGTTTCTTACGCAGATATCAGATCATGAACCTTATGCTCATGGACTCGGGCAAACTACAAACTTAATCCGACGTACAGGGAGATGACTCTGTTGTACATCTTGAGCTTCCCGTCTTTGTCCAACGCCGACAAGCCCATGCTGTAGCGGGCATCGATTCTGAGGGCGGCGAAGCCAAGTCCGATTCCGACCACGGCGCTGAGATCACTTTTAGCCATCGCATCTTTGATATCGCGCTCACCGGGGAGGAGACCTCCCTCTTGTTTTTTCTTTGCACTCAGGAGGGTGCTGTACATCGGCCCGGCAAAGATGGATGGGCTCACGCCCGGAACGGGCAAGTTGTACTTCAGCAGGACAGGTACGTCGACGTACGTATACGTGTCAGTGTACGTAATGCTGCCGCTTTCCGTTTTTGCCCCCTTCATACTATAAAGGGCGTTCGCCTCGAACGAAAACGGACCCGGTATGTTCAGCTCAAGAAAGATTCCAGCCGCGTAGGAAGAGACGCTCTTAACGTCCTTGGAAACGTCATCGCCTGAGACAGTCGCAAGATTCAATCCGCCGACGAGGCCTTTCGTAAGACCAACACCAAGTTGTGCGTAGCCGGTTGAAACGATGATAGCGAGCAGCAGGATCAGAAAGAATCCCTTTTTCATAGAACCTCCTTGTGGTTGGGCGATGGTTATAAACGTGGTTCGTATTCGAGCGAAGAACAGGACGAGAATGAAAAACTCTCAATGTCCGATACCGACGTCCGCCAGTCGGGAGATCGGTCGGAATTGCGCACCTGCTGGACTAAGCTACGGCAGATCAGAGAGAAAGGCAACAGGCAGCGAAGTTTATAGTGAGCGGGGTCATACCCTTTGCACGCGAAGAAAGAGCAGAAAATCCCCGCCGCCGGTCTTTTCCAGGCGTTCAGAGCCAGGAGCCCGGACGACGAGGATTCTTATACATGATGGAGATTGTCGATGTTAGACCGGGTTGCAGGTCCGGTCACTTACATTTGTTGGCCGGGTAGCTGTAATCAACCCCGTCGATCTTTACATTGAAACTCGTCACCGTGTAGGTAGTGTAGTCGTTCTTGATATTCGTCCAATCCAGTTTGTGTGACTCTCCTCCCGAAGATATCGTCGAGTTGAAAGAGACTAATCCCTGCACATTTTCAGTTTGCACCGAACCACTCTTCCACATGTGATTGACACTCACGGAGAAACCCGAGACAGTGAAACAAATGGACGGGGCTGACGAATCCGCCGGATTGTCTTTGTCACACGAAGTATACAGGGCGACGAGCAGGAAGAGTGCGGCGAATTCCACCATCAAGACCATCTTGTTCTTCATTGCATTGTTCCCCCTGGCGTAAAGGTGACGGTTGAGCTCTCCCGATCACGCGTGGGCGAGCTTGTATCTTCTTTCTGCATATTCAGATCACAGATTAGTGAACCTCACCAGACATACGCGATCCCAAGGCTCATTTGCGTCAGGTATGCCTTTTCGTTGCCGAAGCTCTGGAAGAATCTCAAGGCGGGATCCAGGGTTACGGTGCCGGTGATTGGTATTGATCCATATAGCCGCGCCGAACCTGCCATCTCCATCGGCAGACTAGTTCTCGTTTCGGGAAAGTAGTACGTCTGATACGTCCCGGTTGGTGACGGTGCAGTGATGGAACGTGCTTTTTCTCCCGAGAAGAAGAGGACTCCAAGCCCAATGGACCCGTACACGTCTACAGTCGACAAGGATCCTATCTTGAAATCCCCGATCACCTGTATGCTGTGGCCCAGGAACTCTTTTTCGGCTGCCGATGAGCCTATCGGGAGTCCGGCGTATGTGTACTCTATTGTGCCCCCTGTGGGTTCTGATGCCAGGATCTGCAACGAATACTCCCCACCCAGCCGAAGCCTTGAATCGAGCAAGGGCGTCCAGAATAGGACGCGTGCCTCGACACCCAATCCACCGAAGTTGCCCTCGTCCACTCTCACATCAGTCCCAATAATGGAGATGTTTGCCCAATCTGCCCGCAGTTCATCATTCGGACTGAAGAATCCGTATCCAATGGAGAACGATACGCTTGATCGGTTATAGATCCCTTGCGGTGCATACCGCACCCGCTCCGACGTGGACGCTGGAGGCGATGTGAGGTCGAAGAAATCGCTTTCGACGGTTTGCTTCGCCCTGTTGACTGCTTTTCTGAGAGCGGCCGTTACGCCGGGGAAATACGGCGGCTTGTCCCAGCTCCCCTCAACTTCAACGCTCCCCTCTCCCTCGGGCGTCACATAGCTCCACTCCAAAGCATTCGAGCGCAAATCGATGAGCTGACCCTTTCCAGCGCAGAAACCACTTGGGGATTCCAGAGGAATGAAACCATAGTACTTTCGGATGGTCCCCCACCGATCAATCGAAAGCAGTACGAGAGCGTCGAGGTCTTCATCCGCAACCAGGAAGCTGAGATCTCTTTCGTGGAATCTGCCTGAGGTCTTCGGTGAGAACGCTGCGAGTTTTGCAGGCGCGATCGGTTTCTCAAGTTTCTTTACGGTGAATCCTTTCCTCTTGAGGCCTTCGACAAATCGATCTGCAATATCCTCAAACCCGCTCGAATCGATCTTCTGTAGGTGAGATTCGAGCGAATTCGTTGCCGCCTTATTGATGGCCATGTCGAGCAATCCCTCCCCACCTGTCCGATGTGCGCCCGCCATAGGAGGCGTGGCGACTGCGACGCCGATCTTGCGGCCTTTGGTTTGCCAAAAATCCGGGTGAAGCGCAAGATTCGAGGGAGCGCATCCGGCTAGCAATGAGAACAGCAGGATGATCACAAGAGCCACAAACAATGTTCGAGGCATGGTACTTCCCCTTTCTCTCAAATTATTCGTGAGATCGGAATGATGACGGGCAGGCTTCCCTTTCGCAGGAATCTATTGCCCGGTCTTGGATGCCTGCCAGGTGGTCTTACCCATAATGCTTCCCGTCCCGATCGTGAAACTGGAGCCACATATGATCGAGAAGGAACCGCTGTATCCGTCGTACGTCCCGCTCCCCCCGGTCGAAGAGGAGAGTGTAGTCCGAACCCTCGTGGAGACGTTCGAACCGGGCAACATCACACGGGCTACAAAGGCCCCGCCCTGAACTGTGGTAACGGAGTCTTTGATGAAGGTCCCTGTGCACGTCGACAAGCCAATATATAACCGGATGCGGACCGTGAGACTGTCGACGAGTCCCGTCTGGGTAATTCGAAAATAGACAGGAAGGCTCTGATCAGTAGTACCGGTCCATACTCCAGCATATTGCGCCGGCGAAAAATCGACGGGTGCCGTGGACTGCTCTTTCTTGCATGAGAGTGAGATGGCTGAACAGAGCAGTATGATGAGAAGGGATGCCGACATCTTCATGAGAAATGCTCCTTTCTATTCTTGATGAGGAATCGAGACGACCCGCACCGATCCCGCAGAGCAGTGAGGGTTTTCCCCCTGCTCAGATGTATCGCGTTACGTGTACGCGATCGGATTCAATTCATCCACTTATCTCAAGAGGACAAGCTTCTTCGTGATGACGAATTCCCCGGCCTGCATCCGGCAGAAATACACACCGGTCGAAACATCTGCCGCATTCCATGTTGAGCTGTATCTTCCGGGGGAGAGGTCGGATGCGACAAGAGTAGCAATTTCAATCCCCAGGGTGTTGAATATTTTCAAGGAGACAAAGCACCTGTTGGGAACTTCGAATTGAATCGTTGTTGTGGGATTGAACGGATTGGGATAGTTCTGGCTTAGCAAGTAGCCCCGCGGCAATCCTGCGTGCTGGTTGGGCTCGACCCAAGTAACTCCACCCGTTGCGGTGCGAAGAATTGTGCCATAACCTCCCACCACCGTTCCTGTGTTGGCATCGGTAAAGTTGATTGAGGATAGATTGTTGCTGGTACCGGATCTTTGGCTTTTCCAATTTGTCCCCCCATCGGTTGTCTTGAGGATTGTTCCGACACTTCCCACCACCCAGCCATTATTCGGGTCGATGAAATAAACTGAGCTTAAACTGTAGCCTATTTTGGGCGACAGACTTATCCACTTCTTCACTCCATTCGTAATCTTGCAGATTTGTTCTTGCCATAATCCTCCTACATAGAGACCCCCCACCACCCAGCCATGGTTCGAATCGGCAAAGTAGACATCGTACAAGTACAGATTGTCCAAAATCGGCTGGCCATTCCAATTCGTTCCTCCATTGGTTGTCGTAAGAATCGTACCACCAAATCCCACAACCCAGCCGTTGTTTGAATCGGTGAAATAGACAGAACTGAACCGGTAGTTCGCTCCACTCAGTTGACTTATCCAATTTGCGCCGCCATTGGTGGTCTTGAGAATCATACCCTTTGCTCCCGAGACGTCTCCTCCCACCAACCAACCAGTATTGAAATCAGTGAAACAGATAGAATACGCATTGTTGCTCGAACTGCTCGACTGACTCATCCAATTGATCCCTCCATCGGTGGTCTTGAGGATTGTTCCGCTACCTCCCACCACCCACCCAGTATTTGAATCGACGAAATAGACTGAATAGAGATAGCTACTTGTACCGCTTGATTGGGTCGTCCAGTTTCCTCCTCCGTTCGTGGTTTTGAGGATGGTACCACTGCCCCCGGCCACCCAGCCGGTATTTGAATTTGTGAAATGGACTGATGATAGAGTGTTGGGCGATCCGTACGTTTGACTTACCCAGGTTATGCCTCCATCGGTGGTCTTCAGGATCATGCCTCCATATCCAGTCACCCAACCAATATTTGAACTCGTGAAAAAAACTGAGGAGATCTCCGTAGTCGTACTGCTTGTTTGGCTTGTCCAGTTTGTTCCTCCATCGGTGGTCTTGAGGATTGTTCCGCTACCTCCCACCACCCACCCAGTATTTGAATCGACGAAAGAGCTTGCCCAAAGAAAGTCACGTGTGCCAGTGAATTGGGTTGTCCAGTTTGTTCCTCCATCGGTGGTCTTGAGGATCGTTTGGTCTGTTCCAGTTATCCAACCGGTATTTGAATCAGTGAAATAGACTGAACCCAATGTCCGCCCACCGGGTGATTGACCTGCCCATTTCGTTCCGCCATTGGTGGTCCTGAGAATTGTATTTCCAGTTCCCACGACATAGCCGATATTCGAATCAGTGAAATAGACCGAAGTTAAACTATAACTTGTTCCGGAAGTTTGATTTATCCAGTTCAATCCTCCGTTGGTTGTTTTAAGGATTACACCACCATTACCTACCACCCAACCAGTATTCAAATCGGTGAAGCAAAGTGAAGACAATTTGCCAATTGTACCACTTGTTTGGCTTGTCCAATTCGTTCCCCCGTTGGTAGTCTTAAGGATAGTGCCGTCACCTCCAACCATCCAACCAGTATTTAAATCGACGAAATAGATCGCAAATAATTCCACATTAGTGCCGCTTGTCTGACTTATCCAATTTGCTCCTCCGTTTGTGGTCTTAAGGATTGTACCAAGATCTCCTATCGTCCAACCAATATTGCCATCAATGAACCTTACAGATTGTAGGCGATTTCCTTGTGGCAAAGGATTCTGCCAGAACCAACCACTTTGGGCGAAGATGTCCTGGAAGCCGACCATAAGTAGAAGGAATAATGTTAGAGTTTTCATCATTAATCTCTTGAGTTTGGTGAGGGGGCAATCGCGCACAACGTCTCGGAAAACAACGCAATGCTTTTGCGAACCATCATAATGACAAATGTCGCGTGAGCAAAAGCATTGAGCGAACTTTTGGTTTCATTCCATCAGCTCGTAAAATGCGAATAGAATCCCGCGATTCCCTGGGTCACTGCTGTACTCCTCCCACGAAAACGTGTATCGCTCAACCCCTACCTTCAACCCCTCGACCAGCCCCGGGTTCACGCGCCTGATCGTCTGCCACGCAAAGGAGTAATGCGTCACCGACTCGATGTCATGAGATTGCTCCCGACCAATCTCTGTCGGCATGGAATCGTCCCGGGTGAATGTGACAGGCACGTCCTGGTAGGCCATTGCTTCCGGCAGGAGCGATCTCACCAGCGTGCTTGCGTACCTTGGCTCTTCCTGGTTAGCAGGTCCAGAATCGAATACAAAAATGTGAATGAGGGCTCCCTGGCGGCCGGGAGAAGGGATTTTGCCGATGCCATGTTCGCTTTTTTCCGGTGGGAAGAGCTTCCGCAAAATTCCCATACAGGCTCCCAGGCAAAGTAATCAGGTTGACTTTTTCTCGGGGCAAGCAGGGCGTTGCCCAGGAAGGGAAAGACCCTCTCTGAATGAGATTACCTTCATCCCGCATCTGCCGCGGAAATCGGGCGAAGAAAACTAAAAGGCCAAATCGCCTCGCCGTTGCGGCTCGACAATTCGGCCTCTCAAATGAAATTCTCAGGTTTGCTGCGTGCTAATCTCGAATCGAGGTCAACTCACCCAAATATCAGGACTCAATCCTATTTCGTCGCTACCTCTTTATTGTGCTTCACCATTGTGGGTTCATGAACAAATGACTTTCCATTCCAGTACAACACATTCCGCCGGAGCTTCTCAAAGTAGTCGTCGGTCAAATCCCCTTTGATCTTCCCTTGATCCTTGTACATCTTGTATGCAGCCGTGAAATGATCTGACCCACGCACCCGGATGCACCGCAACTCTTTGTCGAAATAGTAGTAGATCTCCGGCTTGTACTCGTCGATGTGCTCGAGGACGGAGATTTCGATTGTCCCGTCCGCCCTGAGATTGGTCTTGATAACCTGGTTTGCGATATCCATCCATCCCTTGATCAGATCGGTTGCGGGAAACACCACATAGTATAGTTCCCGGCCTTTCGGGACTCCTAGTGGAACGTACTCGCTGGGAGTCGGGGCATACCCTTCTATCTTTCTCGGGTCTAGAACGAACATGCAGGCTCTTCCCAACCTGTTGTTCTGACCGGCGAATATGAGCTCTTCGATGCCGTCTCCATCGAGATCTTTGTGGAGGAAATAGGGGACAATTCCCGGATGCCAGTATTCACTGATATATGACCCGTCAATGGGATTGAGATGGACGATAACGTATGGGAACCAGGGATTGTGGCTGGCGCCAATGATGATATCGGGCTTGAGGTCTTTGTCGAAATCGCCGACAATCAACTGTTGCACTCTATAGTCATCTGAGTACTGAACACCGCCAATGACAACCTGCCGGTGGACCTCGTACTTCCAACGTTCCGATCCATCCGCATCAAAGCAGATGATCGTATTCGGTGTGGGGGACTGCACGGGTGGTGACATCCATCCGAAAACCGCGAGCACTTCGTTCTTACGATCCCCGTCAACATCGGCCGTCGTCAGAGCCTCCTCCGGTCGTGCTGCAATCCACAAGGGACCTTTCTTCACGTCATATTCTCCACCAATGTGCTTCCTCCACAACTCGTCCCCCTCATTGTTGTAGGTGATCAGGAATTCGTCCTTTGCCCTCGCGTAAGCTGGATTTAAGTCCACGTTGCGAATCTTCGGCAGCAAGAGAGCGAGTGCAGCAACGATGAGAACGAAACCTCCCGTCCAGCGAACCGGGTACTGACGTACTGATCGTACGAACCCCTGAGGAATGGCAGCCTTCTGCGGCGCCAGCGTGCCCGCTTCTTCATAGCGCCTTGGGCGAATGGCCCGGTCAGGAGCATACAGTGCATGGGAAGCTTTCATAGCTTGCTCGCCCTGCAGTTTGTCGACCTCATCATAGTATCTGGAGATCTCTTCGTGCATGGCATTGCAGCCGGGACATTGACCCAGATGCAGGGCAATTTCGGCCCTGCGATCTGCGACGAGTCTTGACTCATTTACGAACAACTCGATGGTCCGTTCATCGAGGTGCTCGTTTTTTCTGTTCCCATTTTTCATCTTTTGATTGCCACCTTATGGATTACTGCTCATGTTACTATACTTGCATTGCATCACCGCTGCCGATTACATTTTCCGAAGAGCTTCTCTCATCTGGTTTTTGGCCCTCTTCGCCAGGTATTCCAGAACGGCCCGGTGCCGACGCGTGTACGCTGCCTTCGTCAGCCCCGGCATTAAAACCCGGAGCCTTTCATAGTACGCTACGCCGTTCGAAGTGTCATCCCAGAATTCTGATAACAGAATCTCCTTGACGACACTCATGTATAGTTCGAACACATGCTCCGATATCTTTCCTTTTCCCACGTATGTTTGCCTACTGCTCAATGACAGTTTCCGACACACGAGATCCGCAACCTTGCAAACATCATCGCTCACGGTTTGACGTTCGACCGCACATTCTTCCGCTTTCTCAGCTTCGGCACCCAGAGCGTACGCTTCCTTGAACAGCAACCCCACGGTGAGGAATGGAACAACACGCTGGTATTCCTCCTGCTCCAGGAGAACGCGGTGGAGTTTTTCGACCATCATCGGAATCGAATCACGGATGGAGACAATCTGGCTGAAGTGGCGCCGCAAGTACTCCGAGGGTATGGGGGGACGATGCAGGCATGGATCTGCTGCGGTCGCCACAAGACACACTTCCCCGAACCTGGTCTGATGCTCGAAAAGCTGGTTCCTTTCGAGCTCGAGCATCACGTTGCGCAGGATTTTCCCCAGCGTCGGATCTGCTTCGCGGTGGAGACGCACGATCGCCTGGTGAACCTTTCCGAACACAAGGCGCCGCAAGGCAAGGACTACTTCGTCCGGTTCACACGTTAGAATGTCGATCCCTTGATTGACAAAGAAGGTCTTGACCTGAACGAAATTCCCGGAACTGTCGCGCCTGAACAGGTCTGCCACAGAGTCATACACAATATCGGACTCTGCCAGCCCCAGGATTTCCAGGTTCAGCTTGCCGTGATGCACCTTGGATCGGATCAATGGAAGAGCGAGCACATAGCACAGTTGCACAAACTCCCGAACATCGAGAGGCGTGTATGTCCCGTCGAGGACTGCTCGAAGCGTTTGCCTATGGGCAGTCGTGAACTTCACTGAACACCTGCTGAAAGGCGGAGTATCAGTTGCCGCAATCGGTGCGTTGGGGGGTACGGATTTGTAGAATCCGCGGATCAAAATTACATGTCTTCAGACTGAAAGGCAACATCCAAACGGAGGAGCATTACCAGTTCAGCGTCCTTATTTCGTCACGGTCATCTTCCTCGTCGCGACATAATCCCCGGCTTGCCCGTTCCGATCTTCGGTCGGGACGAGGTCTCGTCGTGCCGATGGCACGACGGACAAACGATACAGGTAGGTGCCGCTCGGCAGACCTGACGCGTTCCAGCGGACCGAGTGGTAGCCGGCTTCCTTTTGTTCCTGCACCAGCAAAGCGACTTCTCTCCCCAGAACATCAAATATTCTCAGGGAGACAAATCCTCCGCCGGAGGCGGATCCGCCTTTGGCGGAGAAATTCGAAATGCGAAATTCAAAATTCGTTGTTGGGTTGACCGGGTTTGGATAATTGTGAAAAAGGAAGATGCCTTCAGGAGAGTGCTGACTTTCCCTCCTGATGGCGGTCGCTGATGGTTTGAGAAACCACGGAGCTGCAGTCGGGTCCGACTTGAGGAAGTTCAGTAACAGGTTGGCGACTTTGACCTGTCCTGTTGTCGACGGGTGCGTACCATCAGCCTGGAAATCAGCGGATTCCCAGACAAGTCCATCCGCCCTTGGGATCATACCATCGGACCAAAGGTACGGCCCCCACGCAATCCATGGAGAGCGGGGATTCAGGCCACCATACGAAAGCGACGTGTCACCCCCGATCTGCTTTTCGATCAGCCACTTGACGGAAAAGCCGCTTTCGTATGCGTACGGTTCGGGGTTCAGGCTCGTGGTCGCGTAGCCGCCGTAGATACGGCTCGAAACATACGTCATTTTCAGATTGGGGTATTTTGCTTTCAGCAAACGGGCTATGGTCTCAAGCTCGCGCTGCAGGGTGATGGCATGAGTCGGGAATGCCTGCGTCGGACCAGCGTCTGCTTCCTTGAGCCAAACCACCTGTACCTGCTTGGTCGTAGCTCCGGCAGAAGCCAGCCGTTGCTCCACAACAGTCCAGAAGTTCGCGGTCCCATCGGAGATGATCGCCGCAGTTTGCCCCCCTTGAGCGCCGTCTACCAGGGTGAGCTGGGGATTTCTTGCAGGATCGTTTTGTGCGACAGATCGAAAGGCGGAAAATTCCTGCGTGGTATTCGACATGCCAATCGAGAGCAGAACGATTTTACCGTTCACCTGATCGACAAGACCGGATTGACTCAGCGGTTTGATTTGCCGGGCGAGCACTTGTCCCGCAGAGTCGTGCACTCGTGGTCGGGCATTCAGAGCCCCCGGATAGAGTCCACCCGGAAATCCCTTGTAGCTTCCCGCGGCAAGTTCTGTCAGAGGTTTCATGCCGGTGGACGGTCTCGGGCCAGTCTGACCAAGCGTCTGCCCGACGCAGGATATGATGGCAAATATCGCCATCGCGAGAGATTTGCGAATGCTTTTCACTTTCCGTTTTGATACCCGCATCGACATTCTCCATGCGACACGCGATCGCGCGTGCGCTTATTGCTTTGCGTCTTTCAGCCGCTTGTTGATCTTCTCGATGCTCTGTTTCGCCGACCCGGATGCGGGATTATCCTTGTCGTTCGCCACCGCTTCCAGGGCCGGAAGAACGGACGCATCACCGATATCCCCGAGCACCATCGCTGCAAAGCCCTTGATTGAATCGCCCTGACCGCTGAGAACTTCCTTCACCGCGGCCATAGCGTCCGCTCTTCCTCTCCCGTACCGCCGGAGCGTCGAGAGTGAGGTAAATCGTGACGGGGCAGATTTCACATTCTGTATCATCTCCAGCGCAGCAGTGACCGCCTGGGCCGTATCCAGCGTGCCGAGCGCATTGAGGGCGTAGTTGGCGACAACGTTCTGGTGAGAAGAAGAATTGAGGTACCTCTTCACAACCGGCAGCGCGTGGGCGGAGTCTGCCTTCGCGAGCCCATACAGCGCACTACCGAATACTTGATAGCTTGAATCATTCAACGCTGCATTCAGTGCGGCGACTACGTCATCTCCACGGTACCACCGCAGCGCACCGGTTGCGACGTTCCGCACTTCCGGGCGAACGTCTTTTGCCGCAGTCATCAAGGCCGGTTTCAGCAGCAACCTGAGAGAGTCGGATCGGCCGACCATCTGCGAGGCACGTGAAGCCGCTTCACGCCTCACTCCCCAGAACGGATCGTTCAACATCCGATCGATGAACACGGAGACGACATCCCCTTCCTTCTGCATTTTCGCCAGCGCCTGAACAGCCAGGTAACGATCGACGAGGCTCTTCGCGGAAACAGCCTGAAACTTCCATTCCTCGAACGACTTCTTGAAATTCAGTTCCTTGATCAGCCACCCCCCCTTGTCGAAAACGACGAGCTGGGGGTTGGACGGCGACGGCAGGACGTACGTCGAATCCTTCTTCAATATCTCGACCCTGTGCGTTGTGCTCCCCATTGGCGTCGTGATCTCGATGTCAACCGGCATCCGGAACACGCCCGTCAGGCTGTCCATTTTCTGCATCTGCATAACCGACAAGGCAATTTCCTTCGACGATTCGTTCCATTGGTACGACACGTCGAAGATCGGATGCCCGGCCTTGTAGACCCACTCATCGAAAAACCACTGGAGGTTTTGTCCTGTCGTCTCTTCGATGGCATTCTTCAAATCGTTCGTCTCGACGGGCTGAAACGCGTGCTTGGTAATGTAATGCTTGATCGCCCTCTGGTAGAGATCGTCGCCGATGAGGAAACGGAGCATATGCAGGACAGCCGATCCCCGGGGGTACACGTTTTCTCCGTACGATTCGACGCTGACGATTGGCTTGCGCCCCCGTGTTGTGTCGACGACAACACCGGCCTGTTGATTCTGGTACATCGTGTAGTCGAATTCACTCTGCCCGAACAAGGATCTGAGGAAGAGTGGATCGTAGTAGCTGGCGAAGCTCTCGTTCAGCCACATATCGCGGAAGTCCTTGCACGTCACAAGATCCCCCCACCACTGGTGCGAAAGCTCGTGAGCGAGGAGACTGATGGACGGGTTGTCGATCCGGGCGCGTGCATCCGGAACCGCCCACGTATCCGAGAGTGTCGTGGCGGACGTGTTTTCCATCCCGCCGAAGTGATCCTGCAGGATGATCTGAGCGTATTGTTCCCACGGATAGTCGAATCCGATTGTTTCGTTGAAGAACTTGATCATCGCCGGCGTGTATTTGAAACTCGCCCGCGCGTTGGTGGTGTCGTCCGGGTACACCCAATACTCAAGGGGGAGCTTTCCGAGGTTGTCACGGAGAATCGTATACTCCCCTGCCGCTATCATGACGAGATACGACGAATGCGGTTTGGATTCCTTCCAGTGAAACGTCTTCGTCTTGTCCTTCTTGTTTTCCTTGACGCCGACCAGCTTGCCGTTGGAGAGGAACGAATACTTCGCGTTCACCGTCCCGATCACTTCAGAGGTCGATTTATCATTCGGGTAGTCATAACACGGGAACCAGTAGTGGTTCGTCGTTTCTTCCCCCTGCGACCAGATCTGCGGGCGCTTGCCGGGGATTGCACCATCGGTGTTATTGAACGTAAGCCCCTTTTTTGGCGTACAGGAATATTCGACTGACACGACGATCGTATCGCGGTACGAGTGCGGTTTTCCAAGCTCGATCGACACATTCGACGGCGTCGATGTGAATTTCAGTTCCTTCCCCTTTGAATCCTTCACACTCTTGATTTTCATATCGCCGGCGTCAAAGACGACGGTCCTCAATGCCGGGAGGAGCGGCACAAGAGTGGTGGTGACTTTCCCATCCACCGATTTGGCTGCGTCGTGCAGCGTGACTTCGATCTTATAGTGAAGCACATCGTACGACCGGTTTGGAGTCTCTCCGGGATCCTTCGGAGAGAATATCTCCTGTGCGGGCATAACAGAGATGATGAGAAGGAACAACAAGAGAGGAATGAGAAACCGCATGCTGACTCCTGTGAGTGAGTAGTGAGGGATGATCGGGTTTCAATCTAGGGGAAGAAAACGCGGTAATCAATAGGCTCCCACGTCAGGCAGCCTAACTCTCAAGAGCACTCACCCCTCAGCTTTCCTCCCCGCCAGACCCGGCCCGACCAAGTCGTTCGGGCGGGCCGCATGGCGGGCTGGTCTCTGCCCGCGTCCGTGCACACGAGAGGGCACGTGATGTTCTTGTACCGGTACTCGAAGAAAGAGTCCGCTCACGAGCTCAGAACCGGCTGTTCGTGAATTTTGCCCAGTCGCGCGAGCTCTGCGATATCCGGGTTTTCCAGGACCTGCCTGGAGTATCCTTCACGCACCACTCCAACCATTGCTAAACCCAAATCCTCCAGAGTGCACACATACTTCGGGAACAGTGTCTTCAAGAGGGGATACGCAGCTCCGAGCACCTTCGAAATCCCGTACGCATGCTTCTGGCCATCGATCGGCTTGATGAATCCCGGCCTCAATGCATAAGCCGCTTTGAAGAGAAGTTTCATCAAATGGTTCTCCGTCTTCCCCTTGACTCTCGCCCACATCACACGCCCCTTCTCGCTGCTGTCAGTTCCCGTCCCTGACACATAACAGAATGTCATGTCGGAATTGAGCTTCGCCAGAACCGTCGCCGCGCTCATCGTGAGATCGTACGTGAGCCGGGTATATTCTTCTTCCTTTTTCCCGACAGAGGATACTCCGAGACAGAAGAAACATGCGTTGAAGCCTCTGAGCTGACCCTCGATGCTCGAGTAATCAAAAAAATCCTTGTGGACGATCTCCTGCAGCCTCTCGTGCTTCACATTGCAGGGCTTCCGGCCTATCACAAGCACCGATTCAACATCAGGGTGTCTGAGAGCTACATCGAGGACTCCCTCGCCAACCATGCCTGTGGCACCGAATACTATCGCTCTGATCTTCATCGTCGATTTCGATTCCTCTCCATTAGACCTCATCTCAAAAACACCTGTCACTCCCGTCCTTCATTGTCATTCCCGAAAGTTCCTATCGGGAATGATATTGGTGAGAGAGGCTGCATGTTTGAGATCACCTCTAATACCTGTTCACGAACCAAGAGCGCCTCTCAGGTATCCCCCGTCGTCGGGATCAACATGAACTCCGCAGTTGTGATGATTGCATTTATTTGTCCCAGATGCCTCTCTTCATGAACTCCGACAAACGCCAGCCATTGGGCCAGGTCAAGCGGGCCGAAAATCCAGTGAGGAAACCGGACAAGCGTGGGGTCAACCGACTGTAGTCGCGGACGGAGGTTCAGAAGTTCCGCCTGGACATTCCGCAGGACATTCAGTGAATCGGCCGCCTTGACATTGCCGGCGGGCGCGAACTTGTCGCGGGTGACATATTTCTCTACCCGACTTCGCTCGAGATATGGCTCAAGTGAGACCTCAAAAGAATGGAGCGGTGGATTTGGTCCGGTTGCCGCCGCGGCCTTGTCTGTCAATGTCGTTATCAGCCGAACCAACGGGCCTTCGACCAGAGCCAGATGCTCGAGAGTGTTTGCCATCGACCATCCGCCACCCATCGGTTTAAAGCCCAGCTGCTCGACACTGAGATCCCGGGTGGATTGTTCTAACCCTGCAAGTGAGCGCTCCTTCACGCTGAAAATTTCCGACAGGTCTCTGTATGTCAACGCGCCTCCTCTCCTTTTCGAATAGAAAACAACCGCGCTGGGGATTTGATAATTCAAACCCCAGTTCAGAGCTCATCGTTCCCGCTTCAGGCTGGGCCATTCGGTAAATGCAAAAACATATATCATCACCACATTTACGACAGGGACGCAGATCAGGAGGCTGAGGGCTGGGTGAAAGCCCGCCTTTCCTACGATTTTCCACAACGGCAGGATAACAAGCAATCCGTAGACGAAGACGAGGAACAACTCAGACAATCCAAGAGAGAACATACATGATCCTTTCTTTTGGCACACTATTCGGAAGTAGCGCGCGAAGGGGAGATGAGAATTTGGGCACGAGAAAGATAGGCGGTGGCGAGGAAAGGCGCAAGAAGGGAAGGTGCGAAGTGCGAAATGGCTGGTACGCGACATGCCCCTCAGGTCTTTCGTGCATTTGCAGACTCAGGGAGATTTGAGTGCGATATGATCGATGTGGATTGCTTCAGTTGGTCAGCTTACGGTTTTTTTTCCTTTCTCGGCGGATCGACCCGGCAGTTGCATACTCA
>Ga0208045_1000004_pt1 | contig 150257 bp, 116 predicted proteins | sample PL_2010_200m_FD_184160 | JGI IMG/M metagenome (GOLD analysis project Ga0208045, IMG submission 184160) | Freshwater microbial communities from Powell Lake, British Columbia, Canada to study Microbial Dark Matter (Phase II) - PL_2010_200m... | ecosystem: Environmental > Aquatic > Freshwater >...
TGAGACATCAACAAATGTCGCGGTCATTCGCACCGAAAAGGGAAAGATATCTCTCATTACAAGTCAGCGCAGTTCCGTCGCGTCGGAGATTCTTGAAGTCTGCCAGATGGTCGGATACGTATTCGAACTCGGCGGCGCCAAAGTCGAACGCAATGAAGGGTATCCGGGCTGGAAGCCAAATCTCGATTCTCCGATTCTGAAGACTGCCAAGGCAACGTACAAGTCGCTCTACGGCAAGGATCCGGCTGTCAAGGCGATTCATGCCGGACTCGAATGTGGCATCATCGGTGAGAAGTATCCCGGCATGGACATGGTTTCCTTCGGACCGACGATGCAAGCCGTTCATTCGCCGGACGAAAAGATCTACATCGATACCGTTGACAAGTTCTGGAGATTTCTATTGGCAATCCTGAAAAACGTCAACTAGTAAGGCTTTCAAGAAATGTGGTTGAAGTTTTTATCGCAGAGACGCTGAGTCCGCACCAGCCCGCCATGCGGCCCGCCCGAACGACTTGGTCGGGCGGGTCTGGCGGGGAGAACCGCAGAGGATAACGTTCAACGATCTCTGCGACTCCGCGTTGAGAACCATTAACTGTGAGAACACAATTTCTTTTTCTGGCCAAAGCACTATTAGGCTAGACGTCAAAAGGTAGACGGGAGGCGGTTCAACGTTTTCCGTCTCACCTCTAACGTCTCACGTCTTACAACCATACTCCCTCATTCCTATATATTCCTCAACCCGCAAGTTCAGGCTATGACAGAAACTACCCCATTACATAACGGCGCATCGTCCAAGCCTCAACCGCCCCGCCTGTTTCGCTGGATTGTACTGGTGGGCATCAGCATTGCGATGTTTGGCAACTACTACATCTATGATGCGATCAGTCCCCTTGCCGATGTGTTGGTGCGTCAGCTCAACTTCACCGATTCAGACATCGGCTTGCTGCAGGGGATATATAGTGTGCCGAACTTCTTCATGGTCCTGATTGGCGGATTCATCATCGACAGGCTCGGCACGAAGAGATCGACGTTCATATTTGCGGTGCTCTGCCTGATTGGATCTGTGATCACAGCGTTGAGTGACACGTTGGTTCCGATGGCGGCAGGGAGGCTTGTGTTCGGGCTCGGCGCGGAGTCATTGATTGTCGCGGTCACGACGGCGATCGCGAAATGGTTTAAAGGGAAAGAACTGAGTTTCGCCTTTGGCATCAACCTCACGATCGCGAGGCTGGGTTCGTTCGCAGCTCTGAACTCGCCGTCGTGGGCGGCGAGTTCGTATGAGCACTGGCGGGGCCCTCTGTTGATCAGTGTTGTCTTCGGCGTTGTGTGCGTGGTGGGAGCAATCGTGTACTGGATTCTCGAGGGAAGTGCCGAGAAGAAATACCAGGTCGGCGCGGCTGGAGCAACAGACAAGGTCGTTTTGAAGGATATCTTCAAGTTTGGAACCTCCTACTGGTATATCGTGGCGCTCTGCATCACCTTCTACTCCGCTATCTTTCCCTTCCAGACCTTTGCAGTGAAGTTTTTCATCGAAGCGCATGGGACTTCGCGCGAAATGGGAGGATTCCTTTCGAGCATGTTGACCTTGTTTGCCATGATCGCCACTCCGCTTTTTGGTCTCATGGTCGATCGAATCGGGAAGCGGTCTTTGTTCATGATGTTTGGGTCGCTGCTGCTCGTCCCGGTCTATCTTATGATGGCGCACACGAGTGTATCTCTGTTCGTCCCCATGGCGATGATGGGGGTTGCGTTTTCGCTCATTCCGGCAATCATGTGGCCTTCCGTCAGCTACCTTGTGGAGGAGTCGAAGCTCGGGACGGCATATGGATTGATGACCCTGATACAGAATGTCGGACTGGCTGGATTCAATTTCCTCATAGGTTGGGCGAATGATTTTACCGGTGCTAGTGCCGCAAACCCTGGCGGGTATGCGCTTGGAATGTGGATCTTCTCTTCGCTGGGACTGTTTGGCTTCCTCTTCGCGTATCTTCTCCGGAGAAGCGAAACCGGCCCGCATGCACATGGATTGGAAACGATCAAGGCGGGAAAGATGTAGACCGTTAGACGAGAGACGGTAGACGGTAGACGAATGACTGAAGAAAGGGGTTATTATGGAACGAGCACACAAAAGACTGAGGGTATGGCAGGAGTCAATGCTGCTCGTGAAGATGATCTATGATCTCACGCGGTCGTTACCGGACGATGAAAGATTTGGCCTGATTTCACAGATGCGCCGGGCAGCCGTATCCGTCCCCAGCAACATAGCCGAAGGATCAGCTCGTCAGACGAAGAAGGAGTCGATTCAATTCTATTCGATTGCGCGTGGATCGCTCAGTGAACTGGACACACAGATCGAACTCTGCGAAGGCTTGGGTTTTGTCACATCAGATCAAACTGTGAATGTCTCAACTCGGCTTGAAACAGTTGGCGCTCTTCTCAACGGCCTGATTCGCTTCAAGAAGGGTCGAACATCGTAATCGTCTTCCGTCTCACGTTTTACGTCTTACGGACTCGAGCTTTCAACCAACACTTTGAGTTTCAATACCGTCTCACTTCTCACGTGATTCGTCTTACGTTTTACGTCTCACGACTTACAACCCGAGGACTACCATGAACATTTCAGCACCGCTTCTCTCCGCCGCCTTGATAGCGGTCCGCGATTGCATGGGCGCCAAAGCAGGCGAACGAGTGCTCATCGTGACAGACGAACCGATGCGGACCATCGGATATGCGCTCTGGAAAGCATCGAAGGATCTGGGAGCCGAAGTCATGCTCGTCGAGATGCTGCCACGAAAGACAAACGGAGAAGAACCTCCGAGAGAAGTGGCCGAGTTGATGAAAATGGTGGACGTCGTGCTCTGTCCGACATCGAAGTCCCTGACGCATACCGACTCCAGGCGTGCGGCCAGCGAGAAGGGCGTTCGTGTAGCGACGCTGCCGGGAGTGAACGAAGAGATCATGGTCCGTTGCATGAACGCTGACTACAACAAGATCGCAGAGCGAACGTTTCGTCTTTGTGATGAACTCGAAAAGACGAGCGTCGTGCGGGTCATAGCACCAGGGGGTACGGATGTGACTATGCCGATCATGGGGAGAAAAGCTCATGCAAGCTCCGGCCTCTTTCGTGAAAAAGGGCTCTGGGGCAACCTGCCGACCGGTGAGGCCTATCTCGCGCCAGTCGAAGGTGAATCACAGGGCGTCGTCGTCGTCGATGGCTCCATGGCCGGTGTTGGCATGATCACGCATCCGATCACGATTGTAGTGAAGGACGGGTACGCCACCGATATCACCGGCGGGGCTGAGGCGAAGCGGCTTATCGAGCTCCTTGAACCGCACGGAAAGGACGCGCGCACAGTCGCAGAGTTCGGTATCGGCACAAACGACAAGGCGATCCTGACCGGGCTGATTATCGAAGACGAAAAAGTCATGGGGACGATCCACATCGCTTTCGGCGATAACAAGTCGATGGGCGGATCGGTACGTGTCGCCAGCCACCTTGATGGATTGGTGAAGAAACCGACAGTCTGGTTTGACGATCGGAAGATCATGGAGTCCGGCAAGCTTCTGATCGTCTGAACTCCATTCGTTGGCACCCCGCGAGGTTAGAACCAATCTCAAAAATCCCATAGGAAGAAAAGAGAATCTCACGCCTTTGCGTGACCATTTTTGAGAAGGCCTCTCGGCAGAATTGGTCCAAATGGCCCATTTTGACGAATTGCACGTTTTGCACGATATTTCTCCTCCCCGCGGGAACTGCCGCCTGACCCTTTGATGTTCATGGCGTAGAGGACGAAAAGCCGTCCAAACCATCGCCACTCATACTCTTGACCATCGTTACCATGAATGCTCTGAAATCTATATTTCTCCTCACCGTTTTCGCCTTGTTCACATCGTTCGCGCAGGATGAGCCGCGCTTCGGCCGGATTACCGGAACGGTGATCGATGCAACAACGAAAGAGCCGATCGTCGGCGCGAATGTTGTTATCCTCGGAACCTCTCTTGGAGCTTCCACAGATCCTGATGGCCGGTTTGACATCCGCCGCGTTCCGGTCGGCACGGTTGGTGTCCGCGCATCCCTGATCGGGTATCTCCCTACGACTGTCACAGACCTCGTTGTCACAGCGGTGAAGCCGCTGAAGTTGTCCATCGGAATAACGGAAAACGAAATCAAGATCGAAGGAGTTGAGATCACTGCGGGGTATTTCACAAAAATCCCCGACACGCCCCTGAGCACGATGATGCAATCGAACGAAGAAATTCGACGGCTTCCCGGTGGGTTGGAAGATGTGGTCCGGGCTATCTCGATCCTTCCCGGAGTCGCTCAGGTTGATGGGGGCCGGAATGATTTGATCGTCCGCGGAGGCTCGCCGTCAGAGAACCTCTTTGTCCTAGACAACATCGAGGTCCCGAACATCAACCACTTCGGAACACAGGGCGCTAGCGGAGGGCCGCTCAGTTACGTCAATCTCGATTTCGTAGAGAACACGTCCTTTTCCACCGGTGGATTCGGAGCTAAATTCGGCGACAAACTCTCCTCGGTGCTCACGATCAACCTCCGAGATGGGAGGAAGGATGCCCTGGGCGGAAAGGCAACCATCTCCGCCAGCCAGTTCGGGCTGAACCTTGAAGGCCCGGTGGGCTCGAACGCGTCTGTCTTCTTTTCCGCGCGGCGAAGCTATCTCGATTTCATTTTCAAAGCTGCGGGTTTTGGCTTCGTGCCGGAGTACTGGGATTTTCTGAGCAAAGCAAGCGTTTCATTCGGCCCGAAAGACCAGCTGAGTTTGCTTGCGGTCGGTGTGCTCGACAACGTGAAGTACTTCAATGACACAGAGGAGAAAAGGTTCAAGAACTCCCGGGTCTTGGGAAGCGATCAGAATCAATTCGTCGGCGGTATCTCGTGGCAACATCTCTTTGACAAGGGCTACCTGACAATGACGCTCGGCCAGTCATATGTCGAATACGATTTTCGACAAGCAGACTCGAACCTGGTTTCGATTTTCTCCAACACCTCCTCGGAGCACGAATCCTCAGTGCGAGCCGACATTCTGCTTCATCCGTTTGCTTCCACCGAGCTCCTGATCGGGACGCAGGCGAAAGTGCTCCGGTTCACGGCGGATGTCTTCCTCCGCCCGTTCGAGACTCGTTTTGGCGACGTGCTGAGTGTCGACGCGGTGTTCAAGACGACGGGCTTCAAAGGCTCTGCCTTTACTCAGGTGTCCCAGGTACTTGGAAAATCACGGATCACTCTTGGCGGTCGAGTTGATTACTTCGACCTCATCGACAAGTACTCCTTCTCCCCGCGGCTTTCGTACACGGTCGCGCTCTTTCCGACGCTTAATCTCAATTGGAGTATCGGGCAGTACTCTCAGGCGCCATCATACATCTGGCTGGCGGCGAACGAGCAAAACCGCAAGCTCGATTTCATTGGTGTGACGCAGTACGTTGCAGGCATTGATTACACGGTCCGGCCTGACACGAAAGTGACGGTTGAAGCCTACGTCAAACAGTATTCGAAATACCCTTCGAGCATTTCGCGACCGTATCTCGTCCTCGCGAACACCGGAGCGGGTTTCGGCGGCTCCGACGACGGCTGTTCATCGTTCGGTCTCGACCCGCTTGTCAGCAAGGGGACAGGCCTTGCCCGCGGTATCGAGCTGCTTGTTCAGAAGAAACTTTCCGAGATCCCGTGCTATGGAACAGTAAGCGTCAGCTTCAACCAGTCCCAGTTCAAAGCGCTCGATGGGGTCGAGCGTCCGAGTTCATTCGACCAGCGCTGGATTATCAATCTGGGGGGTGGCTACGTGTTCAACGAAAAGTGGGAGGTCAGCACGAAATTCCGATATGCGACGGGAAGGCCCTACACGCCGTTCGATGCAGAAGGCTACCAGAACCCGGCGTTCTACAATTCGGCCAGAATCGGTTCGAATCATAGCCTCGATGTGCGCGTGGACAGGCGCTGGTCGTTCAGCTCATGGACGCTCGTTACCTACGTCGACATCCAGAACATCTATAATCGCAAGCCTCTCAACGTGCCGCGGTACAACGAGCGGCTCGGCCGATCGGAAACAAATGTTGCATCCATCGGCATCCTTCCTTCAATCGGCGTAAGCGCAGAGTTCTAGAGGTCCAGTCGAAAAGTGGTGCCACCAAGGCACGAAGTCACAAAGGTTCTTGAAAGAGAATAATATTTGAAGATCTTCTTCGTGTTTTGGTGACTTCGTGGCAATGTCGATGTTTTCGACCACCCTTCTAGAAGCTTGGACGAATACCCGCTTTCTGCCACAGAGGCACCAAGGCCCAAAGGAAAAGAGGAGAAGGAACAAAGATTCATCCGGTGTCAGGAGTTTGCTCCTGACACTCACACAGCATTGGTTCCGTCGGGACATCCGCCAAACCAACTCTCCTTCGCGTTTCGTCCCTGCCCGTAGACGGACTACTTCGCTTTCGGCCCTGTGCATCCACAGAAGAACTGAGATCAGCGGAAACAAAAAAAGGGACAATCTTTTGAATTGTCCCTTCTGGGCAAATGCCTGATCGAGCATTGGCACTGTGCTGTCGGGAGATAAGATACAGACCTGCTGTGAGTATGTCAAGCACTTATTGAATCTGCCGCTTGACTTTTTGAGTCACTTCTCAGCGCAAATTGCCCGGAGTGAGGTGACTTCACCGAGAATAATCGCAAACGCGAGTGACCGTCACTTTTCCAGGCCCTTCCCGGAGTGCCGGTCACTTATCTGAGCATCTGTGTGGAGTGACCGTCACTTTCCCCGGCCCCTCACGGAGTGCCGGTCACTTATCTGAGCATCTGTGTGAAAAGACCGCCGCATAGCAAACAGCGTTGGCTCATGAATTGGGACAACGCCTTACCCTGACATTTTCTTCCCTCGCATCTGGTAAGATCTCTTCTGTGCCAGCGGTTGACTCTCTTTGAGAAAAAGGACATATTCGAATCAATGACAATCGGAGGTACAAACACATGAGCCAGGAAGGCATCTCCGCTTCGGTGAGTTTCGAATCCCTTCTCCAATCGATAGCGAAGCTATCTTCATCGGACAAGCTAAAGATTATGGAGGCTCTGAACGAGCAACTCGAACAAGCTGAGGAAGATCTCTACGAGAGCGATCCATCCATTCAGGCGCAGATACGTGAGGCCCGAGTGGCGTATGCGGCAAAGAACTACGTAACACTTGATGATTACCTCGCCGGTAAGAAGAAGTAGCCCTGATGCCTTACCAGATCATCATTCCCAAGCCAGTTGTGAAGCAACTGGACTTCCTTCCATCCACCGTGCGTGATCCTGTTCTCAAGAGAATCGCTGACTTGAAGGAAGCACCTCGCCCACGAGGATGCGTCAAGTTGAAGGGGTATGAAGGAGAGTTTCGCATCCGTATCGGCGACTACCGCATTCGATACCTGGTGGATGATGGACAGTCAGTCGTGGTCATCCTTCACTGCCTGCACCGCAGAGAGGCTTATCGCAAGTAGCTACATCGTTCAGTTTCCGCAATTCCACGAGTTCTGGTCCCGGTGTCAGGAGTTCGCTCCTGACACTCACACGGCATTGAGCGGATGTCTCCCTTGCCGGTGTCGGGAGTTTCCTCCCGACACCCACGCGATTCGATGTGCCCGCAGTACCGTCGGGACAGAAAAAGTCCTGACGGCGGGGGCAAATTCGATTGGCATTAAGAACTCAGGATTTCTTGACCTTCGCGTTTAGAGTTTTGTCACGGGTCAGCTCTTCAATGCGAGAACCGGGTTTGCGCCTTTGCACGAGGATAACGTAATAGTACTGGTTCGTAACTAGAAACAATGGAATGAAGTAGAAAATTATTTGGTCTAATGATGGATGAAAAGCCGCCTGGATCTTTCTGGCTACCCTCGTATTGTGGACCGAGTCTACGACGTGTTGAATAGTATCTCCTTCTTTTCTATACCACGTCGTGTCAGTGGGGTTCAAGTCAACCAATGTTTCAATTGCATTTGTCTCTGCGTGATAATAGTCAAAACTTCTCCTGTTGAGGTCATCTTGATGTATCTCCAAGACATACATAGAAACAATTAGAACCATCGGAACTACGACAATTACAGGGTGTGAGTTTCCACCTCTCAATGAGAAGAACGCTATTACAGCTGCCAAAATTGCCGCATAGAAAAGCCGAGTTTGCGCCTTGGTATTTTCCCTGGAACTAATCTCACTGGATTGCCGTGCCAAGTTCGCTTCGAGAAAGGTCATCAAATAAGAATTGTGAATTGAGACACCATGTGCTTGGTATTGTTTGGTTGTGACTGGAAAAAGCATTTGGGTGCGGGGGCTGAATAGTGCACCCCGTGGGTCAGGGAACAGAATCCAATATGCCATGAAGAGGACAAATACCAAATTGAACCAAAAGATCATCTTCTTATACCACGGGGAACCCTTTTGCGGTGGTTCATTTTTCGCCAGTTCCTTTTTCATTCGGCAATACCTCCAATTCGCTTTGGTGGTCCTAACCGCAAACAAAAGCCAGTCTCACATAGAAACTGGCTTCAAGTTACCCTGAGTAGCAGAGAGAGTCAAGTCATCGTTTCACAGAACTTCGATTAGCATCCTTCGCATTTGTTGTGTTTGTGGATTTCTCGTTGTCGACCCGAACACAACCACAAGACTTTGCAGTTTGATAGTTGACATGATAAGCGTTCACTGAGAACGGCTTGCCACAGGCCAAGCACTTGCAATCGACCACTGGTTTGCCGGGCTTCGATTTTTTCTCATTGAACTTCAAGACATGAATCTTGTTCAGCTTCTTGCCAAGAAGTAATGCGACAGAAGCTGAAATGTTCTTCGTGGTTTTTATTGCGATTTCCTTCCGTTGTGTTGTGCTCGTCAGGGCGAATGGCAATTCGCCCCACACCGCTTGCTCGGGGTGGGGTGACTTCACCGCGAGTGGCTAATGAGTTGGCAACAACGGTTGGATGGTAACGGACCCAGAATGAGGTGTCAAGATCGAAACAGAAAAGCCCCAGCCTTTTGAGCAGGGGCTTCTCATGACTCCGTATCCAGAAGTGCATCACCTCAGCAATATCATTTTCTTGGTTTCTAAGTAGTCAGCAGCCTGTAAACGGTAGAAGTAAACACCACTTGGCAGTGCAGCATCCCAGCGGGCTTGATAGAATCCAGCTTCCTTTTCTCCATCCACCAAAACTGCAACTTCTTGACCAAGTGCATTGAATACCCTCAGAGAGACATGAGATTGTTTCGGTATCTGATACTTAATGGTTGTGCTAGGATTGAAAGGATTAGGATAGTTCTGCTCTAATACAAAGCCTGTCGGCAAGACATTGTCTGCGTTGTCGATTCCAGTCGTTGGTGTAAATTGCAGATTGAATGCATATGGATAGTACCAACTCAGCTTGTCTGCTTGTCCGTCGAACTCTAAGAAATATGACCCAGGCCCCAATTGAAGCGAAGTATCGATCCTGCTTTTGACATTGCTGAGAACTGTTGCCACCAGTTTGAATGTGCTGTCAAAAACCGTTGCGCTGAAGTTCCAAACCGGGATATTGCGAACTTTGATGTCCAGCCGTCCCTTTGAATTTGTTCTAAGTCTGAAATCATCATAGTCGCGTGAGAAGATGCTGCCTACACTCTGTGATGTCACGAGGCCAAAATAGTAAGTTCCAAATTTCACGTCATATGCTTGCTGAAAGAATGGTGGTTCATCAAGGCCTTCCATCATGGTAGCCAGATCACTGGGTAAGTTGGTATGAATTTGATTCGTCAGAAATGTGTCAGCCTTGATCACATAGTAGTTGTTGAGATTTGCTCTTGCAGCGTCAACAACTCCATCTCCTGATAAACCACCCGTCCCAATAATGCAGCTAAAGGCAAGGTCGTTAGGCAACGACTTCTGATTGAGCCCGACTATATTGTCCCCGATAATGCCATTGCAGTTGACATCTATGGTGTAAAACCCGATTGTTGATATGTCTCTTTCATTCCCACCGAAAAGATATACTCCGCTGGCTCCATTCGAGTACGACCAGCGCAGGTCTCTCACAGCTTCTGAATATCCATCGACAATACCAAATGTCCACGCATTACTTCCGCCGTGTGGCGTTCCCACAGTGAGGAGCTTAGCAACATGATGCTTGCCATCAGCTTGCCAGTTGGTCGAATTCTGCAAGTATTCTCTCGAAGCAAGCCCTCCCATACTGTGCCCTACAAGAACAACTTCATCACTTCCTGTAACAGCCAATACCTTTTTGATCGCCGCTTTCAATGCGATGCCCTGTTTTACAATTGCTGACTGATTGCTTTGAATGGTGTTGTTGAAAACGCTTCCATCACGATTTACATCGAAGTTCACGAAATAAAAATCCCCCAATTTCAGATTCCCGTCAATCGTGAAGTCGAATATGTCGGCTTGAGCTGATGCCTTCGTCAAGTCGTTATCGAAATTCAAACAGTAGTCAAGTCTGCCTCCATTTGTCCAGCCATAATCAGTTAGCCATGATGCCAGATTGTCCCAAGTCTTGCTGTTGCTGTTTAGGCCGTGGATGAAAATGAGCGGGCAAGGAAAATGTCTTTCCAGAACTGGAGTGCTGAGAATGGTCAATCGAGTGTTTGGCAGATAGAAATAATTCGATTCATTGCTCTCAACAACTTCGTCATAGGAATCTGCCTTCCAACCTACATAGTACAGACCACTGGCGAATGAAGTTGGTATAGGAATCAGGAACTCTTTCAGTTCGCTTTGTGCATTTGGCGCTAGAGCTTCGACAGACACGGTCGCAAGCTTCTTGCCATCAGTGAGAGTTGTGGTTGGAGATATATATACAGTTAGATGGCTATACCCGGCAAAATTGGTTCCGATGTTTTTTACTGTTGCCGTGACTGTGAGAATCGAGCCAGGATTGATCGTTGATGGCGAAAACGAACCTGTCGGCACTACCAAGTCTGCGTTTTGCGCTATGACATTAGTCGCAAACGCCAAACTCAGGACAAGCAATCTTAAGCTCGCTGACTTCGTGGTGAATTGGAGCATAGGAGGTTCTCCCATGTTAAGGAGGTTTGAAGAGACCAACTTACACTGCAATATCTGAAGCACGAAGTGGGAGGGGCAGCACGGTGCAATCGGTATTGCGTGCGATTATACCATTGTGTTGCTAAAATGTCAATGTCCCAAAAGTACCGACAAGCCTGTAGCGTGAAATACTTCCAATTGGCTTTGTCTTTGGAACATCAGCGGGGTTGTTTTTTCTCGCTAATCTGCGCATCTTTCGTCGCCACACAAAGCGAAAACCGCGGCTGAACAAACCTTTTAAAGTGGCGCTGTTTTTCAACACTTTCAGCCCATCAGCAAATCTGTGGTTTTTGTGTCTCGGCTACGTGAATATCGCCTGTCCACCGACTTTGTGGTGGAAGTCGTTCTTCCGACGTAGCGGGAACAAGGAATAACGATTCTTGAAGTGGCTTGTCGCACTTCAACATTCTGCGGTTCGAAGGTTCCTGCCCGCCTTCTTGAATCACGACCGTCAGGCGGGCGGTGTTCATTATTCATCTTTACCCGGGCCCTTAGTATCCGCCTTTTCTTTCTTCCGAAGCTTTCCTTACATTCCTTTTAGAAGCGCGGACGAAAACATCAACTTTGCCACAAAGTCACCAAGACACGAAGAAGATCTTTGAATTTTCTTCACTTTCAAGAACCTTTGTGACTTTGTGCCTTGCCTGCCCGCCCCGAAGAACTAAGTTGGCAGGCGGGGTGGCAGATCTTTTTGACCGGCTCTCTACATCTCAATCCGACTGTCAATAAATGGAGGTCCCGATGGCTCACGCATCCCAACGCCTTTCCTTTTTTCTCACCCTGGCACTCCTCCTGGTCATTGCCTTTTCACTTCCTGTCTATTCCCAGGACACACCAAAGGGATGGACGCCCGAGGTGATGATCAAGATCAAGCGCGTTGGCGGGACAGCTATCTCCCCGGATGGCAAATGGATCGCATACACGGTGTCGACACCGGTCATGGAAGGGGAGAAGTCCGAATTCCTGACCCACCTATGGGTCGTCTCAGACGACGGAAAGTCGAATTCCCAATTCACGTACGGCGACAAATCGTGCACGAACCCGGCGTTTTCGCCTGACGGGAAATCCCTGGCATTCGTGTCCTCCCGCGGAACGAGTGGAAAGAGCCAGGTCTGGGTGATGAAGATGACGGGGGGTGAGGCTGAGCAGGTGACCAACGCGAAAGCCGGCGTAAACTCTTACTCCTGGTCTCGGGATTCAAAACGGGTTGCCTACACTGCGAATGACCCGGAGACAGAGCAGGAGGAAAAAGCCAAGAAGGAAAAGCGGGACATGGTTGTTGAAGACTCAAATCTCAAGTTCTCTCATCTGTACACCATTGCAGTCGACAAAGACGCACTCGGGAACAGGAAAGTGAAACAGCTCACCCGTGGCAGTTTTCATGTGACATCCTTTGATTGGTCACCTGATGGGAACATGATTGTGTTCGCCCATCAAGCGACGCCTTCTGTTGACGTGTGGGAAACGTCCGACATTTCTGCCGTTCCTTCAGACAGTGGAGCCATTCGGCCTCTCGTGTTGCGGAAAGGCTCTGATGCCTCGCCGCGATTCTCTCCGGACGGCAAGTGGATTGCCTACACCTCAGACAACGGAGATTCGAAATGGGCTCAGGCTTATGATCTCTATCTTCTTCCCTCAGGCGGAGGTGAGGCTCGGAAACTCGCCGAAACCCCCGATCGTAGCTTCGGTGTCGTCAATTGGTCGCGTGACGGAAAATCGATCTTTGTAAGCGAGGTGCAAGGAACTGTCAGCCGAGTGTTGAGCGTGCCAACGGATGGCTCGCGGCCAAGTGTTCTGACAACGGGAGAAGGAAACTACTCAGGCTCCTCGTTCAGTGGCGATGGTAATACCTTTGCGTTTGTTTACCAGAGCCTGGAATTGGCGCCGGAGATTTCCGTCAGCCCGGTAAAGAAATTCGAGCCGAGGAAGCTCACGGCCATCAATGCTGATGTCCCTTCGCTTCCCATGGGCAAAACCGAAGTCATCCGTTGGAATTCCAAAGATGGAAAAGAAATCGAAGGCCTTCTGACATATCCCGTCGGCTACAAGAAAGGGACTCGGTATCCTCTCATCGTCAATATTCATGGTGGTCCGGCGGGTGTCTTCACGCAGACTTACACGGGAGCCGGGAGCATCTATCCTTTGCAGGCTTTTGCCCAGCAAGGGTATGCCATCCTGAGGCCAAATCCGCGGGGCAGCAGCGGCTATGGGGCGGAATTACGCCGTGCGAACATCGACGACTGGGGATTCGGGGACTATGAAGACGACCAGACGGGTGTCGATAAAGTGATCGAGATGGGTATTGCACACCGCGATAGTCTCGTCGTCTGCGGATGGAGCTACGGAGGTTTCATGACTTCCTTCACCGTGACCAAAACGAAACGTTTCAAAGCGGCAAGTGTGGGTGCAGGCGTCACAAACCTCATGAGTTTCACCGGGACAGCCGACATTCCGAGTTTCCTCCCGTCCTATTTCGGGGGGGAATTTTGGGATCGAATGGACACCTACATGAAGCACTCTGCGATGTTTCAAATCAAAGGTGTCTCCACTCCGACGCAGGTCATTCATGGCTTGAGCGATGTCCGGGTTCCGCCTTCCCAGGGATATGAATTCTACACCGCGTTGAAGCGCCAGGGGTGCCCGACGGAAATGATTGTGTATCCCCGGACACCTCACGGTCCGTTAGAACCGAAGTTCATTCAAGATATTGGTGAACGGATGATCGCCTGGTTCAACAAGAATCTGGGGCGCTCAGGCCCTGCACAGTAATTTCCACATCCTTCAGGAGCTGGTCTCGTGAGTTCGGTTCTTCATATCACATCGTCGGTTCAGATTCCGCTCTCTGAGTTGCGGTTTCGCACGTCCAGGAGTAGCGGACCCGGTGGCCAGAATGTGAACAAGCTCGAAACGCGCGTCGAACTTGTGTTCGATGTCGCAGGCTCACCATCTGTCAGCGAAGAGGAGAAGAATACTCTTCTCGCCCATCTGGCATCAAGAATCGATGCCAAGGGTATACTGCATATCAGCTCCCAGAAATCGCGGAGTCAGTGGGAAAACAAGCAATTGGTGATCGAGAAACTCGTGAGTCTCCTTCACGGGGCTTTGAAGGTCAGGAGGAAGCGCGTCAAAACATCGCCGACACACTCGTCGAAGGAACGGCGGGTCCAATCAAAGAAGAAACATGGCCAGAAGAAAACAATGCGAAAGGTAAGACTGGGCGATGAGTGACGATCTGGGTAAAGCGTATCTTGACTGGTGCCGGTTTCGGCTCCTGAACCATTACTGGCCGCGTGTGCAGCTTTGCGTCGGCATGCTTTCACACGACGATATCTGGTGGCGGGAACATGAGGCGAACAACAGCGTAGGAAACCTTCTGCTGCATCTCACCGGGAACCTGAATCAATTCATCCTCGCCGGCGTAGGCGGGGCACCGGATACAAGAGACAAGCCACAGGAGTTTGCTGAACGACAGCGCATGCCAAAGGAAGCGCTCATGAATGCTCTTGAGCGGGCACTCCTGGAAACAGATCGAACGCTTGCTTCGTTTGAACCATCACGTTTCCTCGATCGTACATCAGTCCAAAACCGGGAGAGACCATATCTCGAGGTCATCTCCGTCGTCGTCGAGCATTTTGCGCTCCACGTCGGCCAGATCATCTACATCACGAAAATGAAAACAGGGAAAGACCTGAAATTGTAGTGTCTGTGGATTGGCACGTCACCTAGAAGCCCGGACGAAAACCCGTCGTTTGCCACAAAGGCACGGAGAAATACATTTCAATTCATTTGCTTTTTGTGATGCTTTGTGTCCTCGTGTCTTCGTGCCTGCACGCCGAAGTGCGGCGTTTCGGCACGGAGGCGTGGCAAGACTTTTCGGCCGCGCCCCTAGCCACTGTCGGCAGCCGGGGAGTGTGAAACTTCCAACGTTCGGTACTCGTAGGGAAACCTATCTGTTGTTGCGTTTTCAGGACCTAGTGCCATTTCCAATAATTCATAATTCGAGTTTTCGTGAAAGCTTAGTTAAAGAGCAAAACACACACCCCTTACATCCCCTCTCCTCAACACCCTGGCCATCGCACAGAGGGGACTGTTTGTGCGCCATCCAAGAACGTCGCGTCCCCTCTCGTGAGGGGCATGCGGGGCGCGACCAGCCCGCCATGCGGCCCGCCCGAACGACTTGGTCGGGCGGGTCTGGCGGGGAGGGGAATGAGGGGTGTGTGCTTTTTTCGTGAAAGCTTGGGTTGAAGTCTGCTTAGGTCTCTGCATCGTCCTGTGGACTTATTCAAGGTTCTTCTGAGACTAGGAAGGATGGATCTCAATGAACGGGATAAACCGCGTACTCTCAATCTTGATCCTTGTCTTGGTTCTTGTTGCGTTCACACTTGCACAGGAAACCAGGGAGGTCCACAAATCCAGTTCGTTTGGGCCAAACGGGCGTGTCTGTGTCGATACCTACAAGGGAAGTATTGAGATCCTTCCCTGGGATAAGTTGGAAATCGAGATTCGTGCAATCATCGAGGCGGATGGGCACGATCGCAGCTCACGGGAGCGGGTTCAGGACACGGAAATCCGGATAGATCTCTCGTCGAGTTCTGCGCGCATCAAGTCCGACTATGAGAGTGCCAAACGCAGACACCGCGGATTCCTGGGATTGTTCAGCATAGACTCGGACAACCTTCCATTCGTACACTATACCATCAGAGTTCCCAAGGCGACGAGGATTAGCATCAAAGACTATAAGTCGAAGACGACGATCGATGACCTTCAGGCAGACGTTGAGTTGGACACGTACAAAGGCGAGGTAGCAATTGGGCGACTCCTGGGTTCTCTTGACTTGAAGACGTACAAAGGCGAGGCCAAAGTCGGATTTGCCGGACTGGCGGGAAGATCCAGGTTCGAAACATACAGAGGGGAAATCGAGATCGCCTTGCCGAAGGGGAAGGGTTTTGATCTCGAGGCAACATTGGGAAGGCATGCGAATTTCAGCTCGGATTTCGAGAGGGTTCGGGATCGTGAAAACGATAGGCGAAGGGGATCCGAAATGCGGACATCCGTGAATGGCGGGGGCCCTCTCCTTCGCATCAAGTCTGATCGCGGGACCGTACGATTGCTTGAACACTAACTTCAATTGGAGCGAATATGAAACGACTGTATCGATCTACTACCGATAAGAAAATTGCCGGCGTTTGCGGCGGCCTTGGAGAATACCTCGCCGTCGATCCAACAGTGTTGAGGCTGATGGTGGCGATCGTCACCATCGCGACCGGGATCTTCCCGGGCATCATCGGCTATATCATCGCATGGGCAATAGTCCCTGAGGCGCCCGCTTCAGTGACACACTAGCCGCTGTTTCTCCTCTTCAAGGTGCTCCTGGAACCTTCAGGGGCGCCTTTCTGTTGTACTGATCAATCCCCATTGAATTTTGAAAAAGGTAAATACCATGACCCAACTTGTGCAAGTCTTTTGGTTCCTTACGTCTCTTTTGTCGTCACCCCAGCTCTCCCCACAGCAGGAAGTGAAAGGCCCCGCGATGAATACATCCATACACGACTTTGCGATGAAAACGATGGACGGCAAGGAGAAATCACTCTCCGAGTACAAAGGAAATGTGCTCCTCATCGTGAATGTTGCTTCGTTCTGCGGATACACGCCGCAATACAAGGACCTTGAGGAGGTCTACAGAAAGTATAAGGATAAGGGATTCCGCATCCTGGCCTTCCCGGCGAACAACTTCGGGGAGCAGGAACCGGGAAGTGACGAGGAGATCAAAACATTCTGCAGCACGAAGTACGATGTCACCTTTGACGTGTTTTCCAAAATCAGTGTCCGGGGAGACGACCAGCACCCCCTCTACCGCTACATCACCAAGGACTCCCCCTTCCCGGGTGAAGTAAAATGGAACTTCCAGAAATATTTGGTCGACCAAAACGGCGGACTTGTGGCGATGTTCCCTTCGAAAACCAAACCGACTGACCGTTTAGTCGTCGAGCGGATAGAAGCTCTTCTTAGGCAGAACTAGAAGCGCGGCCAGAAACATCAACTTTGCCACGAAGTCACCAAGACACGAAGAAGATCTTTAGATTTTCTTCACTTTCAAGAACCTTTGTGACTTTGTGTCTTGGTGGCAGGACTTGTCGGTCGCGTCTCTAGGCGACAGTACCTCGCAGATTGTGGAGCGTGCGACGATCGACATCCTCCACTGTTCTGCTCTCCTTCCACGACGAGCGTCTGGTCATTTGGCGGTGTCAACGATTTGATGCGCTGTTAAACCTTCCTCTTGCAAATACACCTAACAATCAGTTTCTTGTGTGACAGCTGGCAACATCTCAGCGGTGTGCTCTGACTATCTTCTTGCAGGCCGGCATTCATCCATTCTGGAGAGCAATGAGATCATGAAACGACGTGTGTTCCTTTCTGGTATTGCAGGGACTCCCGGAGTAAATCCGATCGACCAGGGAGCCGATACTCCAGCCGTTGAATCGGCATCAGGCGCGGCGACGAAGCCGAGTGCGGAAAAGAGGAGACTCGTTCGATCGACGAAAGGGCTGGAGACACTCTCTGCGGCGGAGTGGAACTCGAAGACGGCTGCTCATCTTCTGCGTCGGACCATGTTCGGCCCGACCCGGGCGGAGATTCAGCAAGCCGCTTCTCAGACGCTCGATGCCACACTCGCCGCTTTGTTCAGCGCTCAGCCAATTCCCGCTCCTCCTGTCGGTCCGACGCCACCGCTTCAGGCAGGACAGACATGGGTGAATACAACATATGATGCCACCTACGATGGATCGTTTGGCGCTTATCTCAAAGCGTGGTGGTTGGGGCTTATGACGAAGCAGGGGATGTCCCTTCACGAGAAAATGGTCCTGTTCTGGCACAATCATTTCGTCTCAGAATATGCCGATATCCAGGACTCGCGCTTCATGTACAAACAGCTCGATCTGTTCCGGCGGAACGCACTTGGTAACTTCAAGCAGCTCGTGAAACTTGTGACGCTCGATCCGGCAATGCTGCGGTACCTCAACAGCAACACGAATATCGTGGGACATGCGAATGAAAACTATGGGCGGGAACTCCAGGAGCTTCTTACGATCGGCAAGGGTCCCGAAATCGCCCAGGGGAACTACACGAACTACACCGAACTGGATGTCCAGGCCGCAGCGAAGGTGCTCACAGGTTTTGCAGACGTTGGTTACCACAGTACGCAGAGTGCATTGATTGATTATTCCTTCACGTCGACGAAACACGATTCCACGAACAAGCAGTTCTCATCCGCCTATGGCAATGCCGTGATTCAGGGAAAAACCGGTGCCGACGGAGCGAAGGAGCTTGACGACTTGTTGGCATTGATCTTTGCCCAGAAAGACACCGATGGCATCAGCAAGGTGGCAAAGTACATGTGCCGAAAGCTGTACCGGTGGTTTGTCTATTATGAAATCGATGGCACGGTGGAGAAGAACGTCATTGCGCCGCTCGCTGCGATTATGGCCTCGAACAATTACGAAATCCTTCCGGTGCTCGACGCGTTGTTCCGCAGCGCGCATTTCTACGATGACAATACCATTGGCTGTCTCATCAAGAACCCTGTCGATTTTGTCGTCGGAGCGATCCGTCAGGCAGGCATCGGCACTCCGGCGCTGACCGATATCGCGTACTACAGGCCCTTCAATGATCTCAGGGGGCGAGCCTCGAACTTGCAGATGAATATTCTTGATCCGCCCAATGTTGCGGGGTGGGAGGCATACTACCAGGTCCCCGATTTTCACGAGCTTTGGATCAGCACGACAACACTCCCTCTCCGAGGTCAATTGACCGATCTCCTCTTCACGGGCCTCGGCGGGCTTACGTTCGACCGGATAGCGTTCGTGAAAACCATGAGCGATCCGGCCGACCCGTACCTCCTTATCGATGATCTGGCGGCCGCACTCTATCCGATCCCGTTGACGAAGACACAGAAGGATTATCTTTTTTACAATGTCATGGGTCTGAAGATAGGCGCTGAATATGAGTGGACAATGCTGTGGAGCACATACTGGGCCTCCGGTGGTCAAACAACCACGAACAAGAACAACGTGTTGAAGTTGCTTGATCCGCTTCTGAAATTCATGTTGCGGATGCCCGAATACCAGCTGTCGTAGATTCGGAAAATATTCTCACGGATTCGGAGAAGCGCCATGGACCGCAGAAAATTCTTGCGAGGATTTGTTCCCGTAACGTCTCTGCCATTCCTGCTCAACGGGCTTCCGCTGCGGGCGTATGGTCGCTCGCCGTTTCTCGAGGCAATTGTGGGCGCGGTGAGGGAAACCGACCGTGTGCTGGTCCTTATCCAGCTCTCCGGCGGGAATGACGGCATCAACACCGTAATTCCGCTTGATCAGATGTCTGCTTACAACAACCTCCGCGGGAATATCGCCATCCCGTCGGCGTCTGTTCTTCCACTGACAACTGCAACCGGTCTGCATCCGGCAATGACCGGCATGCGAACGATGTATCAGGAGGGCAAACTTCTCGTTGTACAGGGTGTCTCGTATCCGAACCCGAACCTTTCGCATTTTCGTGCCACGGATATTTGGCTCACTGCAGCGAACTCGAACGAGTATCTCAATGATGGTTGGGCGGGAAGGTACCTCATCGGGGAATACCCGGGCTTCCCGACCGGCTATCCAAATTCTATTATGCCCGATCCGCCCGCGATTCAGATCGGTGCTGTAACATCTCCGGCGCTCGAGGGCCCGGGGCGATCGTTGGGTATCTCCATCCAGGATCCCACCACGTTCTACCAACTTGTGGCGGGAGCCCCTACAGGCGGTCAGGACACCGCGCCGACAACACCGGCGGGCCGTGAATTGGAATTCGTACGCCTCGTCGCCGCCCAGTCGATTCAATACGCCACACAAGTCAAGGCTGCCGCCGACAAGGTGAAGCTGCAATCGACGTATCCGACGAGCAACTCGCTTGCTGACCAGCTCAAGATTGTCGCCCGTTTGATCGCAGGCGGGATGAAGACGAGGATGTACATCGTGAGCATGGGAGGTTTCGACAACCATTCATCGCAGGTCGATGCAACCGACCCGACCATCGGGACTCATGCGACTCTTCTCAAACGGCTTTCCGATGCGATTGCGGCGTTCCAGGCCGATCTCAAGTACCTTGGTGTTGAGCAGCGGGTGATCGGCATGACATTCTCGGAATTCGGTCGCCGTGTTCAGTCGAATGCGAGCAGGGGGACCGACCACGGAACCGCTGCGCCCATGTTTCTATTTGGAGCCGGCGTCTTGGGTGCAGTCCTCGGCAATAATCCGAGTCTGACGGATTTGACCAGCAGCAACTTGAAGCTGCAGTACGACTTCCGGTCGGCCTACGCCTCGATCCTGAGCCAGTGGTTTGGTGCGGGGACAGACGAGTTGAATGCGGTACTTCTCCGGAGTTTTCAGCAGCTCCCGATCATCAGACCCGGCGTAGCGGTGTCGGCCGAAGAGGGTGCCGGACTTCCCACGGAATATCGGCTCTACGAAAACTTTCCCAATCCTTTCAATCCCTCCACAATGATATCGTACGATCTGCCCGGCGAAGCCGAAGTAACACTGAAAGTGTTTGACATGCTCGGCCGGGAGATTACGACGCTCATCAACGAACGACAGAATGCCGGCCATCACGCTGTCCAGTTTTCGACTACGCCGGGGCTCGCCAGCGGGGCATACATCTACTCGATGAACGCAGGATCATTTTCCGCGCGGAAGAGGATGCTGTTCGTTAAGTAGCGACCGTTTCCAGTGCCTCCTTCTTCTAAGTCCGATATTTGTTGATCGATGTTGTCCGCTAAAAGCGGATGCGCCTTTGGCGCAGATATTCACTACACCCAAAAGCCCATGGTAGGTGCCACGCACCTTCAAGGTAGAAGTCCGACTTCTTCCGGGTTTCGCTGGGTAGAAGTCGGATTTCTCAACGCGGTGCGTGGCACCTCACGGGCAAGTTGAAATTGAATCAATGTCTCACTAGGTTCTCTCCATCGACGAACGCCTCATGCCATTCAGGAGAACATATCTTCGTTTCAAATCACTCTTACCGGAGTCCGTCAGAGATGTTCTGAGCAGCATCAACCAGCGGCTGTTTGCACGCGGCACGCTGCTCCGGAAGTACGGGAGCTGGTTCGATGTCGAATGGAGAAATCGATATCAGTCGCTGACTGAGGATGAGTGGAAGCAAGCCTACAACGAGGCGTGGAAGCACAGAAACAACGATTGCGTTGAAGAAACGGACGCGGAATTGATCCTTGGGGCCCTCGGCCCAAAAGGTTCGGTTCTTGAAGTGGGGGCGGGCATCGGCACACTGGCCATCCGGCTGGCGAAGGAGGGATTTGATGTAACCGGTGTCGACGTCAGTTCGGAAGCTCTGAGGCGTGCACAGGATCGGGCACAACACGAGAACGTTTCGGTTCAGTGGCGCGAAGGATTCGCTGAGGCGCTTCCTTTTCCCGACAAATCGTTCGACTATGTTACGTGCTGTCACACGCTTGAGCACGTGAGGGATCTGTCAAGAGCGACAGCTGAACTCAAGAGGGTCGCCAGACGGAAAGTCGTCGTTCTGACGCCGAAACAGAAGTATCGCCTCTACGCCGAGAACTATCACACCCAATTCTTCGAACACCCCGATCAGCTCACGAACGCCTTCGGACTCACAAGTTTCGAATGCACGGAAATCGACTGCATCGACCATGAGAATGAATTCCAGGGGAAAGCGTTTCTCTATGTCGGAAACCTCGAATGATTACTCACATTCCTCTTGCTCACCCGAAACCTGACGGCGCAGAACTCATCGACATCCTGACCGGACGCAAGCCGCAGGTTCGTACCCCCCTCATTGAGTACATCGTCGACGACGTTGTGATGAAGCCGATTGTTGAGGGGCTCCTCGATCGGCGTTGGGTCCCCTTTGGATCGGACCGTGAATCACAAAAAGCATATCTCGACAACTTTATCGAATTCTGGTACCGTTTGGGGTACGATTTCGTCCGGTTTGAGCAGAGTCTCCCGTTCCCCGAATCCAAACTCATCATCCCCGACGCTGCGCCGGGCTCTTCAAAATCGAGAGAATGGGCAGACGAACACCAGAGCGCTCTTTCGGGGTGGGACGACTTTGAGCGGATTCGGTGGCCGCGGATCGAAGAGTTCGATTTCTTCCCGTACGAGTATCTCAACGATCACCTCCCCGAAGGCATGGGCCTGATCAGTTCCCACGGCGGTGGAATCTTTGAACACATCACTTGGATGATGTCGCTTGAGGGATTTTGCTCAGCGCTGGTGAATGATACTGCTCTTGTGAAAGCTGTCGCGGATAGGCTCGGCGAACTCATGGAACGGTTCTATCATCACCTTCTGGATTTGGATCGATTGATCGCCGTTTTTCCGGGCGATGACATGGGGTATAATGTCGGCACATTGGTCTCACCGGTTGCGCTCAGGACATTCTTCCTTCCCTGGCACAAGAAATTTGCTGCGCTTACTCATGAAAAGGGGCTTCCTTACTTCCTTCATTCGTGCGGGAATCTCGAAAAGATCATGAACGATCTCATCGATGACGTGAAGATCGACGGCAAGCACTCGTACGAGAACAACATCATCCCCGTCCAGGATTTCCAGTTGCGATATGGGAGCCGAATCGCCGTGCTTGGAGGGCTCGACCTTAACATCCTGGGGGCCTCATCGCCGGAGGATGTGCGCGCAAAAACCCGCGCCCTCATTGAGACGTGCGGTGGTCGTGGACGGTATGCGATCGGTTCAGGCAATTCCATACCGAGTTATGTCCCCGTGGACAACTACCTGTCGATGGTCGATGAGGCTGTTGGGATCTCCTCGCCCAATCCAGTATCTGCTGGTTGACTTTGGCTGTCGCCGGGGGTAACTTGGTAGAACGAATCTGGGATATATGCTTCAAGGGAAGGTGACACCATGAGCCGCCACAAGAGCCTACTAGTTCTCGTCTCTCTCTTCATGCTGGTTGCGTTACCCGCCTGTCAGAATCCCGTCGATAGCACTTCGAGTTTCGATGACGTCTATCTCCATGTGAGGGCAAGCTGGTCCCCCGATGGCAGGACGATCGCATTTACCTCCTATGCCCAGAATACCCCGGCAATCTATCTGATGGATTCAGTCGGAGGGAACGTTCGGCAAATCTACAGCGGTGATGGGGTGGGATTGACATGGTCGCCGGATGGCAAATGGCTCGCATTTTGCCAGGGGGGAACACTCTACAAGATCAAGCCGACGGGAGACAGCCTCACGATCGTGACAGATGTTTCAGGAGCCATTCGTCCGGCGTGGTCGCCGAATGGAGCGACAATCGCATTTGTCCAGCGATCTCCCGGGTTCGGGGTCTGGATCTACGATTTGAACAAGAATGCGGCAACGCAGCTTCTCTCGTATGGTGATTTCCCTTCGTGGAATCCTTTGACCGGAGAGTTGGTCGTACTCAGCGCGCAGTTCGATCAGGCTACCGGCTACGTCCTCTATGCTTACAGTGCCGTAGACATTACGAGCACAACTGTGCGATCCCTTGGCTCTTTCGCGACCGCTGCTGATTGCGGATTTTCACAGATCAGTCCGAAAGGGAACACAATCGTTTTCGCGGTCAAGAGGCCCGATGACTACGCGCAGGTCTGGGTTTACAACTTGATTGAGAAGACAATCACCCGTCTCACGGACGATGGCGGCGACTATCCGAGCTGGAATTCGGATGGAACAAAAATCGTCTACACACGCACCCAAACCGGAGACGGTGGGTTGTGGGTGATGAACTTCGACGGAAGCAACAAACGCCGGCTGACGAAGCCGTAAGGTTGTTTCAGCTGAATGCACCGGGCGATGCTTTCTTCTCTCCCTCCTTGCTCACAAGAATAATTGTCGAAAAAGAAGCAACGTTTCTTGACCACATGAAACTCGCCCCGCGACCTCTCAGGAACGAAAGTCCTCTCTTTGCGATGCGCTGCCCAGCCCGATTCAAAGCCACGTGGGCCTTCGTACTGATGTGTGTTCTCAGCGGATGCACGGAATCTCAACCTCCGCCTGACCCTGCGTCGTTGGAAATCCAGAATCGCATCCTTTCTGCAGGAATTCCACCCCGCGTTAGGATGCGAGGCGATTCGATCGAGTCGCTCGAACTGATCCGAACCTTCTATGAAGGACGGAACTATCGTCCCGCATGGTCCGCTTCGGATGGCATTCTTCCGGACGCGGATTCACTCGTCGAAGCGATCAAAGGAGCTGATCGGGAAGGTTTGAGGCCACAGGAGTATCGTCTCGCCGTGCTGGAGTCGGCCCTGATTGAATCTTCCAGGCAACGAAAGGGGCAGGAAAGCCTCGATCCGCCGGCCCGGGCTGACCTCGACTTGCTGTTGACAGAAGCGTTTCTGCTCTACGCATCACACCTCTCGGAGGGGAGAATCGATCACGATTCGCTTCAAGTCCGTTGTTTCGTCGGCAGGAACAATCTGCACCTTGACACACTCCTGGAGCAATCCCTCCAATCACACAGAATTAGAGAAAGCCTCCAGGCTCTGCTTCCGAGGCATTCACTTTATTCAGACCTTCGGGAATTGCTCTCCTCATTCAACGTGATGGCAAGAAGGGGTCGTTGGGGAACGGTGCCGGCAGGACCGCCTTTGAAGGGGGGAGACATTGGCCGCCGCGTGTTTGCACTCAAGAACCGCCTTTGGTTTTCCGGCGAGCTTGTTTCGCGGAGCGGGGCTGGCAGCGACGAGTTCGATTCCACGTTGGCAGATGCCGTGCGGGGATTTCAGAGACGACATGGCCTTGTAGCGAGCGGGGTTGCGGACAGTGCGAGCATCGCAGCATTGAACGTTCCTCTGGAAGATCGCATCGAGCAGATCAAGATCAACATGGAACGCTGGCGCTGGATGCCCCGCACTCTTGGACGGCGGCACATGCGCGTCAATATTCCGGACTTCCGGCTTACGGCGTCGGAGGACGGTCGCGAAGTGATGTCGATGAAGGTGGTGCTTGGTTTGCCGGGCTGGCAGACGCCGGTTTTCAGCTCTGCCATGAATCAGGTCTTGTTCAATTGGCATTGGCTGGCTCCCAAGGACATCGTTGAAAAGGAGCTCATCAACTACATGAAGGCAGATTCGAATTACCTTCGTAGTAATGAAATGTCCCTCTGGCGCCAGTCGGGAGATTCGCTTGTGAAGATCAATCTGCGTCCCGACGAGATTGCACTCATCCAGCCGAAGGATATCGACTTCCGCCTTCGCCAGGAGGGGGGACCGCAAAACATCATGGGGCAGGTCAAGTTTCTCATCCCGAACAAATATAGCGTCTATCTTCATGATACGCCCTATCGAGATGACTTTGCCAAGAGTGTTCGGATGTTCAGTCACGGTTGCATCCGGCTCGAAAAACCGTTTGATCTCGCCGAGCATGTGCTGAGGGAATTCCCGGATTGGAGGAGGGAAAAGATCGACACGGTCATTGCCCACAAAACGGAGCATTCGATTTTTCTCAAGAATCCGATTCCTGTGCATATCGTCTATTGCACAGTGTGGAAGGAGAGGGACGGCTCAGTGCAGTTTCGGGATGACTGCTATGGACTGGACCAGCGATTGGGCGCAGCTTTGCTGCCGCAAAGAAAATGAATTCCGGGATCGTCGGAGGCTGAAGCGCAAGAAATCGCTACTGTGTCGTTGTTTGCAAATTCGCGCGACTGGAGGGTGCTGAGAAAGCACGACATCGACTGAAGTCCCACCCTGCCTGCCAACTCAAAATTACGGGGCGGACAGGGAAGGCACAACGTCACAAAGGCTCCTGCAAGAGAAGAAAATGTAAAGGTCTTTCTTGGTGTCTTTGAGTCTTGGTGGCAAAATCAATGTTTTCAACTGCGCTGCTGGTCCCCTTGTATAAGACCTGCAAAATCGATATACTTCGCACCACCCCCTGAGAGGATCCTGACTCTTGCCCTCCGTTCAGAAGCAGTTCAAACGGCAACTCGACTCACTCGTAAAGGTCTTTGACTTCATTGACCAGTTCGTCGCGCGGGAGAACGTTGACGATGATGCAAAGGGCGTGGTGTGCCTGGCAGTGGAGGAGCTTTTTACAAACATGATCAAGTATGAGGGGGCGAATTCAAACGACATCTCACTGGAACTTCGGGTGGATGGCGAAATGATCATCGTGCAATTGGTCGACCACGATGTCGAACCTTTTGACATGACCAAAAGGCCTGTCCCTGACCTTGGCGCATTGCTGAAAGATCGCAAACCCGGCGGCCTGGGAATATTCCTGACGCAGAAGCTGGTCGATGACATGCAGTATCAGTACGTTGATCGAACCAGCATTATCACCTTGAAAAAGAATTTCCGGAGGAAGTATGTTTGATATCAAGTTGAGCGACAGCGGCGAAGTTGTCCTTTCTGGCCGGTTCGACGCGGCTCAGGTCGAGAAGGCGAAAGCAATTCTTGACCGCCTGACCGTCACCACCTCCGTTGACTTCAAGGACCTCAACTACGTCTCCAGCGCTGGACTTGGTGTGCTCATGGCCACTCAGAAACGCCTCGGCGACAAAGGGCAGAAGCTTATACTCAAGAACGTCACCGGCCACATCAGGGATATCTTTCGTATTGCTCGTTTCGACCTCATTTTTGAGATAGACTAGATGTCCAGTCGAAAAGTCGTGCCACCAAGGCACGAAGTCACAAAGGTTCTTGAAAGTAATGAAAAGTCAAAGATATTCTTCGTGTCTTGCCAGCCCGCTACGCGTTCTGGCGGGGTGACTTTGTGGCAAAGTCGAAGTTTTCGACCGGGCTTCTAGGATCTTATCCGGAGAACACCATCAGCTCTCACCCCGGTATCATCACCTGGAAGGGGGCAAGGCGACTCAAAGAAATCTAGATTCCTGAAAAAACAAGGCGCGAGCTACCAACTTTTCCCATTTCTAACTGTATTTATGCCAGAGCCGCACGATAAAGATCTTGTCAAGCGATGTCTGAAGGGAGACCAGAAGGCGTTCGAGATGCTCCTCGATCGCTATCAAAAGCCGGTCTACAACGTGGCTTTGCGAATGGTCAACAACATCGATGACGCTGCAGACCTGACACAGACGGTCTTCATCAAAGCATACGAAAAGCTCAATTCTTACAATGATCGCTACAAATTCTATAGCTGGCTCTACAGGATTGCCGTTAATACTTCCCTCAATTTTGTGGAAAAAAACAAACGGCAGGACTTGCTCGGCGATCGGGATGTCCTACAAGGATCTGATGTCGAAGATGAGCTTGAATCCCTGGAGCGGGTCGAAAAACTTGAGGAAGCAATTCTCGAACTGCCGCCGGAATACCGAATAGTCATTGTCCTCAGGCATTTCCATGATCTCTCATATAATGAGATGGGAACAATCCTCGACATCCCGGAAAAGACGGTCAAGTCAAGACTTTTTGCGGCGCGTCAATTGCTGAAAGGTCTGCTGTTGAAATCTGGCCTGATGGAATAAATGAACGAGTGGAATATCGGAGTTCTGGAATGATGGAAGAACGATACATCGAGTTGATGAACAAAGAAATTGATGGCTTGAACACGCCGTCAGAAAGTCGTAATCTCCAGACATACCTCAACAGTGATAGCGAAGCGAAGAAGTTCTTCGATGATCTTCAGCGAACGGCGAAAGCCCTTCAGGGAGTTGAAGAGAAAGAGCCTCCTTCGTATTTGAGGAACCACATTCTGAATTCGATCAAGTTCACGCCAACAACCCGGGCATCGCAACCCGGCTGGATTGGGCAATTGGCCGAAACGTTCCAAAGTCGTTCATTCAGACGCTACGCTTTGGTGTTTGCCTCAGGGCTTTGCGTTGGCATACTGTTCTTTGTTTTCGCAAATCCGTGGCGCAAAGAATTGACAGACACAACGAAATTAAGCGGATCCATGGCACTGTTTCCCGACCTTTCCCATTTACAGGTTGTAGATTCCGTTCATGTTGAGAGTGAGGGAATTGATGGAGCCTTCAAGACGTACAGGAATGAGGGGAGGATCTTCGTTGAAATCGCACTCCAATCTGCTGAAAATGTGAGGATCGAGTTGAACAGCGATTCTGCTGAACTCGTGTTTGGGAGTGTCGGCAGGCTCGCCGGGACAGAGGGGGATGTGAATGTCACACAGGGAAAAATCATTTTCACCGGTGTGAACTCAGATCGAAGCATTGTCACGTTTTCTGAAGTTGGCTTCGCACAAAGGCCCATTGAAGGGCGCATCTATGAAGGAGGTTTGATCGTCCACAGCGTCACGCTCCGTATCAAATGAGTTGTTCTTGCTGATGCAGCTTGAGCGACACGTGAGATCGAATTCGTGTACCCAACACGGCGGCAAAATTCACTGTTCTTCCCCATTTCAAGAAGGAGGATCCTATGGAACAATCAAAAAAGAACAACCCTTGGCCGAAGAGGTCCGGATGGTTGATTGGCGGTGCGGCAGTGGCAGTGGTGCTCATTGGATATTTTGCTCTCTTCTATCCCTGGCCGGCAAACGAAGATGTCTCAGGCACCATGGGTGGGGTGAAGAAGTACCGATCTGAGCAGATCACTGACAAGGATGTCAAGCTCGAAGGCCAGGTGGGTCAGGCCGGGGAAAGAAATGCGGCCTTCGACAATGCCACGCTGGACCAAAAGTCCACAATGTGGGAAAGGGCATCGCTTGACGAGAAAACTGCTTTTCTGGGAAAGGCACCGATGGAGTTGAAAACAGCTTTGGTGGACAGGGCCTCCAAAGAGGAAAGAGCCACTCTTCTCGAAAAGACCACAATGGAGTTGAAGTCGAGCTTCGTAGAGAGAGCTTCGTTGGACGCGATGGCAATGCTGTATGAGAAGGCGCCCATGAACTTGAAGGCGGAGCTTCTTGCGAAGGCGCCGGCGGAGTTGAAGGCGTACGTTTTCGAGAAGCTCTCAATCGACCTGAAACAAGCGCTCTATCAAAAGGTCGCGGTTGAGGGCAAGTCCACACTTCAGGAGAAGGCTGCGTTCTTCGAGAAAGCGACTGTCAGCGAAAAGGCAGCTCTGGTCAGCAAGGCTCCGGCGGATTTGTTAGGGAAGATGTTCGAGAAGTCGCCCATCGACCTGAAGGCCCAAATGGTCGGCAGGGCCCCCATGGAACTCAAGGTGGAGTTGATCGCCAGGGCGACGATGGATGCCAGAGCCTATTTGGTTGAGAAAGCGCCGATGGATCTCAAGGCGCCCTTGCTCGAGAAGTCCCCGATGGATCTGAAGGCGATGATCTTCGGGAGAGCGTCAGTGCAGGAGAAGGCGAGCATCCTCGACAACGCTTCGTACCAAGAGAAGCAGGCATTGCTGGAGAAAACGGAACTCCAGAAGAGCATCCAGCAGTAACCATCGCAAAAGGTCAGACGGCACACAGACCAGCGAGCTGAATGGTTGCCGCCTGGAAATCGAAGTCAAGGAAGATGCGGCAGGCGCATAGTCTACCGTAGCTTCCTTGACTCGGCTATGTACCCCCAACGGCTATGTCCCTTACCCCTGGCGTAATTCCTCACTGTCATCGAATCTTTTTGCCTCTTCAATCGGCCATGAAGAACCCCACCGCTCCCCTTACGCTGGGCACGCTCCTTTTCTTTGTGCTCTCGGTCCTTTCGTTTGCGCCCTCTGAGCTCTGTGCGCAATACTACTCGGTCCAAACGAAGAATCTCAATCTCGTTTACTATGACCAGGACCACTACTATGTCGTTCCGCACACAGGGCGCTGTTTTGAGAACTCTCTGGCTTTCCAAGGGAAGCTTTTCGGCTATACGCCGAGCGAACCAGTGCTTATCCTGTTGCAGGATTTCAGCGACTATGGATATGCGGGCGCTACTTCGCTTCCGTTCAATTTCATGACCGTCGGGATGGAGTCCTTTGAATATGTGTACGAAACGTCCCCGACGAACGAGCGCATGAATTGGGTCATGAGCCACGAGCTGACACACATTGTGGCTTCGGACAAAGCTGCAGCCACTGATAAATTCTTCCGGTCGCTCTTCCTCGGCAAAGTCATGCCCACATCGGAGAACCCCCTCTCGATGCTTTACACATATTTGACAAACCCGCGGAGGTATGCTCCTCGCTGGTACCATGAGGGCATCGCCGTTTTCATGGAGACATGGATGTCGGGAGGCATCGGGCGTGTGCTGGGAGGATATGATGAGATGGTGTTCCGGACGATGGTGCGCGATAGCGTTTACTTCTATGATTTCGTAGGTCTCGAGTCCGAAGGAACGGCTGCTGACTTCGAGATCGGTCAGAACTCATATCTCTATGGAACCCGCTTCTTGAGCCATCTTTCAAGTCAGTACGGCCCGGAAAAGGTGCTGAAATGGTACAATAGAACTGATGAGAGTAAGGCCGATTACGTTTCCCAATTCCAAAATGTCTATGGGGTGCAGCTGGATGAAGAATGGTCAAAGTGGATTCGTTCGGAGCGCGATTGGCAGGACGAGAACCTCAAGACCATCCGAACTGTGCCCGTGACTCCCTTCCGGTCGATTGTCGCGGAAAATCTTGGCGCAGTTTCGCGCAGCCACTATGATCCGAGGACGAACAAACTTTACGCTGCAGTTAATTACCCGGGAAGCTTTGCCCACATCGAAGAGATCGACATGGGAACGGGAAGCAGAAGGAGAATTTGCGACGTGCCGACACCGGCGATGTACTATGTGACCTCGCTGGCGTACGATTCCGCCACGGGCACGCTCTTCTTCACGACGCAGAATAGCTGGATGTGGCGCGACCTTAACGCGGTAGACGTCAAGACAGGCAAGACGCGCATGGTGCTCCAGGATACGAGGACGGGCGATCTCGTCTTCAGCGCGGCGGGTCGCGCTCTCTGGGGGGTGAGGCACCGGGATGGGTATTCATCACTTGTCAGAATCGGAGAACCATACGCCTATGTGTATCCGGTTGCGACGTTCGATTACAGGCGCGATATCTACGATATCGATGTTTCCCCTGATGGGCACTGGGTGACGGCTTCTCTCCTGGAGGTGAGCGGTCGTGTGAAGCTCATCCGTATGGAAGTTGAAAAGCTTCTGAAAGGCGACGCCTCCTACGAGGAGCTGTATGAATTCGAGAATAACTCTCCCGCGAATTTTGTGTTTTCGCCGGATGGGAAATATCTGTTTGGGACGTCATACTATACAGGTGTTTCAAATGTCTATCGGTACGACTTCACCGAGAAGAAAATGGAGGTCCTCACCAACAGCGAAACGGGGTTTTTCCGCCCCCTCCCCCTGAAGGAAGACTCGCTCCTGGTCTGGCGATATTCCAAGGAGGGTTTCGGCCCTGTGGTCATTGCGGTGCAGTCGCGCGAGGATGTTCCTCCCATCAAGTATCTTGGCCAAGAGACAGTCGAGCGATTTCCGGTCGTCACGACTTGGGCAATCGGATCACCCCTTGCCGTCAATATCGACTCGCTGATCACGTACAAAGGTGAGTATGGCGCATTCCGGGATGCCAGATTGGCGTCGCTGTATCCGGTCGTTGAAGGGTACAAGGATTTCGTTTCTGGTGGCATCCGAACGAACGTTGGTGATCCACTTGGTCTAAACCGGATCGATCTCACAGCATCGTACTCTCCGACCTCCGCCGTTCCGCCCGAGGAGCGCGTGCATGCCACACTTCGGTATCGGTCAATCCTCTGGAATATCACGGCGACGTACAATCGGGCCGACTTCTACGACCTCTTCGGACCGACAAAGACCAGCCGGAAAGGATATTCGCTCTCGCTTCAGTACAAGAATGACATTTTGAATGACCCGCCGAGGTCCATGGGATACTCGATCGGCGTTGCCGGGTATGCCGGGCTCCAACGGCTGCCTGACTATCAGAATGTCGACGTTTCGTTTGACAGATTCCTGACCGGCCAGGCGAAAATCAACTACAAGAACACGCGCAAGACTCTGGGCGGACTCGAGCCCGAGGAGGGGGTGCTGTGGGATCTTCAAGCGCAAGGGTATTATGTCAAATCGACCCTCTTCCCCCGCATCTTTGGGAATGTGGACTACGGTTTCTTGCTTCCCATCCATCATTCGTCACTCTGGCTGCGAACCTCGGCCGGCTTCGCCCATGGGGATCGCGGCGAGCCATTTGCAAATTTCTACTTTGGTGGTTTCGGCAATAACTGGGTCGACTACGCCGACGCAAAGCGGTATCGGGAATACTACAGCTTCCCGGGAGCGGAGCTCAATGCGATCGGTGGTACGAACTACGGAAAGCTCATGCTCGAGTGGACTCTCCCTCCGCTTCGATTTCGTCGGCTTGGTGTTCCCAGCTTCTATTGCACCTGGGCGCACGCGTCGTTGTTCTCGTCTGTGATCTCCACGAATCTCGATAGTCCTCCCGATAGAAATACCTATGCGAACGTTGGAGGGCAGGCGGATTTCAAGATGGTGGTCTTCTCTCGTCTTGACGTGACCCTTTCCGTGGGCGCGGCAATCACCGCTGAAAAGAATCAACGTCGCAAGCACGAGTTCATGATCTCGCTCAAAATTCTGTAGCGAAAAGCTAGCCATCCGATAATCCCCGTTCACGGGGTAAATCGGACGGCTCGAAAACTCACAAAACCCGAAGGGTTTCGCGCTTACGAAGGCGTCCCCGCCAGCCTCATAGGATGCATCGAGGCGGGCTGGCCCGCCAGACCGACTTGGATCGCCGAAGTCGGGCTGGGACTTCAGTCGATGACGGGAGCTGAGATGGCGTTTCTTAATTGCTGCTTTGTGCAAGCTCAACCAGCGACATCCAAACGCAGTTGAAACTCATCGCCCTTATCTCGTTCGTTAATCTCGCTGTCTCCGTATTGCCGGTGCTGGTATTTCTGGCGACGCTGGTGTTTCTCGACAGCTACAAGCTTGTGCGGTTCCGCGCGATCGCCCTCGCACTTGGCGTTGGCTGCCTGGCCGGCGGAGTGAGTTTCCTGCTCAACAACGGTGTGCACGCAGCCGCTGGATTGGAGGATGTCTTCTACCGGAGATACGGCGCCCCGATCATCGAGGAGTTGATAAAATCCCTGTATTTGATTTACCTCATCAGAATGAAACGCGTGGGTTTCATGGTCGACGCTGCGGTCTTTGGATTCGCGATCGGCGCCGGATTCGCGCTCGTTGAAAACGCGTACTATGTCGAAAGACTGCAAGAAGCCAACCTGCTGGTTTGGATCATCAGGGGATTCGGAACGGCAATCATGCACGGGGGTGCGACGGCAATCCTCGGCATCATCTTCAAAAATGTGTCAGACCGTGCTGCATCAACCACGGCGGGCGCATTCGTTCCGGGATTCGTCATCGCGGTGCTGCTCCATTCGTTCTACAATCACTTCTTCTTCGGACCCGTCATTTCGACATTCCTTATTATCGTTCTCCTGCCGGCGGTTATGATCGTTGTCTTCCAGCGGAGTGAAGTGAGTCTGCGGCAGTGGTTGCGTGTGGGATTCGATTCAGATCAGGAGTTGCTGGAGACTTTAACGTCGGGGAATTTGATGGAGACGCCGGTCGGTACGTACCTCCAGTCGCTGCAAACAAGATTCAATCCTATTGTGGTTGTCGACATGATCTGCTACTTGCGGATTCACGTCGAGTTGTCGATTGAGGCGAAAGGGATTCTCCTTATGCGGCAATCGGGATTCGAGCTTCCGCCAGATCCGACGGTTGCTGAGAAGTTTGCCGAATTGCGATCGCTGGCGAGGAATATTGGACAAACGGGAAAGCTCGCTTTGTTGCCTTTTCTCCACACCAGTGACAGAGAACTTTGGCAGCTTCACATGTTGAAGGTCCAATAGCGTTCGAAAATGAACAATCGTAACTGCTAATGTTGCCAAATACTGTTAGCATAGCGAGAGACGTTCCGATTATCACAAGTTGACTTTAGCTTTGTGTTGATGTAGCTTGCCTGCCGTGCGTCAGTGTTCGTCTCACTTCCACCAGGACAGGCTGATGAAAGACAAGCCTCCAGCGACGAAGTTTGGGATTCTCGCCCGCAACAATCAGAAATGCCGCACAACCAACCGCAGCTTTCCTCTGCAAATAGAAGGTCTCTCATAGACTAGGAGGTAACCATGACTACTCTTCTCTGGATACTGCTGTCGATTCTCACAGCAGTCATCTTCCTTATCATCCTGCCGTCAATCCGTCGCGTCGGACCTACTGAAATCGGTCTGCCGATGAAGCGGTTTTCATTGAAGAAACTCGCTGAGGACAACCCCATCGCCTTCAGCGGAGAGCCGGGCTATCAGGCCACACTGCTCATGCCGGGACTGCGCTTCAAACTGAATATTCTCTACAATGTAAAGACATACCCCTGGGTGCAGGTTCCTGCCGGCGAAATTGGTGTCGTGATTGCACAGGTAGGTTCGCCGCTGCCGATCGGGGCCAAATCGGCTGTGTACAAGAAAGAGTTCGGGAATTTTTCAGACGTTGAGAAATTTGTAAAGAACGGAGGACAGAAGGGCGTCCAGCGGCCGGTGCTTTCACCGGGAACTCTTGCGCCCATTCACCCCGTGGCTTTTCTCGTTATCACAAAACGGCAGTTGTACGGAATTCCTGTCGACCCTGAGATCAGAGAAAAGATGTCGCGCGACGGAGTCTTGCGACCGGAGTCGTTCGGTCTGACGCCTCAGCAACTCGAGCTGGTTCGGATCGGCCCTGAGGAGGTGGAGGGGGGCCATGTTCTGGACAAAGTCGGTATCGTGACGACGTATGAAGGCGAGCCTCTTCCGTCGGGTCACATCGCGAGTCGCATCGGCAGTTTTGACGATATCTCCGCCCTGGAGGCAAAGGGCGAGGCCACGGACGCGGAAATTACAGAGACTCTTCTGGGGAGCAAGAACACCGTTCATAACAATTATCAGGATTTCCAGGGCTTCCTGGATAACGGCGGAAAAATCGGCCTGCAGCACGATCCGTTGCTCTACGGCGCCTATACGTTGAATCCGTTTCTGGTACGCGTCGAGATGGTTCCTATGCTCGTCGTAAAGCAAGGCGAGGTGGCGGTCATCAAGTCGTACGTCGGCCTGGCGACAAAGGACATGTCGGGAGAAGCCTTCAAATTTGGGTCGCTGGTGCGGCCTGGTCACCGGGGCATCTGGCAGGAGCCACTCCGGACAGGGAAGTACCCGATCAACCCGCGTTGCTACGAAGCAGAAATTGTTCCTACCGCGATACTCACTCTGAACTGGGCAGAACAAGTGTCTGCCGCACACAACCTGGACAAGAATCTTGTGCAAATCGTAGCAAAAAGCCGTGAAGGATTTGTCTTCAAGATCGACCTTCAGGTGCAGATTCACGTGCCGGACAAGAAGGCGCCGCGAGTGATCTCAATGGTTGGTACGATGTTCAATCTTGTGAACGAGGTACTGCAAGCCGCCGTCGGCAACCACTTCCGTGACAAGCTGCAGAGCATGAAGGCGGTACAATTCATTGAAGAGCGCCAGAAAGTCCAACAAGAAGCGTTCGAGCACATCGAGTCTCAGCTGAGACAATATGAAGTGGAGACCCGGGGAGCATATATCCAGGATGTTATCCTGCCCCAGGATATCGTGACGGTGCTGACGCAGAGAGAAATCGCGGCGCAACAGATCGAGACCTTCCAAAAGCAGAAGTCTGCCCAGGACCAGAGAATTGAGATGGAGAAATCCAAAGGCGTCGCGGACAAGCAAGCGGACCTTGCGTCTTCTGAAGTGAACGTGAATATTCAGGAGAACAAGACCTCGGCCCGGAAAATCGAAGCAGACGGCGAGGCGACCTTTACCCAGATGACCGGACAAGCGAAGGGAGCCGAAGTCCGTGCTATCGGAATGGCGAAGGCAGAGGCGTATGAGCGGCAGGTCGCGGCTCTTGGCAAGGACGCCACGGCATTTGTGAACGCGATCACCGCGCTTGCAGACAAAGGCATCAAGATCGTTCCGGATATACTCGTTGGGGGTGGCGGTCAGCAGTCCTCTCTCGTCGACGCTTTGCTGGCCATGGTCATGCGAGGTGGGGTTAAGGGGCTGACGCCGGGAGAAACCAAGCAATAACGTCCGGAGGTTGCTAAGTCAAGGTCTAATTGATTGCATGAGAGGTTCACCACATTGCACTTCCTCCACTCCGTTAGGCCTGCTTGCCCCGGGGTTGTCGGGGCCCGCCGCAGGCGGGAGTGGAATCTTTCTAGAAGGCATCTCAAAAACACTTGTCAAAGAAGGGATTGTCATTCCCGCACGTCTTGAGCGGCCAGCCCGCCGGCGGCCCGCCCGAACGACTTGGTCGGGCGGGTCTGGCGGGGAATCCAGACAGCGCGTTCTGGACTCCCGATTGAATCGTTCGGGAGTGACAACCATTTATGAGTCGCGTTCTAAATGAATCAGCTGATATGATTGGTCAGACTATCTCCCACTACAGGATTCTCGAGAAGTTAGGCGGCGGAGGTATGGGTGTAGTTTACAAGGCCCATGACCTCAAACTCGACCGCGATGTTGCCCTCAAATTCCTCCCCCCGGAGTTGACTCTCGATGCCCAAGCGAAGGAGCGTTTTGTCCACGAAGCGAAGGCCGCTTCTTCTCTCGACCACAACAATATCTGCACCGTGTACGATGTGGATGAGTCGGTGGATGGGCAAATGTTCATTGCAATGGCGTGCTATGAGGGAGAAACGCTAAAATCTCGAATTGCGAAAGGTCGATTGCGAATTGAAGATGCGACGGGCATCGCCATCCAAATCGCCCAAGGCCTAGCCAAAGCACACGAAGGGGGGATCGTTCATCGTGATATCAAGCCGGCGAACATCATGATCACGAGGGACGTCGTGGTCAAGATCGTTGATTTCGGATTGGCGAAGCTGAGCAGTGCGACGAAGATCACGAAGACCGGCAGCACGCTGGGAACCGTGGCGTATATGTCCCCGGAGCAGCTTCAAGGTGGCGATGTTGACGCACGGGCGGACATTTTCTCCCTTGGGGTTGTCTTGTATGAGATGCTGACGGGGAAGACCCCGTTTCGTGGTGATCACGAAGCAGCGCTCATGTATTCGATTGTCGCCGAAGAGCCCGAGCCGCTCCAGCACTACATTGCGGACGTCCCGTCCGAGCTCATTCACATTCTTGGCCGCGCATTGGAGAAGTCTCCCGCCGATCGCTACAAGATGATGAATGACCTCTTGATCGATCTGAGGAGGTTCAGTAGGGAGACTTCAAAGGTTTCGATGCCCACATTTGGAACAAGGAAGAGATCGCCATTTGCATCTCGTTTTGTTCTGTCAGTCGCTTCGGTCGTAGTGCTTGCAGCTGTTTCGATTGTGGTTGTTCTCCTTAGTCAACCGAGGAAACTGCCGCGGGTAAATCCGGACCTCAAGGCCGCGGTAGTGCCGTTGAATGTCAAGGACGTCGCCTACTGCAGCCTATCTCGCGATGGCAACTGGATTGCATTCGGGGGGCAAGATGGAAACGGCAAGTGGGACATCTACTACATGAATTCCTCTGGTGGTGCAGTCAGAAGGGTGACGAAGGATTCTTCCGCAATGGCGTCTGCCCGAGATTGCTCTAGTGATGGTGCGTGGATCCTGTACGCGCGTCGGACGGGCAACCGTTTTGAAGTCGCGGCAGTTCCAACTCTCGGCGGAGCAGTACGTGTGATTACCGGTGGCTTGCTGCCGGAATTCTTGCCGATGAGCGATAGAATTCTCTACGTCAGGGGCGGCTGGACAGGAGTACCGAGCAAGTCGGGGAAATTCGAGCTCTGGTCAATCAAGATTGATGGCAGCGACGATCGCTTCGTCTTCGTCGATCCAGGATATTCGGATGAATCGGGAAGTCTCTCGTTTTCCTATAGTGTCTCTCCGAACGGGAAAGCGATCGCATGGATCAAAACCTTCGCCGATTTCTCACAGGACATTATCACACACGACCTTGAGACAGGAAATGAAAGTCAAGTGACATTCAGCCGCACAGCCAAAGACGATGTGTTCTGGACTCGCGACAATTACCTGATCTACTCGGCGTACGCAAGTGGCAACTATGATCTTTGGATGTGTCCAGCGGAAGGAGGTGCTCAGCAACAATTAACGCGCAGCAGGAATGATGAGATGTATGGGGAGCTCAGCGACGGGGGAGCCAAGTTGCTCTACTACGAGGCAAACCACACCGGAAATATCAAAATGATGGATCTCGAAACCGGAAGGGTCACGTCAATCACCTCGGATGATCGAAATCGCGCAGCTCTATGCGTGTCTCCAGACTTGAGGTATGTGGCATGCACAAACGTTGCCAGCACCGTCGATCCTGCTACTTCGTACTGGTTTACATGGCAAGGAATTCAGGTCGTTGACCTCAAAGGTGAATATCCTACCCGCACAATTTCATCCGACGAGAGAATTGCTGGGACTAAATCATGGTCGCCTGGGGGTGCGTGGATTGCATACGCGAGACTCCCAGATAGTGTTGACGGCACCACAAAAATCTGTATCGTTGACCCGTTTGCGGGAACGCGTTCGAAAGTCGTGGCCGAGACAAAGGAGAAGGCGCTTTCGTCGCTTAACCTGAGATGGGTGAATCCGGATACGCTCAGATGGTTTTCGGGAATGAAGACCTGGATTTGCTCGATTAACAACTCACAGCCCGTGCAGCTATATGAGGATTCAACCAGTGCCTATGTTATTCAAGGTGGGAAGTACATATTGTTTCGGGACTATCGTTTGGGGCGACAGGGTTGGTGGGTAGACGCGTCAGGAATGTCTGCAACCAGGGGCGCAGGAGGTGCACGCAGAGTTCTGGATCCTGTGAGCACGACAATTGCTCCAGGCGGTGATTTCATGCTTTACTCACCCAAGCCCGGCGAGCTTCACCGACTCTCTCTTCCTGATGGAAAGTCAAGTCGCGTGCCATACAGTGTACCGCCCTTATCACAATGGCGTGTGATTAGTCAGGATGGGAAGAAGATGGTCTACGTCGAGCAAGCTATCAATTCCAAGCTGATGCTCTGGGAGAATCCGTTCACGAGAGATTGATTGAGATGATCAATCGAATCATCGGGCCACTGAAAAATGATAAGGTTGGCAACCTAACCAATCAACCATTCTACCAACCAGCCTTCAAGTATGATCGGCCAAATTCCAAAATTCCCCACGAGCGTATTGTGCGAGAGGAAGGAATTTTGAGAATCCCGACCGCTTTTTGGTCGGGACCTGAACACATAGCGCTATGATCGGAACAACAATTTCACATTATCGCATTCTCGAGAAGCTTGGGGGAGGTGGAATGGGCATCGTCTACAAAGTCCCAAAACTGCCCACGAGTGTTTCCCAACGAGTGGTAGCAGTTTTGAGGATCCCGACTTTCTCTGTCGGGACCTGCAAGGAGTCAGCATGATTGGTCAGACAATCTCCCACTACATGATCATTGAGAAACTTGGCGGCGGAGGTATGGGCATTGTTTACAAAGCCCACGACCTCAAGCTCGACCGCTTCGTCGCCCTGAAATTCCTCCCGCCCGAACGAACCCGTGACCCGGAAGCCAAGACGCGCTTCATCCATGAAGCAAAAGCCGCCTCTGCTCTGCAGCATAGCAGCATATGCACAGTTCACGACATCGATGAGACCGATGATGGGCAGTTGTTCATCGTCATGGATTGCTACGAGGGTGAAACACTCAAGAAGAAGATCGAACGCGGGCCCCTTCCCATTGCAGAGGCAGCGGCGATAGCTCATCAGATAGCACAAGGACTTTCCCGCGCCCATGAAGCCGGTATCGTGCACCGCGATATCAAACCTGCGAATATCATGGTGACGAATCGTGCTGAAGTGAAGATCGTCGATTTCGGTCTGGCGAAACTATCAGGGCGAACGCTTCTGACAAAGTCAGGCACAACGCTTGGGACCGCTGCCTATATGTCTCCCGAGCAGGCGAGAGGCGAGCAGGTAGACCAACGATCTGATATCTGGTCGCTGGGGATCGTTCTCTACGAGATGCTCACTGGTAAACGACCCTTCGATAGCGAATACGAGCAGGCCCTTGTCTACTCTATCATCAACCAGGATCCGAGGCCGATGCGAGACCTTCGACCTGAAGTGCCCGAGGCAATGGAGAAGATTTGCCAGCGAGCGATGGCAAAGGATGTGAAAGATCGATACCAGACTGCTGCCGAACTCATCAATGATCTTGAGTCATACCGGACCGGGACACGGCTTTCTGAGAAAACGCTGAAGGTCCAAACGAAGAAACGCATCTACATCTATGCAGCACTTGCTGTGATTGTCATTGTGATTGGAGTCCTAGTCATTTTATCGACCGGCAAGGTCGAAGTGTTCGATCGCATAGCTGTCCTGCCGTTTCGCAATCTGTCCGGTGAAGAGAAACAAGAATGGTTGGCCGACGCGATGACAGAGGAGGTTACGTCAAGACTTCAAGAGGTCGCCGCACTCCGCGTTCCCTCCAGCAGGGGAGTTATGAAATACAAAAACAGCAAGGAGAGCTCAAGTGAGCTGGCGAGGATTCTGCATGCAAAGGCGCTCGTGGATGCCTCGGTGCTTGTGGATGCTGGTGGGCGCGTTCGTGTCCTGGCTAAACTGATTGAGCCTTCGACCGATTTTGCTCTCTGGTCGGCCAGTTTCGATGGCACCAAAGAAAACATCCTCGAGCTCCAGAGCAGGATTGCTCAAGCTGTGGTCAAAGAGGTGCGTGTGAAAGTGTCTCAGGCAGAACTTGGCCGACTTGGTCGCTTTCGCAAAAAAGTCGATCCCCAGGCGTATGAGCTATGTCTGAGGGCACGCCAGGCATCCTGGCAGCTTTACTCGACTCAATCGAAGAGTCAATGGGATAGCTCGCTGGCGAATCTACAGAGGGCGATCGATATCGAGCCCGACAACGCATTCTACTATGCGACACTCGTCGGTGCCTATGACGCGGGAATGAATAACCAGCTTGTCTCGTCTTCTGAGGCACTTCCGAAGTTGCGGGTGGCGGCAGAGACCGCGATGAAGCTCGACCCAGAGCTTGCAGAAAGTCATTATGGCGCAATGACGGCTCGAGCGAGTCTGTACGATTTCAGAGAGGCTCTGTTACACTCTGCCCGAGCGTTGGAGCTCAGTCCAGGAAACTTCACAGTCAACCTCTTCAGTGCCAACCTCTTAACGTGTCTTGGTCGGTGGGATGAGGCGCTGTTGATACTTCGACGTTTGCATGAGCTCGATCCCGTACAATACAGTGAGATGGGATGGGTAGTTGGTCAAGATTACTTCTTTATGCGACGGTATGACGATGCGATCGTGTTCTTGCAGGAATGGCTTCAGAGGGATTCGGGAAACGAATCAGCGCGGTGGCATTTGGCGATGGCGCTGTCGATGAAAGGCTTGCATGTGCAGGCGCTGGCTCAGTGCGATAGCATGAAACACATTGGATCACTGCTTCGCCCTGCCTTGCTGGCAAGAGCTGGGAATCGTACTCTTGCTGCAGAGGCCTACAAGCGCGTTCGCATTCCTACCCCTTACTACAATGCCCAGTTCTTTGCAGTTCTCGGAGAACGGGATACAGCGTTTCGGTGGCTTGCGCGTGCGTATCGAGACCCCGAGGCCGCGATGATCGCCATGAATATCGATCCCTTTATGGACAACCTGCGAGACGATCCACGTTTCAAAGAGCTTCTGAAGAAAATGAATTTGCTTGATTGACTGGGCATATGAGGATCCCGCTGATTCTTAGCGGGACCTGAACGAAGGAACTATGATCGGACAAAGGGTATCACACTATAAGATTCTCGAAAAGCTTGGTGGCGGAGGGATGGGCGTGGTCTATAAGGCCGAAGATACCACACTCAAGCGCACCGTTGCCCTGAAGTTCCAAAATTCCCCACGAGCGTTGTATGCGAGTGGATGGAATTTTGAGAATCCCGACATCCTGAGCGAGCGAAGCGAGTCGAAGGATTGTCGGGATCTGCAGGAGGTTACATGATCGGTACTACCATCTCTCACTATAAGATTTTAGAGAAGTTGGGCGCAGGTGGAATGGGCATCGTGTACAAAGCCCATGACACCAAGCTGGACCGCGATGTCGCGCTCAAGTTCCTTCCCCATCACCTCAACGCCACAGCTGATGAACAGGCGCGCTTCCTTCAAGAAGCACGCGCTGCCTCGGCTCTCAACCATCCAAACATCTGCGGAATCCATTCGATTGGCGAGGATGGGGACAAGCAGTTCATCGAAATGGAGTATGTGGATGGCAAGACGTTGAGGCAAATGGTCCCTGTGCAGAAAACGCAGACCGCCATCGATTATGCGATTCAGATCGGGGAGGCGCTCCAAGAAGCTCACAGCAAAGGGATCGTGCACCGTGATGTGAAGACCGAGAACATCATGGTCAACTCCAAGAACCAGATCAAGGTGATGGACTTCGGTTTGGCCAAGCTGAAAGGCTCGTTGAAGCTGACGAAGACGTCGAGTACGGTTGGAACTCTGGCGTATATGGCGCCGGAACAGATTGAGGGTGGCGAAGTGGATGCCCGCAGTGATATCTTCTCATTTGGCGTCGTGTTGTATGAAATGCTGACCGGACATCTCCCGTTCCGGGGAGAGCATGAAGCAGCGATGGTGTACTCGATCGTTAACGAAGAACCGACGCCCATTCAGAAGTACCTGCCAGAGATCTCATCTGAATTCGTGCACATTCTGAACCGAGCGCTTGAAAAAGATCCCAATGACCGATATCAGAATGTGGCGGAGATGGTCATCGATCTTCGAAGGCTGAAGAAGCAGACAAGCAGAGTCTCCCGGCCGGTGCCGAGCATGGAACTTTCCGGAGGCGCGAACGAATCAACTGGGAAGTCTTCACAGGCTTTGCTGCGGCCCCCAAGGAAACTGTGGCTCGCCCTTGCCGCAATGGTCCTGGTGATCGCCGTTGTCGGCGTGTTGCTGATGAGGAAAGGGACGCCGCAGCTCAATTCAAACATGACGTTTCGCACAATCCAGGTGCCCTTCAGTGAGTTCCAGTACCCTGGACTCTCTCGGAACGGCGACTATGTTGTTTTCCATGCCCCTGATGCGAACGGTAAGTGGGATTTGTACTGGATGCACAACTCGGGCGGGGACGCCCGAAGAGTCACGTTTGATTCAAGCGAACCTCCCCCTGGTAGAATGCTGATGGCAGACATTTCTCCGGATGGCAGCCAGATCGCTTACACACGACTAGGTGCGGTCAATGCTTTCCCTGAAATATGCGTTGTCTCATCAAACGGAGGAACTGGGAGGCGAATCGTAAAATTGGGAGGCAGCCCGCGCTGGCGCCCCGACGGCAATCGGATTGGATATCTCTGGCTGACCGAATCATTGAAGTCTGGGGTCTTCAGTGTGAACCCCGATGGCACCGACCAAAGGATTGAATTCGTTGATTCGCTGGGGACGTCGGTCCCGGGTACCAACTTCTCCTTTGCCTGGTCGCCTGATGGACGATCGATTGCGTGGATAAGGACGTTTCCGAATGCGACCGCCGAGTTGATCGTCCACAATCTGCAATCAGGTGAAGAGAAACAGCTTACTCATGATGGTAAGAATCTGGATGAAGTCTACTGGACTCCGCAGAATATGATCGTCTTTTCTTCATCCAAGGCTGGCAACATGAACCTCTGGTGTGTCCCTGCGGATGGTGGCGAAGAACTGCAGATTACCAAGGGGAGTGGGCCCGATCTCGGGATGAAGGGGTCCAGTGATGGTCGAAAGCTCCTGTACTATGAGGACCGGGTGACCGGAAATATCTGGTACGCCAATGGCGAAGCAACAAGTGCACAACAACTGACGTTCGACGATCAATATATTACATCTCCCTGCTATTCACCGGATGGTCGGAAAATCGCGTTCTCAATGGCCGGAGAGCATCAAGGCTACATAGCATCTCCATCTCAAATCTATATAATGGACCGCGATGGGAGCCACAGGCGACAACTCACATTTGGTGATGAAGTTGCTTTGTATCCAAGCTTCTCTCCTGAAGGAAAGCAGCTCGCGTACCGAAGCCGTCGCGCATCCGGTCCAAACGATTCCTGGAAGATCAATGTAATTGATGTTTCTGGCTCCGGAACGCCGAGAACTCTTCGTCCTGGTTTTTCCGCGTGGTGGAAGAACGAGACTGAGCTCATTATTCATGGCGCCGCCTCTTGGAGAGTTTCGCTTCAGGGAGGAGTTGACACGAAAGTGCTCGAAGATTCCATCTTTGCCTACCCGATCGAAGGAAGCAAGTTCACGCCGTTTCTTGATCTGCGGCAAGGTCGCCGTGGGCTTTGGCTGACAGAAGATGGTTCCAAGGATGCTCGCCAGTTGATTCCCATAGAGACATGGTTATGGTGCGGAATTGTGCCGCGTGCTCGATTTGCCTATTTCGTCGCATCAGACCGCGCTATATGGAAGGTGCATTTGCCGGACGGAAGACGTGAAAAACTCCAGGGAACCTTGCCCGGAGTTGCAACGGCCGAAAACATGAGTTTCAGTCAGGATGGCAAGGAGATCGTATTCATCAACTGGAAATCGCGCGCCAAGCTCGTTATGATCGATAATCTGTTCAAGTGAAACAGTCCACTGATCGCTGAAAGCTGATTGCCTACAGTGTACCAAAATCAAGGTGCATCGACATGATAGGCCAAACCATATCGCATTATCACATCCTTGAGAAACTGGGTGAAGGCGGTATGGGCGTGGTGTACAAGGCTGAGGACACCAAGCTCAAACGCACCGTAGCGCTCAAATTCCTCCCCCGCGGACTCGAAACGCACGAGCCCGAACGAGCACGCTTCCTTCAGGAAGCCCAGGCCGCAGCGGCATTGAATCATCCCAATATCTGCACGATCCACGATATCGCGACAGAAGGCAATTACCAGTTCATTGTCATGGAGTACGTCGACGGCCAAACCGTCCGCCACCAACTCGAGACTGAAAACCTCAAACTCGAAACGGTCATAGGTTATTCCATCCAGATCGGCGATGCCCTCCAGGAAGCTCACAGCAAGGGCATCGTGCATCGCGATATCAAGGCCGAGAACATCATGGTGAACTCGAAGAAGCAGGTGAAGGTGATGGATTTTGGCCTGGCGAAGCTGAAGGGGTCGTTGAAGCTGACGAAGACGTCGAGTACGGTTGGAACTCTGGCGTATATGGCGCCGGAACAGATTGAGGGTGGCGAAGTGGATGCCCGCAGCGATATCTTCTCTTTCGGTGTGGTACTCTATGAGATGCTGACCGGCCATATGCCTTTCCGTGGTGAGCATGAAGCAGCGATGGTGTACTCGATCGTTAACGAAGAACCGACGCCTATTGAGAAGCACCTGCCTGATGTATCATCAGAGTTAATTCACATTTTGAATCGCGCGTTGGAGAAAGATCCTGAGGATCGCTACCAGAGTGTACATGATATGGTCATCGACCTGCGGCGATCGAAGAAGGAAACCACGAGGGTCTCGCGTCAGCCAACCGAAGAGGACCACGCAGAATCCAAGCATGCCGTTACTCAGCAGCGCGACTTGACGAAACGGGCTGTGTTTGGTGTGGGGGCATTTGTGGTGCTTGTACTCTTGGTCGTGCTCGGGCGATTCCTGTTCCAGGAGCTCTCCGGCCCGTCCGAATCCGTTCCAATCGCAGTTATCTCTTTTGAGAACCAGACAGGTGACGCCTCATATGACTATCTCCGAGAGGCAATACCAAGCCTACTTACGACCAGTCTCGAACAGTCGAGGTACGTCCGTGTCATGTCGTCGGATAGGATAAGGGACCTGTTGAGACAAATGGGAAAGCAAGATGTGAAGGTGATTGACAGGGAGATGGGTTTTGAACTCTGCAGGAGAGATAGCGTTCGGGCTCTTGTCGTCGGTAGCTTTGTCAAGGCCGGAGAAACATTTGCAACAGATGTGAAAATTGTTGATGTCCGAACAAAGCAAGTTCTCAAGAGCGCTGGCTCTCGGGGCGAAGGCGTGGCGAGTATACTGAATAACCAGATCGACGAGCTTAGCAGACAAATCTCGTCCGGCATCGGCATTAGCGAACCAGCGGCGAGATCGGAGCAAAGATCAATCAAGGATGTGACGACCACATCAATGGATGCGTATCGCTACTATTTGAGGGGGGGCGAAGAATTCAGTAAACAATATTTTGGGGAGGCTTTGGGATTCTACAAGAAAGCTCTGGAGTCGGATAGCACGTTCGCTCTGGCCCACCTGATGCTTGCGAGAACTCATGTTTCACGTGGGGAGGGGACGTTGGCACAGAACGCCTTCAAGAAGGCGATGGCATACTCGGTAAATATCCCCAGGAAAGAAAAGCTGAGAATTGAAATCGAATATGCGCGTGCCATCGAAGGCAATGAAGAGAAATACATCAGCGCGCTGACCCAATACGTAAATGAATTCCCGAAAGAAAAATGGGGACGCAATCGGCTCGCCAATTTCTATCACTACAACAAACGGGATTATGACGCGGCCATCGACCAGTATAACCGAGTCCTGGAGCTGGACCCCCAGTACGGACAGGCCTGGAATAACCTCGGCTATGTGTATTCTTTCGTCGGTAATCACGAGAAAGCGATCGAGTGCTTCACCAACTACGCTAATCTTTCTCCAGGGAATGCCGATCCTCTCGATTCGATGGCTGATGGGTATTTCCTTATGGGGCGCTTTGATCTGGCAATCTCAAGATTCGCAGAGGCAGGAGGCTTGAATGCGAATTACGACGCCAATTGGAAGATTGCCTATATCGATGCCTTCCAAGAAAAGTTTGCTGAATCATTCAAGGCACTTGATGCCCCAATGCGATCAACCAACTCAGAACGCGAGACTGCGCGCAGGTATTGGTGGAGAGCTTTCTATCATTTCTGGTTGGGGAACACAACGAAAGCTCTCGGGAGTCTCCGACAGGCATCTGACGTTGCCCGGGCTGGTCGCAACGAATTGTGGACATTTTGGAGCAAATGGTCAGGGGGATGGTACTACTGTGATAAGGGAATGACGAGTGAAGCCAGACGGGAATTCGGCGAGGCATTCGACATACTGCAAAGAGGTTTCCCTGGATTCAATTTGACCGCGTGGAGAAGCATAGCCCAAGCAAATATACTGTTGAAGGAAAACCAACTCGATTCGGCATTCTCATTTATGACAGCGATCGATCGCCCTGCACCAAAACCGGATCAATCGTTGGATCATATGGTGATGTACTGGCGTGACCTAATCCTCGGAGAACTGTGGTTGGCCAGAGACTCAAGTGATAAAGTCGTTCGCCTGTGCGAAGGCGCGCAGGGTTGGGTAGTTAACGCGATTGGATATCAAGGCATCGAATTGTACAACCCTCCGTTCCCAATAGACGTGCTTGCGCGAGCCTATGTCCGTAAAGGAGAAATTGATAAGGCAATCGCGGAATATGAAAGATTAACAACGACAGATCCTTCAAAAAAGAGTGAGCGGCGACTTGTCCATCCCCTGTATCATCATCGGCTGGCAAAGTTGTACGAACAAAAAGGATGGAAAGAGAAGGCGATCGTGGAATTTGAGAAGTTCCTGGCGCTGTGGCGAAATGCTGATGCTGGTCGCCCTGAGCCTAAGGATGCGAGAACAAGGTTGGCCCAGCTCATCAGGATGAGGGCAAAATGATCGGCACAACTGTATCCCACTACAAGATTCTCGAGAGGCTCGGGGGCGGGGGCATGGGTGTAGTGTACAAAGCCCAAGACACCCGCCTCAGACGTACCGTAGCGCTCAAATTCCTCCCTCCCGATCTCACTCGCGACGAAGAAGCCAAGACACGCTTTGTTCATGAAGCACAAGCCGCCTCCGCTCTTCAGCATCCCAACATCTGCACCATCCACGACATCGACCAGACGGATGATCATCGGTTGTTCATCGTCATGGACTGCTACGAAGGCCAGTCGCTGAAGCAAGTGATTGAGCGAGGGCCATTACCAATCGACGAAGCAATTGGCATCGCCACGCAAGTCGCGCAAGGACTTGCCAAGGCACACGAAAATGGCATCGTACATCGTGATATCAAGCCGGCCAATATGATGATCGGCAAGGATGGCATTGCGAGGATTGTTGACTTCGGTCTCGCAAAGCTCTCCGGCCAGACGATGGTGACGAAGAGCGGGAGTATGGTAGGGACAGCGGCGTATATGTCGCCCGAGCAAGCACGGGGAGAAAAGGTCGATCATCGCACCGACATCTGGTCCCTGGGAGTGGTGCTTTACGAGATGCTCACGGGCCATCAACCGTTTGCGAGCGAGTATGAGCAGGCGATGATGTATTCGATCCTGAGTGGAGAGCCGAAGCCGATAGAAGAACTCAGGCCGGAGGTGCCGGGGAACATCATAGGCATTGTCCAGCGGGCGATGGAGAAGGACTCGAAAGAGAGATACCAGACTGCTTCCGAGCTCCTCGCTGACCTTGAATCTTACAAAGCCGGAATGCAGTTGTCACTGCAAACAAGAAAAGTCCTGAGCAAAAAACGCAAGGTGGCCTATGCAGGGCTCGCGGCGCTTGTCCTCATCATCGTTATCAGTGGGATTTTCAAGTTCACGGGGAGAGGTGAAGTATTCGACCGCGTGGCGGTTCTTCCGTTCCACAATATCTCAAAGGACTTAACACAGGAGTACCTGGCGGACGGCATGACGGAGGAGGTTATCGCAAGACTTCAACAAATTGCTTCGCTCAACGTGCCTTCGATCAGGAGTTCGATGAAGTTCAAGGGCAGTCAGTCGAGCTATGCAGAAATCGCGCGTGAGCTCGGTGCGAAGGCCTTAGTTGATGCCTCAATTCAATATGTCAACAACCGGGTCCGGGTCATTGCCAGGTTGGTTGATCCTCCGACAGACCGAACACTCTGGACTGATACGTACGATGGCAGCGTGGAAGATATTCTCGATCTTCAGAGCAGGATTGCGCAGGCGGTGGTGAGAGAGGTTCGTGTCAAAGTGTCTCAGGACGAACAGACACGTTTGAGCAGGTCTTCCCGAAAAGTCAATCCACAAGCGTATGAGCTCTATCTGAGTGCCCGCCAGGGACTGTTCCGATTGCCTTCGAACCCTCAAAGAAGTCTATTGGACAGCTCGATAGCCAAACTCCAAAGGGCGATCACGATCGAGCCGGACAACGCACTGTACTATGCGACCTTGGAGCGGGGCTATTCGCTTGCAGTCGGCTGGTTTCTTAAGCCAAGTCGAGAGTTTATTCCGAAGATGAAGGCAGCAGCAGAGACGGCATTGCGACTTGACCCTGATCTTGCAGAGAGTCATCTCGCAGCGGGACATGTTGACTTCTTTCAGTTCAATTTCAAAAGCAGCCTGGCGCGAACATCCCGTGCTTTGGAGCTCAGTCCTGGCAACGCTTGGGCCTATCAAGGCTGGGCCACAGTGTTGACGGTGTGGGGCCGGTTCGAAGAGGCCCAGAAAATGTACCAGCGAATGCATGAGGTGGACCCGGTGCTCTTCAAGGAATTGGGAGGTTCGCAGGGATTTGGCCTGTTCATGATGCATCGCTATGACGATGTGATCTCGTTCTTCAAGGAGTGGATGCGTGACAATCCAAAGTCCGATATGGGACTCGCATTCCTGGCCATCTCATATTCTATGAAGGGTATGCATGCCGAAGCCCTAGCTTACATTGACAGCGCATCGCATTGGGGATTGTTCATGAAACCCGTGCTTCTTGCCAGGGCTGGAAAGCTCGCCCTTGCTATGAAGATTTTCGTGCGTGACAGTTCAAGAATCGACTCCTATAGCAAAGCATGTTTCTTCGCGGCGCGAGGGGAAAGGGATGCTGCAATTCAGTGGCTTCAACGTGCATATGACGAATTGAACGGCACGATGTACTGGCTTCCGCATGATCCGTTCTTGGATAATCTGCGGAGTGATCCACGCTTCAAGGATATCTTGAAGAAGATGAATTTGCTTGAAGACTGAATGGTCGCGTTGTTGAAGAGTTGACACGAATTCATGAACAACTCCTCGTGAGAAATAGGAAACCCCTCTCAGCCAGACGCGTGAGAGCATTGAAAAAGGAGGAATCAATGAATCCCAAATCGATTCTGGCGATCACCGTTGTAGTGCTTCTGGCTGCACATTGCGCTGGCCTGAAAGCGCCTCCTGCCGACAAGTTGCTGGTTAAGCTCACAGACGAATTTGTCGAGCTTCTCAAAGAGGATACCACCGTATTCAATACCAAGGACATGACAACTCTCACACTTCCACCCATACCGATCTACAGAGCCGGCGTTATTCCTCCGGTTGGCAGGAGCGTCCGGATATACGACTCGGTCATGGTGAAGGCAGTTATCACGAAGAGGGGAAACGTGAAAAGGGCGTGGATTGACTCGAGTGGCAATGCATATTTTAACAAAGCTGCCTTGAAAGCAATCGTACAATGGAAGTTTCAGCCGGCTTTGCGTCGGGGTATTCCGATCGACACGCTCATCAGGGTTTCTGTTCCGCTCCTTGAACAGCAGTAGGTTGGTGCCTTCGGCAAATCGCCCAAGACTCAAAACTGACAACTCAAAACTCGAAACCTGTAACCCTGAACTTGTAACTGCCCTGACACAACATTGAAAGGACCCCTCTCATGGCAACAGCAAAACGAGTCGCATACTTCAAGGCAAAGATCGAAGACAAGCCCGGCGCCTTGCTTGCTCTCGCAAAAGACCTGACGGAGAAGAAACTCGACCTCATCGCCCTCAAGGGTGTTGGGCAGGCTGGACAAGGTGAGATCCTCGTCATTGCAAAGACTCCGGACAAGCTGAGAGAAGCGTGGAAAAGCTCAGGAGTTCTTGTTGAGGAAGGCACGGTGTTCTTCCTCAGCGGCACAGACGCAACCGGGGCGCTTGTTACAAGCCTGGATGCCATCGCTGAGGCTGGTGTGAACATCGTGGCCACGGAAGCCCTCGCGGTCGGCGGAAAGTTCGGCGCGATTCTCTGGGTTTCCCCAGAGGATCTTGACAAGACCGCGCAGGCGCTCGGCGCAAAGTAGGAGCGGGTCGTGACCGTCACCTTGCTGCGGTCAAATGTGGGTGCCGGTCACGTGACAGGAACAATCCACACTTCGCAAATCGCAGATCTTCAATCATCAATCTATGATCACCGTGCCCAGGCGCTCCGTGAATAGTCATTGACGATTGCGCGCCTTTAAGCGCCCCGCCCGCTCCTGGCGGGGTTGATTGTTGATTTCTGAAATGAGGTGGGTTGAAGGGCTATAGATATTCCACTCCTAACGGGGTGGGCGTATGAAGGACGAGCTGGCCGTTTTGAATGATGGTAAGGATTCCGAACGATCCTTCTCCTCCGCTCCGTCAGGAGACCGAGCGAAGTGACCGTCACTTAGCCGAGAACTTTGAGGAGTGCCGGTCACTTAAACGGGCTTTGGGACACAGCGTTTGAACAGTGACCACCGCGTGCCGGAATCCTGTTCGAGGTGGCGGTCACTCACCTGCCGATGGCGCCGGTCCTGTCCTCCGAAGCCCATCGGGCAAGGGTGGGAGCCCAATTACTTACGCAGAGGTTTGGCCATGATCGGAACAACAGTCTCTCACTATCGGATTATCGAGAAGTTGGGCGAAGTCCCAAAATGGCCCGCGAGCGCTTTTGAGCGAGCGGTTGCCATTTTGAGGACCCCGACGTCTTTTGCGTGCCCCGTGCTTTCCTACGGGGTCGGGGGCTGCAATGGGAGGTGCGTATGATTGGCCAAACGGTATCGCACTACAAAGTCTTGGAAAAGCTCGGTGAGGGTGGCATGGGCATTGTCTACAAGGCCGAAGACACCAAGCTCAAACGCACCGTTGCTCTGAAGTTTCTCCCTCCTGAGCTCACTCGCGACCCTGAGGTAAAGGAACGCTTCATCCACGAGGCACAGGCAGCCTCAACGCTCGACCATCCCAACATCTGCACAATCTATGAGATTGGTCAAACGGACGACGGACAACTCTTCATTGCGATGGCTCGTTATGAAGGCGAAACACTGAAATTGCGAATTGTGAACGGTCAATCTCGTCCCGAGCGCCTGCCCGATGAAGGCCGAATTGGGCAGGCGGGAAGTCGAGGGATGCGAATTGATGAAGCTGTTGATACCACGATTCAAGTTGCGCAGGGACTGCAGAAGGCACACGAGAAAGGAATTGTTCACAGAGACATCAAGCCCGCAAACATCATCATCACGAATGACGGGGTGGCAAAGATACTGGACTTTGGGCTGGCGAAGTTGGCCGGTGGGGCAAAGCTCACGAAAACGGGATCAACCGTCGGCACCGCTGCCTACATGTCGCCGGAGCAGGCACGCGGATTGGATGTTGACCATCGCACGGACATCTGGTCATTGGGCATTGTCCTGTTTGAAATGCTGACTGGCAAACTGCCGTTTCGAGGGGAGCACGACGCAGCGAGGCTGTATTCGATTGTTCATGAGGAGCCGCAGCCGATTTCCAGTTTTCGGTCAGACCTTCCGCCAGATCTTGAGTTGAGTATCACCAAAATGCTGCAAAAGGAGCCCGGAGCACGGTTCCAGGATATGCGAGAATTACTGTCTCAGCTAGGTACGATGAAGAAACATGAAACTGAAAGTGCGAAAGCCTTGCCGTCGATCGCTGTGCTGCCATTTGTCAATATGAGCCCCGATCCGGAGAATGAATATTTCAGCGACGGCTTGTCGGAAGAAATCATCAGCGCATTGAGCAAGCTCGGGAGCTTGCATGTTACCGCACGCACGTCCGCCTTCCGATTTCGCGGGAACGATCTCGATATGCGAGAAATTGGCAGGCAACTCAATGTAAGCAATGTCCTCGAAGGCAGTGTTCGCAGAGCAGGAAACAGGCTGCGGATTACAGCCCAATTGATCAACGTCGCGGATGGCTACCACCTCTGGTCAGAAAGATACGATCGTGAACTGAGGGATGTGTTTGCCATCCAGGATGAAATCTCCCTGGCGATTGTGGACAAGCTCAAGGTGAGACTTCTGGGAGAAGACAAAGCAAGACTCGCAAAGCGCTACACGGAAAACTTTGAAGTCTACGACCTTTACCTGAAAGGCCGGTATGAGCTGAGCACACTCACCAAAAAAGGTATCGAGAGAAGTCTTGAATATTTTCAGCAGGCAATTCAAAAAGACCCGAACTACGCCTTGGCTTATGTCGGGGTAGCAAGCGTTTACAACGCGCTTGCGATTACAGGACAATTCTCTTCTAACGAAACCATGCCCAAAGCCAAGACGGAATTGTTGAAGGCACTAAAGCTGGATGACTCTCTTGCCGAAGCACACGCCTGGTTGGGTGAACTCTATTTACAGTACGAGTGGGACTGGTCTTCTGCTGAAAGGGAGTTCAAACTGGCGATCGAACTCAAGCCGAACAGCCCCGAAGCGCACCAGTTCTATGCGGATTACCTGATCGTGACGGGAAGTATGGAGCAAGCATCTATTGAAATCGAGCGGGCCCGAGATCTGGACCCTCTTTCGACCATACCCAACACCATTTTGGCTTATCGACTCTTTGTACTGCGTCAATTTGATCAAGTGATTGAACACTGTCGGAAGATGCTAAAAACAGAACCAAGCTTCCTGCTGCAAGTCCACCTCTGGAGGTCACTGCGTCAGCAAAACAGGCACAGCGAAGCGTTGGTGGAGTGCAAGAAACTCTTCACGTTATTCATAAGTCGCGAAGTCGCTGAGGCGATGGAGCGCCCCGATGCTGAGTCCGGGTATAAGAGTGCAATGCGGGCAGCGGCGAAGAAGTTGGTGGAGCTGTCAACACAACGATATATCTCGCCGTACCTGATTGCAACACTCTTCGCTCATGCTGAGGATGACAATGAGACTCTTCAATGGTTTGAAAAAGCTCATGAGGAACGGGATCAGATTTTCTACTCGATCGGAGTAGACCCAGATTGGGATAGAGTGCGTTCACATCCGCGGTTCACTACGCTCTTGACAAAAGTAGGAAGAGTTTGAGGTGTGAGAGGAATCGAGCCATCGGATCATGTAACCAATCGACCAATTGACCATTTAGCGAATTAACCACTTGAATTAGCCTTCGCTTCTGACCATGGCTGGGTCACGAGGGAAGCAATACCAACTCAAAGAAAGGAGTAACTGCTATGGCTAAAAAAGCTCTCAGGGACGTCAGGTTTGCGACAGCTGGAACCGTCATGAAGAAAACCATCGTCTCCATCGACGGAAAAGAAACCGTTGCGGCTGCAATCAAGCTCATGAGGGATAAAAAGGTGTCAAGCCTGCTCGTCAATCGACGCGGCCAAGAGGATGCCTGGGGCATCGTGACACGGAAGGATGTGGTGAACAAGATCGTTGACCCCGGAAAGAGCCCAAGGGAGGTCAAGGTCTTTGAAATCATGACAAAGCCTCTGGTCATGGTTTCCCCCGGCCTTACACTGAAATACTGCGCCAGAATGTTCCACCACGCCGGCATCAGAAGGGCTCCTGTCTTTGACGGTAAGGAGATTATTGGGATCCTCAGCAATACGGATATATTCAATGCTATCGATGTTTAATCATGTATCTTTTGAAAACGAGTTGGTATATTCATTTGAGGGACAGGAATTGACCCAGCCAGGTTGCTCTGCACCCGTGATACAATCATCGGGCCATTGAAAAGACGACAGAAAACCGGATTATCCCATCACCCAATTAGCACAGTAACCAACCCCCCATCCTTCCGGAGGTCTATGCCCAAGCGAATTGGCTTCGACAATGAGAAATACATCGCCGAACAGAGTGCTGCCATCCTGGAACGCGTCACGAAGTTTGAAAACAAGTTGTACCTGGAATTCGGCGGTAAACTCATATGCGACTATCACGCTGCACGGGTGCTGCCCGGTTTCGATCCCAACGTAAAGATTCGTCTGCTTCAAAAGCTCCGGGACAAATCTGAAGTTGTCCTCTGCATCTACGCCGGTGATATCGAGAGGAAGAAGGTCCGGGCGGACTTTGGTATCACGTACGATTCGGATGCCCTCAAGCTCATCGATGATCTTCGCGAATGGGGGATCAGCGTCACGGGGGTTGTCATCACCAGGTATGAAGATCAACCTTCAGCGATGCTCTTCAAGAACAAGCTTGAACGGCGGGACATCCAGGTTTGTATCCATCGATTCACGAAGGGATATCCCACGGATGTCGATACCGTGGTCAGCGATCAGGGATATGGAGCCAATGAGTACATTCGCACGACCAAGCCAATTGTGGTGATAACAGGTCCGGGTCCGTTGAGCGGAAAGCTGGCAACGTGTCTCTCGCAGCTCTACCACGAGTGGCGTCGCGGCGTGCATGCAGGGTATGCCAAGTTCGAGACCTTTCCCATCTGGAATCTCCCGCTGAAGCACCCGATTAATGTCGCCTATGAGGCTGCCACTGCGGACATCAGAGATTTCAATCTCATCGATCCGTTCCATTTGGAAGCACATGACGTGAAGGCCGTCAACTACAATCGCGACGTGGATGCGTTTCCGCTCGTGCGGCGCATCATCGAAAAGATTACTCGTGAGCCTTCATTCTATAAGTCGCCGACAGATATGGGTGTAAATCGTGCGGGTTACGGCATTGTTGATGACGCGGTGGTGAGGGAAGCTGCCAGGCAGGAAGTGATCCGTCGCTTTTTCCGCTACGCCTGTGAGTATGCCATCGGTGTGGCCGACAAGGAGACCGTTCAGCGTGCAGAGTTGATCATGAATGAGCTTGGTGCAAAACCCGAGGACCGGAGCACGGTTGCTCCAGCCAGACAGGCTGCACTGGAGGGCGAAAACTCGGGCAAGGGGAGTGATGGCATGTATTGCGGCGCAGCGATGGAGCTTGCTGACGGGCGAATGATCACGGGCAAGAACTCGCCCCTCATGCACTCGGCCTCGGCGCTTGTGCTGAACGCGATCAAGCAACTGGCCAATCTGCCTGATTCGATTCATCTTCTTCCGCCCAACATTATTGAATCCCTGAACCACTTCAAGAAAGACGTCCTCAAGGGCAAAATGCTCAGCCTCGACCTCGAGGAGACGCTCATCGCATTGAGCATCAGCACAACGATGAATCCGGCCGCTCAGGTCGCGGTCGACAAGCTCAAGGAGCTACGGGGGTGTGAGATGCATTTGACGCACATTCCGACTCCAGGTGACGAAGCCGGACTCAGAAAGCTCGGCGTCAATCTGACAACCGATGCGAATTTCGTATCGAAACAACTGTTTATGAGTTGATTCAATGCTCCGATTCCAGAGGCGCGGTCCAAAACCCCAATGTTCAAACTTCTCGTCCACACATCCAGCAGAGAGGATCCCGTATGCAACGACGTAGTCTGTATTTCTCTTGTCTCCTTCTTCTTGTCATAGCAACCGTCGCAACGAAACTTCAGGCCCAGGAGTTGACCTCTTGGACGCTCAACGCTGTCAACGAATACCGCATTGTGCCCAATGTCGTCTATTCGACTGCAAACAACTTTGAATGCAAACTCGACGCATATGTGCGCAATAACCCCGGTCGGGCCACACCGACCGTCGTGTACATCCATGGCGGAGGTTGGGTAGCCGGTTCGAAGGAGGGAGCTGTGATGAACATCCTTCCGTACCTCGAGATGGGTTTGTCGGTTGTAAATGTCGAGTACAGGCTCGCAAGGGTGTCGCTCGCACCGGCCGCGGTTCAGGACTGTCGGTTGGCGCTGCGCTGGATTACTAAGAACGCAAAGCAATATGGTTTCGATACGACGAAGATCATAGTAACCGGCGGGTCTGCCGGAGGGCATCTTGCGTTGATGACAGGGATGCTTGATCCTTCGTACGGCTTTGACATCCCGACGGATTGGGACTACACCGGCGTCGAGCCAAAAGTCGCCGCAATCGTGAATTGGTTCGGGATCACGGATGTGAAGGACCTCCTTTCGGGTCCAAATAAGCAGGACTATGCAGTCAACTGGTTGAGCAATCTCAACGATAAGGAGTCGGTCGCCCGGAAAATGTCGCCGTTGAGCTACGTACGCAACGGGTTGCCGCCGATCTTCACCGTCCACGGGGACAAAGATCAGCTTGTGCCATACAACCATGCGGTCAGGCTTCACGAAGGCTTGACCAAAGCCGGAGTGCCGAATCAGTTGTTGACGATCCCGGGCGGCAGGCACGGTGGATTCACGAAAGAGGAAATGACAAAGGTCTATGCCGCCATCAAGGAGTTTCTCAAAAAGAACAAGATTGTTGAGTGAGTGAGTCATCGGGTCATCGAGCCAGGGAACGAATGAACTGATACATCGATGAAACAATCCACTCGGTAAGTGAGGCTTGGCCGTTTCGCGATGATGGTCACCTCAGAATAGCAGGAGACAAACCGTGAACAACGAAGTCTCAGCTCTCAAGCGACGAATCGATGAGCTTGAAGAGATCCAGAAACTGGCTGAGTCGCTCAGCTCGATGGTCAACGTCTACCAGACCCTGGAGACGATCGTCGATTGCTGCATTAAGCTCTGTCGGGCAGATCGCGGCGCGATCTTGCTGTTCAGCACATCGGTGGGCGAATCCGCTCGAACCGTCGTTCGAAACGCACAACAGGAGCACCGTGGTATCGATCATGTAGTGAATTCTCTTGTCGCAGGTTGGGTGGGGGTGCACAAGAAACCTTTTCTCACGGATGATGTGCTCAAGGAATTGAACTTTCGCAATCCCTCAGAGCAGATCCGCCAGCTTGGCGCGTCGATGGCCGTTCCATTGCTGGAGGAAGGCAAACCGTTCGGAATGGTTCACCTCGTCAACTCCCGTGGTGGAGCGCATTTTTCTGAGGAGGATGTCAGGATCGTCAGCACTATCGCAGTGCTCGCAGCCCAGTTTATCCGGAGGGCCAAGGTTCAGGAGGCGGTATTTGCAGATAACCAGCGGCTTAAGGCTTCGCTGCTCCAGGCACGAGGTGTCGGGTCACTGCTTGGGGTAAGCAGACTGATGGAAGAGGTGCGCAACAAGATCGTTGTGGCTGGACCGTCGAAGGCTGGCGTTCTCTTGATCGGTGAAACCGGTACGGGCAAGGAAGTTGCTGCGAGAGCAATTCACATCCATAGCCCCCGGGCTGAAAAGCCTTTCGTTGCTGTGAATTGTGCTGCCATCCCGTCGACATTGTTCGAGTCGGAGCTTTTTGGACATGAAAAGGGCTCTTTCACCGGAGCAACGGCCACGATGAAAGGAAAATTCGAGCAGTCTGATGGCGGGACGTTGTTCCTTGACGAAATCTCTGCGATGCCGTTGGATCTTCAACCGAAATTGCTGAGGGTTCTGGAAGAACGATCCTTCTGTCGGGTTGGCTCCTCGGAGGAACATCGGGTGGATGTCCGCGTCATCGCGGCGACAAACAGGGACTTTCGCGAAGCGATCAGCAAGAACGAGTTCCGGGAGGATCTGTTCCATCGCCTGAATGTTATCCCAATCATGTTGCCCACCCTTCGCGAGCGTCGCGAGGATATCCCTGTGTTGGCGAAGGCATTTCTTGAGGAGTTTTCCGGCGGCACGAAGAAATTTGATGACGCTGCGCTGCAGGTCCTCTCAGCGTTGGAGTGGAGGGGGAACGTGCGCGAGCTTCGGAATGCGATCGAACGAGTTTCGATTTTTGCGGTTTCTTCTGAAATCACGCCGGCCATTCTGCACGAAACCACCATGGGAGCAACGGCCAGCACTTCGGTTGATACTCGCAGCTTTCTTCTCACGCTACTAAAGTCCCACAGTGAAGATACAAATTTGCTCGATTGCGTTGAACGAGATCTGATTGATCTTGCGCTCCAGGAATCGCAAGGCAATGCTGCAGAGGCAGCACGAATTCTGGGAGTGCACCGCAACGCCCTGCTTCGTCGCATCGAGAAGTACGATCTTCGCTAGCTCCACCTGATCACACTCAATTTCTTCTTCACAAGACCACTTCTGAGGGCTCTCCAGGCCCATTTCCCTACTGTCTTCTGTTCGGATTCGAACTGGAATTCGTTCGGAAACGAACGCCTTTCACCTTCCCCCCTCAAAACCAATCCAAAAACAGGCTTTGCAGCCTGGCCCGCAAGTTGAATGATATCGCCACAGCCGTGTGATGCAGAGCAAGTAACATAATCGAATAACCCAGATTCAAATCCAAGTTTCAAGTCACCACTTATCTCAGGGAGGATGTCATGAAAACTCTAGCAATGTTGTTCGTCGCCGTGATGGTAGCATTCGTCTCCCAAGCGAGTGCACAGGACATTAAGAAAGAACTTGGGGATGCCAAGTATGATGCGGCAGTCGCGAATTTTCTCGTGGCTCTCCAGAGCCCAAATGATGGGCTGCGTCGCAGCGCCATCTATCAACTCGGCCAGTTGGAGGCCAAGGATGCAGCAATTCCCCTGATGCGCGTTCTGCGCAACTCCACAGACGAAAAAAGCCGTATCGCATCAGCGTGGGCGCTGTGCAAGATCGGGAACGCAGCTGGTACCTATGCCGTGAAGCAGGCAGTGCGGTTCGATGAGAACAAAAAGGTGCAGCTGCACTCGGCCTGGTATTACAATCTGTATGTCTCAGAGGGTACGTTTGCATTCATCCCTGCCGCGAGTGGCTCCACCATGATTGCAGAACTTCGGTAAGCTGCTCTCTTGCCAAGCGGCATGGACCTCAAGAAGCGGGTGGTGCTCAAGAGCCCACCCGCTTTCTTTATGTACGAATGTGCGGCACCTTCACCTGAGTCTCCACGATCTGTAGTCTCTCAACGTGCTCCATTCGGGTTCGTTCATTTTCGAACCCTTCGTTGTTCCGATACGAACGCGCATCCCGATTCATCCTCCAATACTGCACAAAAGTCACGCTTTTTGTTTGGCCCGCAATTTGAGTCACTATGTACAGCGTTCCAATCGTGCAACGAAAAAAACAAGCTCTTCCAAACCCAACACATAACTCAGACACACCAACCAAGGGAGGTTGTCATGAAAAACTCAGTGCTGTTCTTCGCTATCGCGTTCCTGGTTTTCGCAGTTGGTTGCCAGGAGAATGCCGTGGAGCCGATCGTTGCCAAGGCTCCGGTGAGAGCCGCTCCGGCTTTCCAGAAGCTGCAGATTAATGAGCAAATCAACATCAATGCTCCCGGCGGTGTCGTCGGGTACGCGGGTGTGGCTGGCGAAATCACCTATCAGCTGACAGAAGTGGACCAAGCCTCGTTGAAGAAAGAGCTGCCTGTCGTTACGAAAAGAGTATTCACCTTGACGGTGAATGGGACCGGTAAGATGATGGTTTCTGGAATTCCAGACGCCACCACTCTGGCAAAGTCGTACACCTGGGCGTTCTCGGGCACAGCAAGCAACATCGTCGCAGAGGGTGGGGAGTTTCTGGCGACATTCAAGATCGAGGGAGCGCCGTATCCGAATGCTCACTTGCATATGGGATTCGTGCTCAACGGAGGTCAACTCCAGCGCGATCTGGCCTATATCGACTTCCATGGCGCCAGCGAGGAGTAGATACCTTATCAGTCCCTCCAAATAATTCGGCGACATTCCTCAGTTGTTTCAAGGGATGTCGCCGGGTTGTTTTCATTCAGTCTGTTGGCGCTCCATTTCCCAAGTCCTTCCCAAACAGGATGCCTGGTCGCCATGGGCGCCTATTCAGTTTTCAGAGTCCGAAGATCGCTTTGGTTGTAACAACGCTCTTCTGGAGTTCATCACGCTCCCGCTGGACTTCGACCTCGAACGCATGTGATGGAGTCTGAGCGGGAACCCGGAGGACGGATTCCAGGGCTTGATCGTACCATGCCGCCCATGTCTCGAGAATGTCCTTCTCCTGCCTCTTCGCCGCTTCGAAAGCCTGTTGTCCCTGCGATTGGGTTTCTTCGATTTCATCTTTCAGTTGTGCCTTGAGCAGTTCAAGGCGCTTCTTCGACGCGACGCTCACCGTTTGCAAGATAGACCGTGCGATGTCCTCTGACCCCATTGACAATTGGAAAGCTGCCGTCCCGATGCTGACGCCGGCGTTCTTCATCTCACGGGCGCTGATGTTGCTCACCTGGTCCATACTCGAGTGATACGCGAAGTCGGGGAAATGCCAGCTCAAGACAGCCGGTATCTTCCTCCAGAGAAAGGGATCGTGGTCGCTTCCCCCTTCCCAGGCGTTGCTGGTGGTTTTCCATCCCTCTCGATTTGACCGTTGTGCAATGATGGAAAGGTAGTAATCATTCAGAAAACTGCCGAAGAGATTGCGCTTGTCCCAGGTTCCAGTCCCCCAGCCTGAATGCTGTTCCGGCGGCCGGAACCAGATAGTGCTCGGATCAGGCATACGCTCGACGCGGAAACTCCCACCCGTTTTTTCCGGATCGCCTCCCACCATATCGAGCACGAAGGCTGCGAGAACATTCTTGAGGCGTTCGGGATCTCGTTTCATCCAGGAACCCGTCCCTCGGTACTCATCGACCCAGAGAAACGTGAGCGTCCGCGCAGGCGGCATCAGCGTTCCGTCGCCGATCGATGTCACGATTGAACGCAGAATCTCCAGCAGCGCTGCGGAACCGCTGGCGTTATCGTTTGCTCCCGGTTTGTAGTGATCAAGGTGCGCCACGAGGACGATGCGTTCGTTCGGCTTGACGTTCCCGCGAATCTCGGCAGCAAGTATTCTCAGCGGTCGCTCAACGAAAGAGGTCTTCACCTGCACGCGGAGATCAACCGGCTGGGATATGAGAAGCCGCTTCAGCTCCGCGGCTGTGCGTGGGGAGATGTTAATCGCGAACGGCTTTCGTTGGTCATCGTACGGAAGAGCGCTTTCTGCGATAATGTCCGGATGCTGCTGCGGCTTATTGTAGGACGGCACGTGGGTAGACAGGAGCCCCGCGGCGCCGCGATCATAGGCGATCCGATAGGCCGACGCAGCTGGCGCGTCACAAAGAACTATCCGACCCCGTACGTCGGTCTGGCTGTACTGTTCATCGCTGTTCCCTCCGGGGATATATACCACCGGAGCACTCAGGTCGCATGGAAAAGAGTTCTGGCAGAGCATTACAGGTGTTGAGGAGTAATTGTGCAGGACGCGGATTTCCGGCGATTCCATTGAGAGGACTGCGTCTTGCGGAACCCAGGCTGGTCCGGTTGGAGGATCTTCAAGAATCTCGTAGCTGATGATCTGATCTCCGGGATGTGAGGCCGTCGTCAGCGATTTCACCTCAGCCTCGATCCGTGAGAGACAGGAATCGTAGCCCGGTCCTCCCGCAATCCGCCAGAACTGCGCGATGTACTTGAGATTCTCGGACGATCGCTCTGCAACAAAGTGCTGGTCGAGTATTGATTCGATGCGCACGCCTGCCAGTCCGGATTCCATGATCGGTGGCGATGGATGGCACGAGGCGAAACAAAGAAGGAATCCAACGACTGAGAGACGGGCTTTCACGAAGAGTGATTCTCCAGAGGGTTCATTTTGTGCGAAGAACTTACAAAGAACTTGATGTAGTTGCAACCGACGGTCGTCCCCGATGTTAGCATCTGAAACGGAAAATGATTATTTTCCCCGTACAATTCAACGAGAGGTCATCTGCATGCGAGCCCGCGTCTTCTTTCGGCTTGTTGCTGCAATCGTGTTTCCTTTCTTCGCCCTCGCTCAGGGAGTAGACATCCGCGGCGTCGTCACCGATAGCACGACAGGGGAGAGGATCCCCTTTGCCAATATCGCGATACCAGGGATGAACCGTGGTGCCGGCTCGAACCTCCAGGGTTTCTATTTGATAACCAGCGCCCCCCAGGGCCGGTATCAAATCAAGGTGAGTTCCATCGGATATGAGACGCGGACGAAGACGATCGATGTCTTCGGATTCCAGGCGGTTGTCGTCAACTTCCAGCTTCCATCCAAGCCGGTCGAGTTCTCTGAGGTTATGGTCACGGATGTCGCAAAACGGGAGCTTACGGAGATACACACGAGCGTGCACGTCCTGGAACAGCGGGACATTCGCGCTGTCCCCGTTGCCGCTATGGAGGACGTCTTTCGGTCGATCAGAATCCTGCCGGGGATTGTCTCGACGAGCGATGTGAATTCCCAGTTCTACGTCCGTGGCGGTGCGGGAGACCAGAACCTGATTCTCCTGGACGGGATGAAGATCTACAACCCGTATCATGCCTTTGGGATTTTCAGCATCTTTGATTCGGACATCATCAAGACAACTGAAGTCTACACCGGCGCCTTTCCTGCCGATTTCGGAGGCAGATTATCATCTGTGGTAAACATGACAACGCGGGACGGGCGTTCGAAAGCTCTCTCCGGACGCGCCAATATCAATTTTCTTTCGACCAAACTGCAAGTGGACGGCCCGGCGATTGAAGGGTTGACCTTCCTTGCCAGCGGCAGGAAATCCATTTTCGCTGAGACATTCAAGAAGTTCCTCAACAAGGATCTCCCCCTGTCTTTCTATGATGCGTTCCTCAAGGCTACGGTTCAGACCGGCGAGGGCCAGGGGAAATACAGCTTTCAGACATTCATGAGCGGAGACAACCTGAGGTCTGCCAATCCGAACGAGGCGGATTACGTATGGCGGACAGGCGCTGTCGGATTTGTGGCTGCGGGGTTGATTCAGGACAGAGTGTATGTGAACGCGGTTGGTTTTGACAACTCGTTTATCGCCGAACGGGACTCGAAAGGATCGAATCAGATCACACCCGCCTCGACGTCCGTGCGTGAAACCGGCGTACGGGCGAATGCGACGCTCTACACGGACTCCCATGACCTGTACTTCTATGGTTTCGAATTCAGCTTTCCCACGCTCGACTACACGGTGACGAACACCTTCGGTGTGACGAAAACCGTCAGCAGCTCTTTTGCCGACGCGTCGATGTGGGTTCGCTACCAGACTGCTCCGAGCCGGTTCCAGGCAGATGCCGGCATCTTCCTCGACCTTGGAGGTCTTTTGGCGCGATCCGGTGGATTGGAGGTGGTGCAGCCGCGTATCAATCTCAGCTACGGGTTGTGGGATAACTGGAAAGGAAAAGCGTCGTACGGGCGGTTCAGTCAAAGCGTAATCACAGTCAACAACGAGGACGACATCATCCCCATTTTCGACGCATGGATTCAGGTCCCAGAGGGATTGAAATCCGAGCAGGCGGACCATTACGTTCTGGGGCTGGAAGGAAACGTCCTTCCGTCACTCTCGACGAACTTTCAGGCGTACTACAAGTCCTACGGTTCGCTCGTCACATACAACCGGGACAAGGTTGATGCGCTGGATCCTGACTACATCGGAGGAACCGGAAAAGCCTATGGCGTGGAGTCGCTGATTCGGTATGGGAGCAAGATTGTGGATGTCTACGCGGCATACACACTCGGGTGGACAACAATCACCTCGAACGGTTTCACCTATTTCCCCCGGTATGATCGCAGGCACACCCTGAATCTTCTGACGGTGTTCCATGCCGCCGAGTCCTTCGATGTGACGTTTCGTTGGGAGCTGGGATCAGGATTCCCGTTCACTCAAACGATCGGGTACTATGATCGGTTGGGATTGCAGGATCTGTTCCGCGGTTCCTCGTTAGGCGAAACCGGGAGACCGTATGCGGTGCTCGGTCCGAAGAATGACGCTCGACTTCCAACCTACCATCGTCTCGACGCGAGCGCTTCGTACCGGTTCACGCTTCGGCCCATTACAGGCACTCTGGGTCTACAAATCGTGAATGTCTATAACCACAAGAATGTGTTCTATTTCGATCGAAAGACAGGTCAGCAAATCGATATGCTGCCGTTTTTCCCGACGGCAACGTTGAACATCGAATACTAATGACAAGATCCTCAGTCGCGTTCCGGGCGGTGATGTGCTGCCTGGCGTTGGTTGCAGGTTGCGAGGACCCGTTCACTCCGAAAGGTCCGTACTCCGACAAACTGGTTGTGTATGGGATCCTTACCAATCGATCCGACACACAGTATGTAAGGGTCTATTCGACTTACAATCCACCAGGGGTTAACCCCCTTGATCAGACGGCCGACATTGTTTTGAGAGGCGCTAATGTCGCCGTCAAGGGCGAAGCGGGATCATTTCAATTTCAAGAGAAGACCACGCCGAGAGTGGACAAAAGTCGGTACACCGACGACCTTCTTGTCTATGCGTCGTATCCGTTTTCGCTTGAGGCGGGCAAGACGTACAGCCTGAACGTCAGCACCTGGGAAATGGGCGCTGTGTCTGCAGCCGTGACTGTCCCGAGGCGTGGAAGGATTCAGTTCCTCAATTCGTATATATTGAATGGCGGCGGCAGCGGCGATGAGAACATAGTGATCTATGGCTGGATCCGGGAATTGACATACGGGGTCATGATGAGGCTGTATCTCATCTACGATGTTCTGGAAGGGAACACGTGGATCAAGCGTCAGGAAGAAATTCCCTTCGTGGATTCCCCGAACAATGACGGATCGAAGGTTGATTTCTATCCGGTGCTGCGCCGAAGGCAAACCTCCGGAATTATACCGGGCAAAGAGCAAAATGAAACGTTCGTTTTTATCAAGACCACCTATTTTGACAAACTGGGGGCAATCCTTAGCCGCTATCCGGTGGGGGGCGTTCATATGAAGCGGGCTTTGGTTGTCCTGACTCAGGTCGATAAGGATCTGTACGCTTATTCAAAGCGTGTCAACGGCTTCGAAGATCCATTTTCAATCCGCACAGACCTACCGGACTACAGCAACATCTCTGGGGGACATGGGATTTTTGGAGCGTTGGTCGAAGATTCGGTTTTCGTGGAACTGACAGCCTGGTGAGTTGTCACGAACTTCTGCGGCGCGAGCTGCAGTCTAGCAGCGCGGTCGAAAACATCAACGTTGCCACGAAGGCACCCCGCCAGAACGCGTAGCGGGCTGGCAAGACACGAAGAAGATCTTTGAATTTTCTTCACTTTCAAGAACCTTTGTGACTTTGTGTCTTGGTGGCACCACTTTTCGACTAGGCCTCTAGCAGTTTGTTGAAAATCGAGTTTCACGGTAAGAAAATGAACCGCCAAGGCCGTCAAGCAAAAATTTGATCCAAGATTTCATAGAGAATTAACATCTTATGTACTTGCTTGGCGCTCTCTGCCGTTGGCTTTTCGGCCAGGTTTCTGGAATATTCCAGAAGGTTAGACCTTACTCCGTGATGAAGGAACTTCTCAAGTATCGCTTGATATTGTCGATGTTCGTCCTGGCGGTGTTTGCTGCCGCGGGATGCGGAGAGCCCTTCGAGCCAAAGGGGCCTTACCAGGAACGACTCGTTCTTTATTCAATCTTATCGAATCGATCAGATAGCCAGTACGTCCGCGTCTACACCAGCTACAATCCCTTGGGACACAATCCGCTTGAGAATACCGTCGATACGGATATCCAGAACGCGCGCGTCACCATCGCCACCGATTCGGCATCGTTCGCCCTCACGAGTTCGGTCATCCCGCGTGACGACAGAAGCCGCTATTCCACGAATATCGGCGCATATGTTGCGCATCCATTTACGGTCCAGTTCGGAAAGACGTACACACTGACTGTGACTTCAGCAGACGGCAATGCCTCAGCCAGGGTGACAACGCCGGGTCCGGGACTGGTAGAGGCGAACAATGCATTTGTTATGAAGAGCCCCGAGAAATACACCGACGATATCTCGGCTAGAGTCAGGCTTTCGCCCGTAACCCTGGGTTATATTCTCCGTCTCTACGTTGAGTTTGACGTCAAGCTCGGATCAGGCGTTGTCCACGTCCGAACTGAAGTGCCGAAGGCAGTTCGACCAGGCGGAGGAGCCGGCTATGAGTATGCCTACCCGATGCTCGTCAGAAGGATCACCGACCAGTACCTCGTGGACGAGATTGTCTATTTCAATCTCGATGCGTACAAGGCTTTCGTGGAGGACCTTGAGGTGAAGTACGGAAAAATCCAGTTGACGAACGGGACGTTCATTCTCACACAGGTTGAGAGCAATCTGTACAAATACTACAATATCGCCAACGGGTTTCAGGACGATTTCTCGATCAGGACGGATCTTCCAGACTACTCAAATGTTGCGGGAGGGTTTGGTGTGTTCGGCGCGATGAGAGATGATTCGGTTGCGTTTGACCTGCGTTGATCCTGCCATCGCATGAGTTCCCTTCCCCTCATAGCTTGCAAATCCTTCGAAAAAATGGTACGTTCAGCGGAAATTCCTAAATGAATCTCTTCTCCATTTTCCGATCCGAGCGTCTCGATACCGACTGGAAGTACGTCGCCAACGGCATCATCTGGCGCCTCCTTTTTACGGAGCGCGGACGAGTGGTCGGCGAGTGCCGCAACCAGGACAAGAAGACGGTTTCTTTTTTTTGCCTCGATGAGGAATCGGGGAATCCTTTGTGGCGGGACCTCAACCTCGAGGAGCCCTGGTGGGTTGGCATCGAAGCGGTCCTGAATGACACCGTGCTTCTTCACACCTATGCATCGCCCGATATGCCTGAACATCGGGGAATCCGGGTCTATGACACGCAAACAGGAGTACTTCGCTGGCGGAATGATGATGTCACATTCTGGTTCGGGTTTGGCGATCGGGTTTTTGCTTACAGGGATCTCTTTGAGAAGAGGGTCGGTTATGAAATCGGCCTTCAGACAGGGGAGCTGAAGGCGATATATGATGAATCGCTTCAGGAACTTCACGCGCTCCGACGCGAAGCAATCGAGAGTCAATCCGCTTCGGGGGTGACGCCGCCCGAGATCATGTCGGACGATGCGCCCGATCCTTCGATCCTGGCGCTCGTGAACCGAACGGCAAAAGGGAAGAAGCTCGCCGGTAAGGTTGAATATATCAAGCAGAACGATGTCCTGGCGTTCAACTATCACATACTTGCACGGACATCGGCGGTGCAATCACAATCCTTCGAAAATCACTTGTTCATCTACCGTCTTCCGCAGGGCACATGCGCCTTTTCCGGAATCATCGGTCGGGATCTGAAGGCGTACGTGCCGGATTCGTTCTTTATTCGCCGGTCCCGGCTTTTCTTCGTCAAGGACCAGCACACTCTTACTGCGTTGCGATTATGGAAATAGTCACCGAGAGCTTTTCCGTTTCAACCCGTGGCGACTCTGAAGTCCGCGACATTACGGGGAATGTGACCGCTGTGCTTGCCCAACACAAGCTCCGGGAGGGACTCGTCACGGTTTTTGTCTCCGGCTCAACTGCTTCCATCACAACGACGGAATTCGAACCTGGCTTGCGAAAAGACATTCCTGAAGCCCTTGAGCGGCTCGCGCCTCGCGGAGGTCGGTACCATCACGATGAAACGTGGCACGACGGCAACGGTTATTCACACGTCCGGGCTGCGGTGATGGGGCCGTCTTTGTCAATTCCGTTCTCGCGCGGAGAGCTCTTCCTGGGTACCTGGCAACAAATCGTCCTCATCGACCACGACAACCGGCCGCGTGAACGCACGATCGTCGTACAGGTGATGGGATTGTGAAATATTTTTGATTTCCCGGACAGAACGGGGAAGGGGAAAGAACCATGAAAACATACAAGATCAAGCACGTCGATGCATTCACGGGTGAACCGTTCTCCGGCAATCCGGCGGGAGTGGTGCTGGACGCCCGCGGGATGAGCGATCCGATGATGCAGAAGATAGCCGGTGAATTGAACCTTTCCGAGACAGCATTTCTTCTTCCTCCGACTGTCAAAGGCGCCGACCTCCAGATCCGGTGGTTCACTCCTGCGGCCGAAGTACCGCTCTGCGGACATGCGACTATTGCGAGCTTTCACGCGCTGGCGGAAGAGGGAGTGCATGGAATGAAGCGGCCCGGCGTGTTCCATTTCAGGCTTCAGACAAAAAGTGGGATCCTCGGAATCGTTGTAGAAAAAAAATACTCGGGCACCATCGTCGAATTCCAGTTGCCGATTCCAAGATTCCGCGTGCACAAGAAAGCCCCCTCAGCACTTCTGGAGGCGCTCGGTATCCGGGCTTCTGATGTCGAGACGAATCTGCCCTTTGTTTCAGAAACCTACATGTATCTACCGCTGAAGAAACTCTCAAGGATCGGGTCTCTGAAGCCGGATTTCGGAAAGCTTGATTCGTTCACAAGGGCAAATAGAAGCCTTGGGGTCAGCGTGTTCACCCTCGAGACGATTGAACAAAGTTCCGCGGTGCACTCTCGCTTCTACGCGCCAGCGGTGGGAATTGTGGAGGATCCCGTCACCGGGTCCGCGAATGGTCCGCTTGGTGTCTATCTCTACCAGTTTGCTATCCGCCGGGATTTTCCGATACCATCGTTCCTGCTTCCCGACGGGCGGATGGAGTTCATCGGTGAGCAGGGGGATGACATGGGTCGGAGGGGAAGGGTGAAGATCAGGCTTCGGGTGACCGGTCACGGCGTGAAGCAGGTGAGCATTGCAGGAGAAGCGGTGACAATCATGGATTCGGTCTGCAAGTACTAGTGCCATTTGCAGCAATTCATATTGAGTTTTTCAACGCAGAGAATCGCAGAGGGAAAGGCAATAGACTCCGCGGTGCTCCCCGCCAGAACGCATGCGGGCTGGCGCGATCTCCGCGTCTCCGTGTTGAGAACCATAAAATCCATAACACAATCCCCTTTTCTGGGATCGGCACTGAAAAGTGATTGTCTATGACGACAAAGAACATCGTTTTCATTCTTGTGTTTGATGCCGCCCTCGCCGTCTTTGCCTTGAGTCTGCGACGGCTTATCAGCTATTTGAAACTGGGGCAGCCGGACAACCGGTTCGATCATCCGTGGGCCAGGCTCAAAAGAATGTTTGTCGTGGCAATTGCCCAGTCGAAGATCCTGCGCGAGCCACTTGCAGGCATCATGCATGCTCTCATTTTCTGGGGATTCATGGTGCTGCTCACGGCGGTCCTCGAGTCCATCGGCGAAGGACTGGTGCCGGATATTTCATCCCTCTTCTTTCAGCACTTCTTTGGACGGCTCTACGCACCGCTTGCGTTCATGCAGGATCTGGCCAGCGGTTTGGTGATCCTCGCGGTACTGATTGCGCTCTGGCGTCGCTATGTGATGCGGCCGAAGCGACTGGAACTTGAAGGGCATAGCCGTGCGGACGCAACCTTCATCCTGATGATGATCCTCTTTATTATGATCAGCATGGTTGGTCAGAATGCGGCACGTATCGTTCTCGACGGAGCGGACACTTCCGGAGGACGATTCCTTTCAAGCGCGTTCACCCCTCTGTTCGCCTCGGTCTCTCCCGATGGCGTGGAGGTATGGTTCGACACGTTTTGGTGGATCCACATCGGGATCGTATTAGTGTTTCTGAACTACCTTCCGTACTCAAAACACCTTCACGTCCTCACCTCGGTCCCAAACGTCTATTTCTCCGGTTTAAGGCCGCGTGGAGCGCTCAAGCCGATCAATCTCGAGGCAGAGAACGTGGAGAAGTTTGGAGCATCCGACATCGAGGACCTGACATGGAAGCAACTTCTGGATGGTTACACGTGTACAGAGTGCGGCCGCTGCAGCGCATCCTGTCCGGCGAATAGTACTGGCAAGGCTCTTTCACCGCGGAAGATCATCATGGACATCCGGAAGCGGCTGGAGGAAAAGGCGCCGCTCGTACGTGCTGGTCAGAAGGCCCCGGGATCATCCGATGGCGGAGTGAAACATGCATTGCAGAAAACTCTGATTCACGATTACATCACCCCCGAAGAGCTGTTTGCCTGCACCACATGCATGGCTTGTGTTCAGGAGTGTCCGGTCAACATCGAACACGTCGATGCTATTGTTGAGATGCGTCGCAGTCTTGTGCTGATGGAGTCGAAGTTTCCGCCTGAAGTACAGGTCGTCTTCCGAAATCTTGAGAACAACTTTTCACCCTGGGCGTTTCCGCCTTCGAGCCGCGCCGATTGGGCAGAGGGGATGGACATTCCGACTGTTCAGCAGACACCGGACGCAGAGGTCTTGTTCTGGGTGGGGTGTGCAGGGGCGTTTGACAGCCGGTACATCAAAGTAACCCAATCATTCGCGAAATTGATGCAGCAGGCAGGTATATCGTTTGCGATTCTCGGGGCCGAGGAAAAGTGCACGGGGGACTCGGCGAGGCGAATGGGGAACGAGTATCTTGCCCAGATGTTGATCAAAGAAAATGTGGCGACCCTGAACAATTACCATGTTACATCGATCGTTACGGCATGTCCGCACTGCTTTAACACGCTACGCAATGAGTATCCGCAGTTCGGCGGCAACTACAAGGTGATGCATCATACCGACTTCCTCGTTCAATTGATCAATGAGGGGAAGATCAAGATCACGAAGGAACAAATTACTACGATCACCTACCATGACTCGTGCTACCTTGGCCGGTACAATGACGTGTACGAGCAACCGAGGGAAATCCTCGGAGCCGTTCCGGGACTCGAATTGGCCGAGATGGGACGTTCTCACAGCAGAGGATTCTGCTGCGGTGCCGGGGGCGGAAGAATGTGGATGGAGGAGAAGGAAGGAAAACGGGTGAACATCGAGCGAACCGAAGAGGCCCTTGCAACGAATTCCACTGTCATTGCGACTGCTTGTCCCTTCTGCATGACGATGATGACAGATGGTGTCAAGGCAAAAGAGGCCTCGGAACGGGTCGTTGTGAAGGATGTTGCGGAAATCGTCTATGAGTCAACGCAGCAGTAGCATTCCAGCTGTCGATCGAACGAGCCGAGCGGTCGAACTTTGCCTGCGAAGAACGCGGCCCTGTGGACGCAATGTGCCTGCAGAGGAACTCCGAAACAAACGAAGCAGGCATCCCTTCCGCCAAGAGCTCTCCGGACATGCGTGCTTTCACACAGAGGGAACTGTTTGTACTTTGAGGAAAAACAAACCAAGGAACTACTTGTCCCCTCTCGCCAACACAATAGCAGCCGCACAGAGGGGACTGTTCAAGCTCCGATGAAGATTGGATGCCGCAGATTCAAGGAATAGAACCTCCCGTCTCAATGTGAGGACAAGCGCACAGAGAGAGGGAAGCAGAGATGTGTCGGCTGTTGACGATCGAAAGAAGATCGAGAGTCATTGCGTTGAATCTTCAAGACTGTACATCTATTCGGATACCCTGATATGACGAAGCGACTGCTGCTTTCCGCATTTCTGATACTTTTGATTGTCGAGGTTTCTGCATCCCAGGTCGTGACGATCTCAGGGACCGTCCGCGACGCTGTAACACGTACACCCCTTCCTTCCGCAAACGTCCGGGTTCTTGGGACGTCGAAGGGGACGGTTGCGAATGCCGTGGGGGTGTATAAGCTTTCTCTCGACCAGGGTGATTACACCGTCGTCTACAGCTTTATCGGCTATTATTCGGATACACTTCGCGGGTCCCTCAACCGATCAATCGAATATAGTCCAGCACTTCAACCGACGGCGATCCAGATGGCGGAGGTTGTGATCACCAGTGAGGATCCTGCGATGGCGATCATGCGCAAGGTCATCGAGTACAAGAAACAGTGGTCTCAGACCTTGAAGTCATATGAGTTCGAAGCTTTCACCCGTATGGTGCTGAGGCGGGATACTGCCATCGCGATGATTGCGGAATCGTATACGACGGGATACTGGCAAAAGGGAGACACCCTTCGGGAAATCGTGAAACAGAAGAGGCGGACAGAAAACCTCCCGGGGACGGGCAACATCGCCGTCGGCGGAACGGTGGTCAACTTCTATGATGATGATGTCCGTTTCGTGGGCTATCAATTTGTAGGTCCAACATCGCCTGAGGCCTTCGACTACTACGATTTCAAACTCGAGAAAACCCGGGTGCGGGACGACAAGCCGGTCTATACTATCACGGTTATCCCCAAGTCCCGCATTTTGCCGCTTTTCAAAGGCAAGATCGATGTCGTAGGCGATATCTATGCACTTGTCGGTGTGGACATCGAGCCGAACGAAGCTTTTACCATTCCATTTGTCTCAGAGCTGGAACTTCACTACACGCAGCAGTTCGGCCTCTATGAGAACAAATACTGGATGCCGATGGATGTCCGGCTCAGAGGCAGCTTCGAAATCGGTATTCCCGGCGTCAACATCCCACGGTTCGTCGCGGAGCAGGCATCCGTATTGTACGACTACAGGATCAATCGTCAGTTGCCGGATTCGATTTTCAGCAAGCCACGGATCACTGAACTCCAGGGGGCTCAGAAATTCGATTCACTGTTCTGGGCGCACCATGATGTGCTGCCACTCACGAACGAAGAGCAACACGCGTACAAGACGCTGGACAGTACTCAGTCCCTCGACGTCCAGTTCAAACCGACCGGAGCAGCGATGACGCTTTCCGCCGGAGGATCCCTCGGCTTTCTGAGCTACCTCAACATTCGATACAACCGCGTCGAAGGGCCGTTCCTGGGGCTCAATTACTCGCGGGATAGCGTCATCAGCCGTCTCTCTCTCAACGGGGCGGCGGGGTATGGTTTCATCGACAAGAAACCGAAGTTTACGTTTGGCGGATCGCTCTTCCTGGACGCAGGCCGTCGCTACAAGATGGGGGTGGAGGGGTACCGCGAATTCGAGAACATTCCCGATGAAAGGTACTATCCATCGCTCATCATCGCGCTTGGAGCACTCTTTACAAAGAACGACTATCGGGACTACTACTATGCCGACGGGTGGAGGGCTTTCATAGAGGCAAAACCGCTGAGGCGCCTCTCGATTCGATTGCTGTACAAAGACGAAGATCAGTCGATCGCCGTCAAGTTGACGGATTTCAGCATCTTCGATAAGAGCAAGCCATTTCGATCGAATCCCCGGATTCTTGAGGGAACCATGAGGAGCTTGACGATCAAAGCGCGATATGGCGACGAGCCGGTACCATTTGGATTAACAACCCAGAATAGCGCGGAGGTCGAGATCGAACACTCCAATCCGGCGCTCCTGGCGAGCGCATTCGATTTCACGAGGCTGATCTTTCGTGGTGAAATGCGGATCAACACGTATTCTGATCGCCTTCTCTTTCCCCCCGCCCTCAATCTTAAGTTGACGGCGGGAATTTCGAGCGGAACGCTGCCTCCGCAGCGGATATTCAGCCTGGAGTCGCGCTATGATGGAGTGGGGCCTCTGGGAGTGCTCCGCGGGGGAGGAGTGAAAGAGTTCTCCGGTCAACGATACGTTGCATGTACGATCGAGCACAACTTCCGAAGCACGCCGTTTCTCATGCTCAATATTCCCTATCTTTACAAGAACAGCATCGAACTAATTCTGCATGGGACGGTGGCCCAAACGTGGAGCTCGAGTACGCTTCCCTTTGGCGCGACCACGAACGGCTGGTACTCGGAAGCGGGAATCGGAATCAGCCGCATCCTCAGCTTTCTCCGGTTTGATTTCACGTACCGCTTTGCTCAGCCACGCGCTCTCTTTGTCACAGTCGGTGTCGCACAATTAATCTAGCAGTCAGAAAATACCTTTATGGAAACGACGATCTCTCCCCCCAAGCTCCCCTCGATCAAGATCATCGGGTGGACCACTGTCATAGCTTCTGCGATCATGATCGTTGTGAATGTCATGAGTCTTCTTACCTACAGTATGTTTGACAGCCTTGACCAGAGTCTGACCACGCCGCTGCTTTCCCAGCTTCTGCCTCAATCGGCGAAAAAGGTCCTCGACCTGTACCGCTATAGCCGTTGGTTGACGGCGTATGGGACATTCTACTTCGCGTTTGTGCTCGTTGCCGGGGTCCAATTTCTGAGGCTGCAGGCCTGGGGCCGAAAAGCACTTGAGATTGCATGCTGGATTGCACTCTTCAATGCTCTTGTCGATACTGCCTTGAGCTGTTTGATTTGGCAGAATATGCAGGAGACGCTTTCGATGGCATTAAAGGGCCTTGGTGGCGGACAGTATTCTTCCATCAATTCATTGGGACTTATTACAATCGTGGTCGGCTTCTTCGTATGGATCATCCCATCGGCGGCGATGATTGTGTACCTGCGAAGGCCCCAGATCATGCAGGCTGTGAGCCTGCGTTGAAGATAATTCGCAGTTCGGATCAAAGGAGGACGAGAATGTTTTCCAGACCGTATTCCATGATTCTTCGTGCAGTGCTCCTTTTCTCGGTTGCCATACCAGGAAGTGCGCCCGCTCAGACCGAGCCATTCAAAGGATTGAACGACTACATCCTCAACGCAATGAAGGACTGGGAGACGCCAGGACTAGCTCTCGCAATCGTGAAGAACGACTCCGTGATCTTCATGAAGGGGTATGGGGTACGAAAAATGGGCGAAGATGCTCCCGTGACGCCAAGAACAATCTTCGCGATTGCTTCAACGACCAAAGCGATGACGGCGGCCTGTTTGGGAATGCTGGTCGATAGTGCCAAGGTCAAGTGGGATGATCCCGTCACCAAGCACCTTCCGTGGTTCCAGCTCTCCGATCCATACGTTACGCGTGAGCTGACAGTCCGCGACATCCTGTGTCACCGGAGCGGACTCGAGAGGGGGGACAATCTGTGGTATTTCTCCCCGTACAGCCGTGAAGAAGTTCTGCGTCGCGTTCGATTTCTGAAGCCCGAATGGAGTTTTCGAAGCCGCTACGGATATCAGAACATCATGTTCGTCGCTGCCGGACAAATCATTCCCTCAGTCACAGGCATGACCTGGGACGCATTCATCGCCGATCGACTGTTTACGCCTCTTGGGATGACGAGGACGAACACGAGCGTGAAACTCCTCGCCGGAATGGACGATGTGGCGACGCCGCACGAGAAGATTGACGACGCCATGCTGCCCGTGGTTTGGCCCAATTTCGACAATGTCGGATCGGCGGGTGCAGTGAACTCCTGCGTGCAGGATATGGCGCAGTGGCTTCGACTGAACCTCAACAGAGGGATCTTCAAGGGAAAGAGGCTTTTGAGCGCCGACGTGATCAAGGAGATGCAGACGCCTCAGACTATCATCCGCATTGATTCGGTTGATCAGGCGTTGCGCCCCTCCAACCATTTCGCGGCGTATGGTTTCGGGTGGACGCTGAGAGACTACCTTGGACGCAAGCTGGTTCAGCACGATGGCGCATTGGACGGCATGCGAGCCCGGGTGGCGTTTGTTCCGGAAGAGAAACTGGGTTTCGTTATTCTCATGAACTCGCAGAACACCAATCTCCATTCCTCCATCGCGTATCGTATCCTCGATCACTACCTTGGCGGACCACCCCGCGATTGGAGCAGCGAACTGCTGAAAATTGTGAAGGAACAGGAGGAGAAAGACAAGGCTGAGGAAAAGAAAACGATCGATTCGCGGGTCAAAGGGACCAAGCCATCACTGGCATTGGAGGATTTCGCAGGAACATATGACAACGAGATGTATGGCCCCGTCATCGTCAAGGTGGAAAACGGGAAGCTCGCGGTGCAGTTCTACCCGACGTACATCGGAGAAGCGGATCACTGGCACTATGACACATTCCAGGTCGTTTGGAAGGATCGGTCGATCGGTAAGGACATGATCACATTCACTTTGGGACCAGAAGGAAAGGTCAGCGAATTGCGGTGGCAAGGGTTCACGATGTTCACGAAAACGAAGTAGGACGCGGGTGGCATCAGGCCATTCATCAATGCGAGAAGAGGGGCAGGTATCGGACCTGCCCTTTCAGTTTGGACCAACTCGCACTCTCTTCCTCGTTTGCCACATAATCTGTATATTCTCTCTGGAATCCGATTCGCGCATCCCATGAATATGAAGTTCACCTTCATACGACAACTCATCTCAAAAATGCCTGTCACCCCCGAATGTTCCTATCGGGGGTCCAGAATGCGCTGCCTGGATTCCCGCCTAAGTCGAGCGGGAATGACATTTGTACCAAGGATGGTGTTTTTGAGATGGCTTCTAATAATAGGGTGCACACTGGCTTCGCCTCAGTCATGGGCTCAGGAGAAAACAACCAAAGGCACAGCCACTTCTCGCAGCGGGGAGATTATCGGTCTCGTGCGTGATCAAGTGAGCAATCAGCCGCTTGTGGGGGCCAATATCCTCGTCGTCGGCAGCGAGCTTGGTGCGGCATCGGATGAAAACGGCAGGTTCCGCATCCGGGGCATCCAGCCCGGCACGTACAGCATCAGGGCGAGCATCATCGGCTACAAGACTGTCGTTCGGACTGACGTTGTCGTTACCGCAGGACGCAAAACACAGATCGTGATAGAGATGGCCGAGACCGTCTTGAACCTCGATGAAGTGACTGTTCGCGCAGAGTATTTCGCGAAACCGCCCGAGTTCTCAACAAGCGCCCACGCGCTCAGCTTTGAAGAGGTGCGGCGATCGCCCGGTTCGGCAGGTGATGTAAGCCGTGTTGTGGTTTCCCTTCCCGGTGTTGTTTCTGGTTCCGATATGCGCAACGATCTCGTTGTCCGGGGGGGCAGCCCTGCGGAGAACCTGACGCTCATTGACAACATCGAAATCCCGAATCTCAATCATTTTGCGACACAGGGGGCTTCCGGAGGGCCGATTGGGATGGTTTTGACGAAAGTCATCCGTGACGTCCGATTCGTGACGGGGGGCTTCCCGGCGAAGTTCGGTGACAAACTCTCTTCCGTGATGGAAATCGAATTACGTGAAGGGAGTCGGGAGAAATTCGAAGCATCATTTGACGTGAACGCAGCGATCGCCGGATTCATCGGCGAAGGGCCTCTTGGAGAGAAAGGGTCGTGGTTGTTGACTCTCAGAAAAAGCTATCTCGACATGCTTATCAGGAATTTCCATTTCTCCGGGATTACCGTCGTTCCAAACTTCTATGACATGCAGTCGAAAGTCGTCTATGACCTGGATGAGAGAAACAAGTTCACGTTTCTCGCTCTTGGCGGAATTGACGACGTGAAGTTCTCCAGCGGAGAAGAACAGAACTACGGCACGCACGCGGACCTCTCTGGAATCGACAATGTAAAGAATGACCAGTATCAGTATCTCATGGGGGGAACATGGAAACGACTCTGGGAGCAGCGCGGATATTCCTTTTTCACTTTCAGCCACAACCTCAACTACTATTTCACGGACATCGACGATTCTCTTGGGAATAAAACCTACAAGAATGCTTCGACCGAGGCCGAGTACACTGCGAAGACCGATGCGACGTTCTTGATCACGAAGGACGGTCAGATCTCGTTCGGCGCGGGCGGGAAACTTGTCGGAATCCATCACGAAATCTTTCTGAAGGCCGACACAAGCCGCTGGGCAAATCGAACAACGGGAGCGGGCATCTTCCCGCAGCTGAACTATGACAAATCAATCCATTCCTACAAACTCTGGGCGTACATTCAATACACCCAATGGCTCTTCGGGAGACTCACAGTCACTCCCGGATTGAGATTGGACTACTTTGATTACGTCGATCGGGGTAGTACACTCAGTCCGCGGCTCGCAGTGCGGTACTATCTCACGGACAGAACTTCGCTGAACGCGTCGTATGGCATCTTCTTCCAGACTCCGGCCTACATCTGGCTTACGACGGATGATCGGAATCGGCAACTGAAGCCGATGAGAGCGGATCACTACACTCTTGGCGTGGAGCATCTGGTTCAGGATGACCTGCAGTTGACGGTCGATCTTTACCGCAAAGAGTACACACAATACCCCGTCAGTGGATACACGCCGTCGTACATTCTCGTCAATGGCGGAGCTTCGGGAGGAGCATTCATTGCCGGAGATCTGCGAAGCCTTGGGACTGGATATACGATGGGCCTGGAATTCTTCCTGCAAAAAAAATTGACGGATGAGTACTATGGGACGCTGAGCTATGCTTACTCCACCGCGCGATTCAAGGCGTTGGACGGCGTTGAACGCCCGGGAGCCTTTGACTACCGCCACGTGTTAACGCTCATTGCCGGATACAAGGTCTCCGAGACTCTAGAATTCAGCCTGAAATGGAGGTACACTGGGGGCAGTCCGCATACACCGATCGACGAGAAGCTCTCTGTTCTCTACGGCAGGGAGACCCTTGATCTGACAAGAATCAACGATGTGCGGTATCCCGCGTACCACCGAATCGACGTCAGAACAGACTACCGTTTCACTTTGGATTCCTGGCAGGCTGTGGCGTACTTCGACCTGCAAAATGCGTACAACCAGAAGAATATCTTCTACTACGTCTGGGACAAGAAAAACCAAAGGCAGAAGACCGTGTACCAATGGTCCATCCTCCCGGTCCTCGGCCTCACTCTGGAACTTTAAATAATTCAAGTCGGCCGCTTTTCGGAAGGGATTAAAACCCCTGAAATATTGGTTGAGATTTATGACCACGCCCTACCAGCCCGACAGACGTTGTCGGTCTGGCGGGAAGGACGTGGCAATTGGAGGCTGTCCAAAAAGTTTCTTTGTCATTTCGACCGCAGGGAGAAATCCTTCTTTGATTATTCAGATTTCTCAGTCGCTTCCTGCCCGACTACGTCGGTCAGGCGGGCGCTCCTTCGAAATGACAAATATGGCTTAAAGGACAACCTCAATAGAAAAACCCCACAAAACCCCCAGGGGGCTTTAGCCCTTTCCTAACGAGCGGTCAACTTGAGTCAATAACCTTCATCCTGGAGAATCACTGATGATAACAAACCTGAATCTTCTAGAACACATCTCAAAAACGGTTGTCAGTTACACCGCTCTTGTCATTCCCGAACGTATCTATCGGGAATCCAGACGTGAACTGCATTATCGGCCGGGCTGTTCTGGCAAAGGTCTGGATTCCCCGCCAGACCGCCGGCGGGCTGGCCGCCTACGACATGCGGGAATGACATTGGTGAGAGGGGCGACATTGTTGAGACCGGTCCTAGTCATCGCGTGTTCGATCTCCCTCCTGACATGCACACGCGCGCCCGAGTATGACGTCGTCATCCGCGGCGGCACCGTCTATGATGGGACGGGGAATGCTCCCATCGTCACCGATGTCGCAATCAGGGGAGATAGAGTCGTGGCGGTCGGGACGCTCCAGGATGCACGAGGAGTGTACGAGATCGACGCGCATGGGCTTGCCGTGGCTCCTGGTTTTATCAACATGTTGAGCTGGGCCAACGAAAGCCTGATTGAGGATGGCCGGTCGCAAAGCGATATTCGCCAGGGGGTGACACTGGAGATTTTCGGGGAAGGAGAGTCGATGGGCCCCTTGAATCCAAGCATGAAGAAAGAAATGCAGGAACGGCAGGGCGACATCAAGTACAGGGTGGAGTGGACCACGCTCCGGGAGTATCTGGAATACCTGGTTCGACGCGGAGTGTCAACAAATGTGGCATCGTTTGTTGGTGCAGCGACAATCCGTGAGCATGTACTGGGATATGACAATCGGGCACCCAACGCTGAGGAGCTCGAACTCATGCGACAACTTGTCCGGGGTGCGATGGAAGATGGCGCTCTGGGTGTTGGCTCGGCTCTGATCTATGCACCCGGCTTCTATGCAAAGACCGACGAGCTCATCGAGCTGTGCAAAGTCGCATCATCATACGGTGGGATGTACATTTCCCATCTGCGGAACGAAGGGAACGGGCTGCTCGAAGCGATCGATGAGCTGATCCGGATTTCGAAGGAAGCAAAGATCCCCGCTGAAATCTATCATCTGAAGGAGAGTGGAAACTCGAATTGGGGGAAGATTGGCGCTGTCATCCAGAAGGTGGAGGCGGCACAGCGCGAAGGCCTGAACATCAGCGCAGACATGTACACGTACACTGCCGGTGCGACTGGTCTCGATGCATCGATGCCGCCGTGGGTTCAGGAAGGCGGAGTCGTGGAATGGATCAAGCGGCTCAAGGACCCTGCGACGCGCCGACGAGTGGTTCAGGAAATGCGCACGCCGACCAAACAATGGGAGAATCTGCTTCTTGGGGCGGGAACGCCGAAGAACGTGCTTCTTGTGGGATTTCGTCAAGACAGTCTGAGATACCTGACGGGAAAGACGCTGGCAGAAGTTGCGACTGTGCGCCACAAGACGCCGGAAGAAACGGCGATGGACCTCGTCATCGACGATGACAGCCGTGTGGGAACTATCTACTTCCTGATGTCGGAGGAGAATGTGAAGAAGCAGATCGCCTTGCCTTGGGTGAGCTTTGGTTCCGATGAGGGGTCGCTCGCTCCCGAGGGGGTGTTCCTGAAATCCAACCCGCATCCGAGAGCATATGGAAATGTGGCCAGGCTCCTGGGGAAATATGTGAGGGACGAGAAGATCATTCCGCTCGAAGAGGCGATTCGCCGCCTGACATCGTTCCCGGCCGGGAAACTCAAGATACGCGACCGGGGTGTGCTCCGGGCCGGATGGTTCGCTGACGTTGTGGTGTTCGATCCGGCGAAGATCGCGGATTTTGCGACCTTCGAGAAGCCCCATCAGTATTCGACCGGCATGATCCATGTGTTTGTGAACGGGAAACAGGTTTTGAAGAATGGAGATCACACCGGCGCCAAGTCGGGCATGGTTGTGCTGGGTCCGGGTTGGAAGGCTTCGGGTCAGTAGGATGAATTCGCTCCAACCTCTCACAAAAACACATGTTGGGAGGAGGAGAATCTCACGCCAAGCCGCCCCCCAGTCTTGTTGTCCGAGAGTTGAACTCTCGGACATGGGCCATCTTCGACAGTTAAACTGTCGAAGAACATCTGGCGCTTCTTTGCGCCTTGCGCGAGAATTTTTGACATAGCTTCTCATCAGGTTCTCTCCGTTTTACTTCACCCCCATAATTGTCTATATTCCATTGTGACCGAAACAAGGATACTTCCGGTTTCCCCTGGGGCTCTTGACGCCGATATCATCGCACAGGCGGCTGATGTCCTGCGCCGTGGCGGCCTTGTGGCTTTTCCCACCGAGACAGTCTATGGCCTCGGCGCGGATGTACTCAACCTTGAGGCGGTGAAGAAAGTCTTTGATGTCAAGGGTCGTCCGCCGGACAATCCATTGATCGTCCATGTCGCGGGCACCAAACAGCTCGACGACATTGTGGATGAGATTCCAGACAAGGCAAAGATGCTCGGAGAAGCATTCTGGCCGGGACCACTCACGCTGGTGATGAAGCGCACCATCCTTGTTTCCGATCTGGTGACGGCTGGCCTCGACACCGTGGCCGTCCGAATGCCGGACCATCCTGTGGCGCTGGCATTGATTCGGGCTTTGGGCGAAGGAATCGTTGGGCCCAGCGCAAATCTCTCCGGCAAACCAAGCCCAACGACGGCGCAGCATGTCTATGACGATCTCAGGGGGCAGATCGAGGTGATTCTCGATTCCGGACAGACGACTATCGGTATGGAATCTACGGTTGTCGATGTCACCGTGGATCCCCCCGTTATTCTACGCCTGGGAGGATTGACCAGAGAGCGGATCGAGGAGGTCATCGGTCCGGTTGTGACGGATTCGACAGGAGATCGTAGCAGGCGTTCACCCGGAACGCGCCATCGTCATTACGCTCCAAAAGCGCAAGTCCTGCTGGTTCGCCATGGCGATCCTGCTGCTTTCGCTACGCTGATGCAGGAACAGCGGCAGGCTGGCAGAACGGTTGGTACTATTGTGCATTCAGCGCTCCTCGCGAAACTGGAGTCCGGGGAATTCTACAGAGTACTTCCATCGTCCATCGAGATTTTTGCACGCCATCTGTTCCGCACGCTGCGTGAACTTGATGCCATGCGAGTCGAAGTCATCGTCGTCGAAAGCGTCGAGGAAGATGGCCTCGGGGCGACGGTCATGGACAGATTGCGTCGCGCCTCGCAAGGTTAGTTCAACATCCCCCGATTTTGCTTCCTTTTTTCTCATGTTGTTTTCTTGATTTTCGAGTATATTATTCCCCGGTGAATATGGGTCATCACAACATGGATCATATCGGCATCGTCGAGGGATTTGCCAAGCTCGATGTGCACCGCTCCGAACGGACGGGGATTCCCGAAGCTATCCTCGCCGAAGGGAAAACGCACGGCCAGGTGGTAGAAGCGCTGCGACGTATGGCAGAGGCCTCCGGTGTGGCCTTGGCGACGCGAGTCAGTGAAGAGTGTGCGGTAGCCATCAAGCGGGGACTCGGTAAGAAATTGCAGATCGAGCGAAATGTCCTTGGCCGCACCGTCATTGTGCGCAAAAAGGGAGTGGCAACGCCGCGATCCGGTGGAAAGATCGCGATACTGGCTGCTGGTACATCAGATATCCCGACCGCAGAAGAAGCACGCGTGACCGCGGAGGTGATGGGTTGCCAGGTATTCGCTCATTATGATGTTGGAATCGCCGGTATCCATAGGCTTCTCGAGCCGCTCAAGGAAGTCCTGTCAAATGACGTTTCCGCGATCGTTGTCGTTGCCGGCATGGAAGGAGCTCTGCCATCTGTTGTGAGAGGCCTTGTCGGTGTGCCGGTGATCGGCGTGCCCACGAGCACCGGATATGGCTACGGAGGCCACGGTCAGGCAGCTCTGATGACGATGCTGCAATCGTGTGCTCCGGGTTTGACGGTTGTGAATATCGACAATGGATTCGGTGCGGGAGCAACAGCGTCGCTCATTGCCAATCAGGTCGCTCTTGCTCGTTCTTCAAGAGCATAAGCTTCTACAGATCAGTTGAACTTTTCTATTCACTCCGAACACACGCATGCGTATGGCTATCAAACGGAAAACACGTGAGGAGCGTCCTCTCGTCGGCATCATGATGGGGAGTGCATCAGATCTTGAGGCGGTGGAGCCGGCTCGGACGATCCTGAAGGAATTCGAAATCCCGTTCGAGATGAAGGTCCTTTCCGCACACCGCACGCCGGACCAGGCCTTTCAGTATGCAGCAGAAGCTGAATCGCGCAATTTGGAGGTGATCATCGCCGCGGCCGGAGGGGCAGCGCACCTGCCCGGTGTTGTGGCTGCGAAGACGTTGCTTCCAGTCATCGGGATACCCATCAGATCAAAGTCCTTGAACGGTTTGGATTCGCTGCTTTCAATTGTGCAAATGCCGGCCGGCATTCCGGTCGCGACAGTCGCGATTGATGGCGCTGCAAACGCCGCGTTGCTGGCGATAGCAATCATGGCCGGCAAACATCCGGAGTTTCGATCGAAGCTTCGTCGCTACCGAAAGACTCTGGAAGAAAAAGTCCTTAGCGCAAAAGTGTAATCAGCGTGAAGGCTTTCGTTGCTCTCGATTCCTCTTCCTTCATCATCCCGGCCCGGGATCACGTTCGATAGAAACCGACGTCTCTGACTTGAACGAATATTCAATCGTTCCACGTTTTGAACCTGAAGGAGAATTCCATGCATAGAAGAATGATCGTTCTGTTATCGATCTTTGTCATCGCTTCGTTGATGGGCGGGTGTGGCAAGAGCAAGACATCGATTACGTTGGCTGGTTCAACTGCATTCCAGCCCTTTGCGGAGAAGCTGGCCGAACAATACATGAGTACCCATGCAAACGTCTCCATCACGGTGCAGGGCGGCGGATCAGCGGTTGGCGTCCAGACGGCAATCTCCGGTGCAGCACAGATCGGGATGGCCGATCTTGTGGTACTACCCGAGGAAGCGAAACAACTGACGCCCACGATTGTCGCCCGGGATGGCATCGCGCTTGTACTCAATCCTGCCAACAAAGTCATCAACCTCACTATGCAACAGGTAAGGGAGGTTTTCAATGGCAAGATCAAGAATTGGAAAGAGGTCGGGGGTGCGGACTCGCCAATCACGGTGGTTTCCCGTGAGGCAGGGTCTGGGACCCGCTCTTCATTTGAGCAGATTGTAACGGAGATTAGTCTGACCAAAGACGCCCTCATTCAAGATTCCAACGGCACGATCCGTGAGACAGTGGCAAACGATCCGAACGCCATCGGATATCTGTCACACGGGCTTCTGAATGACAAGATCAAAGCCATCAAGATTGACGGACAGGAGTGTACCACGGAACTGATAACGACCGGGAGCTACAAACTGGTCAGACCGATCTATCTCCTCGTCAAGGGAACTCCGCAGGGAGAAGTCCAGAACTTCATTGACTACATTCTTTCGGCTGACGGCCAGCAAACCATCAAGGCCAATGGATTGATACCAGCCAAGTGAACTGACTCTCTCCCGTCAAGGTGCTCGATGAATGTGATCGGTGAAAAGGGAGTTCAGAGAATTCTGTCGGTGACAGCCTTCTCTGCGATCTCCGCCCTTCTTCTGATTGCCCTCTTCATCCTCAATGAGGGATTGCCCTTCATCTTCCGGTACGGCCTCCACGATTTCCTTCTCACTTCCGACTGGGAGCCCCAGGCAGGGAAGTTTGGGATCTTTCCCATGGTCGCTGCGTCTGTGTGGGTGACATTGGGAGCGATGGTTGTCGGGGCGCCGCTCGGCATTGCGGGAGCGATCTTTCTCAGCGAATTCGTCCCCAAATCAGTAATGCGCGTCGTCAAGCCCACCATTGAGCTCCTGGCTGCCATCCCCTCCGTAGTCTATGGCTTCATCGGTGTCATGGTTCTGGCTCCGCTGATTCGCACTTACCTCGGAGGGCCGGGCCTCTCTCTTCTGGCAGCCTGCATCATCCTTGGAATCATGATACTCCCCACCGTCATCAGCATCTCCATTGACTCGATTCAAGCGGTTCCTCAGTCTTACCGCGAAGGATCTCTGGCCCTTGGCGCAACGACATGGCAGACCATTCACATGGTGACGGTTCGGGCAGCGAAGTCAGGGATCATTGCCAGTATCATCCTCGGTATGGGGCGTGCGATCGGCGAGACAATGGCCGTGATTATGGTCGCCGGCAATGCTGTCAAAATCCCTCATTCAGCACTGGACTCTGTGAGGTCGTTGACGGCAAACATTGCCCTGGAGATGAGCTATGCCACCGGCCTTCATCGCGAGGCCCTCTTCGCGACGGGCGTGGTTCTCTTTGTTGTGATCATTATCCTTAATTCGGTTGCGATCGTTGCCTTGAGGAAAAGGGTCGCGAAGAAATGAGAATCCACCCGCGATATACCCAGCGGCTTGCAGTCACGATCCTGGGCGGTGCCACCCTCCTCACGTTGGGCGTTCTTGCTTTCATTATTGTCTTTGTGCTGCAAAAAGGTCTGCCGGCCGTAAGCATTGATTTTCTCCTGAGCAATCCTCAGGATATGGGCCGGGCAGGGGGGATCTTCACAACCTTGATAGGCACAATTATCCTTCCCCTCTTGGCCATCATCGTTGCTGCGCCTCTTGGAGTCAGCACAGCAGTGTACCTCACGGAATACACCGCGGAAACGAGAATCACCAGGATGATCCGCTTCGGCACAGACTGCCTTGCCGGCGTACCGTCGATCATCTTCGGCTTGTTTGGTTTCATTTTCTTTGTGACGACGCTCGGGATGGGCTGGTCGATACTTTCCGGCGGACTGACCCTGGCTTTCATGATCCTGCCAACCATCATCCGGACCACGGAGGAAGCTGTCAAAGCTGTTCCGAAATCCTACCGGCAGGTCAGCTTCTCACTTGGTGCGACGCGTTGGCAAACAGTGAAAAGGGTGATTCTCCCTAACGCGCTGCCAGGGATCCTCACGGGAATCATGCTGGGCGTCGGTCGATCTATCGGGGAAACCGCTGCAGTGATTTTCACAGCCGGTTCTTCTCTCCGTTTGCCAAGTTCAATTTTGGACTCCACACGCACTATGGCGGTACATTTCTATATCCTCGCACGGGAGGGAATATCCTCGGAGAACGCCTACGGCACTGCTGCCACACTCATCATCGCGGTACTCCTCATCAACCTCACCGCGTACTGGATGATGAATCGATTCATTGCCAAGAGGTCCTGAATACCGACGTGAATTGATGAACTGTAAATTCGACATACAGGATTTATCGGTATACTGGGGCAACAGTCAGTTGTTGAAACGCGTCTGTATGAAGATTCCGGCTTCGCAGATCCTCGGGGTTATCGGTCCTGCCGGATCAGGCAAGACTACGTTCCTTCGAACGTTGAACCGGATGAATGAACTGGAGCCGGGTTTCAAACTTGAAGGCCGGGTGCTCTTGGACGGTGAAGACATCCACGGCCACGGCTATGACCCCGTGAGCCTGCGGAAAAAAGCAGGAATGGTCTTTGCCCTGCCGATTGCGTTGCCGATGAGCATCTATGAAAATGTTGTCTATGGTCCCAGATTGGCCGGCATTAGAAATCATGACCGGCTTGACGAGCTTGTCGAGCAGAGTCTGAAGGCGGCCTTCATGTGGAACGAGGTCAAAGACCGGTTGGACATGTCGGGCCTTCGGCTCTCGGGGGGGCAGCAACAACGACTCTGTCTGGCCAGGGTTCTGGCTATGGAACCTGATGTGATACTCCTCGATGAACCCTGCTCGGGTCTCGATCCAATATCCACAGCGAAGATTGAGGAGGCATTGACGGAGCTCAAGAAGCGATATACGGTTGTTCTCGTGACCAACAATACCAAACAGGCTGCGAGGATCGCAGATGAAACTGCATTTTTCCTGATGGGGGAATTGATCGAGATTGGACCGACTGATCGCATGTTCACTGCTCCTGCACAGAGCCAAACCGATGACTACATCACCGGGAGGTTCGGGTGATGACGGGCACTCATCATGGAATCGTCGCCAGTTCCAATAAGGTCGAGATCCGTTCTCTGGATTTCTTCTACGGCAAGTTCCATGCGTTGAAATCGGTCACTATGAGCGTGCAGCGGAACATGATTACTGCGCTGATCGGACCGTCGGGCTGTGGGAAATCGACACTTCTTCGGTGCCTCAATCGCATGAACGATCTCATACCGGGCGCCAGTGCAAAGGGGGAAGTCCTCCTCGACGGCTCGGATATCTATGACCCTTCGATAGAAGTCGCGGAGTTGAGGAAAAGGGTGGGCATGGTGTTCCAGCGACCCAATCCCTTCCCCCTTTCGATCTTCAGTAATGTTGTCTATGGACTGAAAGTGGCGGGCGTTCGCAATGCAGCACGACTCGCGGAGGTCGCCGAACAAAGTCTCAGAGCGGCGTGGTTGTGGGACCTCCTGAAGGACAAGCTGGATCATTCAGCGTTGGAATTGCCAATGGACCAACAGCAGCGGCTTTGCGTGGCCAGGCTCCTGGCGGTGCAGCCGGAGGTGATTTTGATGGATGAGCCGTGCTCGGCCCTGGACCCGATCGCTACGATGAAGATCGAAGAACTTATGCTGGAACTGAAGAAGAATTATACCATCGTTATCGTAACCCACAACATGCAGCAAGCAGCTCGCGTCTCGGACCTCACGGGATACATGCTGCTGGGGGAGATGATTGAGTTCGGCGATACGAACAGTCTCTTCACCAAACCATCAAAGAAACTGACGGAAGACTACATCACCGGCAAGTACGGTTGACAAAGAAGGTGTGGTGGAGCGGAATTCACTTTCAGACGGGAGCGATATGGATAAAAGACATTTCGATGTTGAGTTGGACCAGCTGAGGGAAAAGCTGGTCATGATGGCCTCCAAGGTTGAGAACCTGATCAACTATTCGATCGAGGCCATTCGGAAGAGGGATGCGACGGTGGCCGAAGCAGCGCTTGCGATGGACAAAGAGATCGACCGGATGGAGATCGAAATCGAAGAGGCGGCAATATCTCTCATGGCCAGGCATCAACCCGCTGCCGGTGACCTCCGATTCCTGGTCGGTGCCATCAAGATCAATAATGACCTGGAGCGTATTGGTGATCACGGTGTAAACATAGCTCAGAGCGCCGCACTTCTTGCAAGTGTGCCTGAGATCAAGGTGTTGGCTGACATCCCATGGATGGCAGGACTGGCGGTGAGCATGTTGAAGGACAGCCTGGACAGCTTCATTTCCGGAGATCCGGAGAAAGCACGCGAGGTGTGCTCCCGCGATGACCAGGTGGACGAATTGAAGGACCAGATTCTGCGGGTTGTGTTGACCTTCATGATGGAAAATCCCAACTTCATCTCCGGGGGTATGACGCTCATCCTGGTGGCCCGCAATCTCGAGCGTATCGCCGATCTCGCAACAGACATTTCCGAGGAGGCCATCTACATCTACCAGGGCAAGGTCATCAAGCACGGGGCGGAGAAACAATCGGAAGAAGGAAGCGTGAATCGCTGAAGAGGTTCGTATATTGAAAGAAAGGTCCACCAGGTTCTGGACAAACCTCTCACGGAACTACGCTACTCAGCATCTAAATTCATGGCAACAATCGATTCAACCCACATTACTAAGAACGGACGACAGCCGTGAAATTCGACAAGATAATTCAGAGGCTCCTGCCTCACGACGAATCTTTCTACAAATTCTTTGGAGAAGCATCACAGAACCTCGTTAATGCAGTGGCGCTTCTCAAGGAGTTGTCCGTCGCTAAAGAAGGCTCGGACCGTGAGAAGCTCATCATGCAGATCAAGGAACTTGAACACCACGGAGACAATCTCACTCACAAGATCTTCTCCGAGCTCAACTCGACATTTGTGACGCCGTTCGACCGCGAGGATATTCACCAGCTGACGTCGGCCCTCGACGATGTCATGGACCATATGGATGGAACTGCGAACCGTATCACCCTCTACAAGATCAAGGAATATCCTGAGCCCATGGTGCGGCTGATTGATATTCTTCAACTTTCGATCGGCGAGCTCCACCGGGGTGTGGGGATGTTGAGGGATTTGAACAAGGCCAATGAACTGCAGCGGGTGTTTCAGAGGATCAACGAGTACGAGAACAACGCCGATTCGGTGTTCGAACAAGGTGTCGCCGATCTCTTCGAGAACGAGAAAGATGCGATCCAGGTCATCAAGCTCAAAGAGATTCTCGTGGGCCTCGAGACGGCAACTGACAAATGTGAAGACGCTGCCAACGTGCTCGAAGGCATCTATATCAAGAACGCGTAATCCAAAATCTGCAAACCACCATGATGATATTTATTGTTGCCATCATTCTTTTCGCGCTGTTCTTTGACTTCTTGAATGGATTTCACGATGCCGCAAACTCGATCGCGACAATCGTATCGACTCGCGTTCTGACCCCGCGGAAAGCGGTTGCGTGGGCGGCATTCTTTAATCTCGTGGCTGCTTTCATGTTTGACGTTCAAGTGGCGAAAACAATCGGAAAGGGCCTCATTGAGTTGACGAGCATTAACGAATATGTGATCCTGAGCGGATTGACGGGAGCGATCGTCTGGAATCTTGTGACGTGGTACTTCGGCATTCCTACCAGCTCCTCTCACGCTCTGATCGGGGGGTATGCAGGGGCGGCCATCACGAAAGCGGGCTTGGGTAGCATCATCGTGGGCGGCTGGACCAAGACTCTCATCTTCATCGTCGTAGCGCCGGTGATGGGGATGGTGATGGGATTCGTTCTGATGGTTGCCACGATGTGGGCCTTCCACGGCCGGTCGTCATCGCGCGTGAACAATATGTTCAGGAAACTTCAACTCGTATCCGCCGCCTTCTATAGCCTTGGTCACGGCACGAATGACGCACAGAAAACGATGGGTGTCATCACCACTCTTCTTGTTACGACCGGTTATCTGAAGACCTTTGAGGTGCCTTGGTGGGTTATTATCAGCTGCCACATCGCAATCGCCCTGGGAACCCTCTTCGGAGGATGGAGGATCGTGAAGACCATGGGACAAAAAGTGACCAAACTGAAACCATCGGGTGGGTTTTGTGCTGAGACGGCAGGGGCCATTACGCTCCTGGTCACTGCCTTCAGCGGAATTGCAGTAAGCACGACGCACACAATTACCGGGGCGATCATGGGCGTGGGGGCGACGAAAAGAGTGACCGCAGTGCGTTGGGGTTTGGCCGGGAGAATTGTCACAGCTTGGATCCTTACGATACCATGCGCAGCGATTGTCTCCGCCCTGTCCTACGAACTCATACACTTCTTGCGACTAATCGTACGATAGTCCGATACACACACCGATCAGACTGATCAGATCAGGCTTGCATCTGATCCGGCCTGGCGCTCTACTCCTTCACCAGGAGAGCGGAGTGGCTTCGTCGTATTCCCGGTTTTTCCGCTATTCGAAATCCTATCGAACTGGCGATTGACAGCGTCTCCCCGAAGGTTTCCTCTGTGACGTGGCCTGTAGGTTCTGAGAACAGAAGCACGCCCCCTTTGTTCAATGAGACATAAATTTCAGAGAGCAACCTCTTAGCATCGGGCACCTCGTGTACGACAGCAAACGCCAGAGCGAAGTCGATCGTTCCGGCTAGGTCATCAATGTTGAGCGACGCCGGGGTGCAGACACGCAGGTCCATTCTGTCTATCAATCCTCCCCTCGAAGCCCGCCTCCTCAATCCGTTGATCATCTTCTCTTGAAGATCCACGCATACCACACGCCCCCGTTCTCCCACCAGGCGTGCCATCGGTAGAGTGAAAAAACCCATTGCGCTCCCGACATCGAGCGTTGTGTCTCCCTCTTTAATGTACGGTCGCAGGATCTTTTCTGGGTTTTGAGCAAGCGTTCTGATCGGAGATGCCAGAAGATACCCTAACCACCACGGACAAACTTTGTCGTTCATAGTTTCTCCAGTTCATGAGATTTAAGCGGGTCCCGTGTCGCCATTGTGCTGGCTTCGGCAAATCGATACACCTGCCTCGCTGCAGGATGTTTACTCCGGGGGAACATAGAAAAAAGGCGCCTTCAGCACTGCCATGCCGACCTGCGACTTACCCCCCTTGAGATAACTCCCATAAGGTTCGGTCCGCGCAGTCCCGCCCCCATAGCCCTCGTACCACATGAAGTACCGGTCATCTATTTTTTCTACTGTGGTGAACCAAATCGCACCTTCGTCCCATTCGTGTTCGGCACCCCGTGAGAAAATCGGATTGTGCGGGTACTTTGTCCAATGGACCAGATCCCTGGATGTGGCGAGCCCGGCATCTGCAGGATAGTCGTTGTGGCGATTGGAACCGCAGTACGTCATGTAGTACATCCCTTTCTCGTTGAAAATCCTGGGAGTCTCAACAGTGTGGCTGTCCCAGCTTCCCTCTGGGCCGACCGGCACGACGGGACCCGCCTCGTATTCAGAAAACTGAAGACCGTTCTGCGAGGTGGCAAGATGGATCTGAAATCCTTTGCTGCCAGGTACGCGTTTCCAATAGTAGAGGTAGAACACACCATCGCGGTAGACGACTTCCGGACCGCCGCCAACGACAACAGGGTTTGCCTCATATTTCTTGAAGTGTATTCCATCTTCAGAAACCGCCAGGCAAATTGCCCGATCGCTCTTGCGACTGACGGAGGAGTAGTACAGGAAGACTTTCCCGTTGACCAGCACAGAAGCTGGGTCGAGCACGTGTGTTTCGTCCCACGATCCAGGTTCACCGATGTCGATGACAGGCTGCGGTCTGATTGACCAGGTAAAACCGTCGAAGCGTTCTCGTGGGATGGTTGCAACCCCTATCCTGTCGTGTCCGCCTTGCTGGCCCCGGAAATACATGAAGCACGTGTCGCCGATGAGCAACATGTCCGGGTTTGCTGTCTGGGACTCCATCCACGTTCCGGGAACAGCCGGGAATACTGGATTGTGCGTGAACCGTTCCCATCTGAATCTGGATTGAGCAGTGTCTTGTTCAGTGACTTCTTGAACAAGTGCTGCGTTCTGCGCCGAATCTGGCAAAGCAACGATGTGCATGAGAACGATCTGCATCAACATAAGTATCAAAACCATATCGATTCCTCCTCCGATCGTCATCCTCCTGCCGAATAGCAGGCAAGGTCTGTTCTTCGAATTGATCGCACGCCAATGTGAAGAATATTTTCCTTTAACCCAAGGCACTTCAGGCAAGTGTCGTCGCGGGGGTCTCTTTGAGAGAACCATCCCGAATTGAGCGCTCACGGTTTTGCGACGTGTGGAGAACTCACTTTTTTCGATGCCCAGTGGGGCTAAAGCATCGTCTTCTCAGATGTGGGAAGTCCGGCTTGCATCGGGCGGAACGCGCGGTTGCTTTCTCCGTACGAATCGACTACTTTGTAGAGGGAAAGCAGGATGGTCGGCGTGGCGGGATTCAGCTGCGGCTTTCGCGCTTTCAATCGTCCTCCTCGATTCGCTCGCGGGTGCCTCCCCGGCACTACGATGGTGAACCAAGGCTCACGCAGACATGGAGATCAGACATTCCACCGTTGCACTTTGTCGCACAGCAACGGAGGAGGTGGAGAATGATACTCTGGCACAATACTACGGACGCATCACGAATTCCCGAGTACGTCTCCGCGGGTCAAGAAGTGGAGTTGTGGATCGGGACGTATCCGATCGAAGGCGGTCAGTCCGTGTGGCTCGAGATTACATTGTACACAGCTGATGGGCGGGAGCTGTTCTGCAAAATGCCGGCCCAGTGGAACTCGAACAACGAGCAGCGCAGCAATTCCTACTGGGTCATGAATCTTGGTTCGTTCGATTCAGGCGACCGCGTTGAGTATCGAATCTACGGTTCGAAGGAGGATGAACTGGTCTCGTGCAACGACACTTTTTCATTTGAAGTGAGCTGAGTCTTTCTTCTTCCGCCCATCCATTCCTCCCGCACGCTCCGCTCCATGCAATCCTGTATTCTCGCGTACCTGCCGGTAACGCAACTATCGCCCTGTCTTCTTCCCCGGTGAGTAATGTATGATCTCCGCCCGCTCGATTGTTACCATACCGCCGCAACCGGCCCTTTCGAAAAGTTCATCCACCGTCGGGAGAAAGCCTTTGACATTCTCCTCGGTGTCAACGAGTTCAACGACGATTGGCAAATCCTCTGAAAGGCGAAGGATCTTTGCGGTGTGAATGACCCGGCTGTCCGCTCCGAATCCTTCGATCCCGCGCAAGACCGTAGCCCCGGCAAGTCCTGCCTTCTTCGCTCGTTCGACAATGATTTCGTACAGAGGCCGGTGTTCGACCTTGTCAGATTCGCCGAGAAAAATCCTGAGCAGTTTTCCCTCACCTGAGAGTTTCATGTCTTTTGTTCCTTCGCTTACATGTGTTTGCCCACGATGACCCCAAGCCAGGTTCCCGCGATGCAACAGACGAGACTCGCAAGAATATTAACAGAGGAATAGAAGAATTCCCCGTCCTTCAGCATCGCGATAGTTTCATAGCTGAAACTCGAAAATGTCGTGAAGCCACCAAGGATTCCAATGGTCAGAAAAACGCGGAGCGACGGATGAGCAAGAAACCGCTCCTGCATTGAGGCCATCACGATGCCGATGACAAAACAGCCCAATATGTTGACCGCGAGGGTTCCGTAAGGGAATGCGCTGCCCAACCGTTCGTGAACCACTCCGGACAGCCAGTACCGTAGCGCTGCCCCGATGCCTCCACCGGCGAACACCAGTATGTAACTCTGCAATGTCTCCTCCAAATTGAAATATGACTCTCCGAATGGGACCGAAGGCAGCGGTCTAGAGAGCCGGTCGAAAAGTAGTGCCACCAAGGCACAAAGTCACAAAGGTTCTTGAATGAAGAAAAATCAAAGATTTTCTTCGTGTCTTAGTGACTTCGTGGCAAAGTCGATGTTTTCGACCGCGGTTCTAGAGCCAGCCAAACTCCTTGTACCAGTGTATCGTCGCTTTCAGCCCCTCGTCAAGCGACACTCGATTCCGAAAACCCGTATGACTCTCGAATTTCTCAGGATTGCACACCCAGTGCGTCTGCAGCAGGTCTCGAGCCTTTTCGACATTGAGGGTCGCGGGGGCCCGGCTGAATGACGTGGCGAATTCTGAGATGCCGGCGATTGTGTAGAGCAGGAGGGAAGGGAGGTGGACCTTGATCGTGCGGCGACCGAGAATTTTCGCAGCAATTGCCAGCGCTTCAGTCAAAGGGTACACGATTGGATCTGCCACGAAATAAGTCTCACCTGTCGTCCGTTCGGAGAGCGTTGCCTCGATGATAGCCCGCGCCAATTCAGGCCCGTAGAAAAGGCTGAGTTGTTTGCTCCGTGTTCCGAAAACAGGTTCAATTCCTCTGTTCACCCACCGGAGGACCTCCAGGATGTCGCCATCTCTTGGGCCGTAGACGGCGGGTGGACGAAGGATGACAATAGGTACCTTCGTCGCATAGAGCTGACAGATTGTTTCAGCTTCCAGCTTCGAAACGCCATATGGTGTAATGGGTGCGCTGGGAGAGTCTTCACGAAGGGGGGAACCATCGGGGCTTGGTCCCGCTGCTGTGAGGCTGCTGACAAAAGTGAATTTCTTCAGGCGGGAATCAGAGTGAACAGCTTCGAGAAGATTCTTCGTTGCCAGCACATTCCCGTCGTGGTATTCACCGGGCCGCTTGGCCTTCGTCACGCCCGCGATGTGAAGAACGTAGTCGGCATCTCTCGCGGCTGCCTTGAGTGAATCAACATCGTAGTAACTTCCCCGGACGACCTCGATCGGAAGATTCTTGATCCAACCTAGATTCGGGCGGCTCTGCCGGACAAGACAACGCACGTCGAAACCACGTTGAAGCAGGAGCTCGATGGTGTGGCTTCCGACGAAACCCGTGCCACCGGTGACAAGAACTGTCGGGATAGCGAAATCCTTTCAAAAACGAACGGTTTCGTTGACTTTCGTTGCTTATTGAAGTATATTCAAAAAAGATTTGATTAGCAAAGTCTACTCGTTTCTCACCTTCTCTTCTCATTACTGACCGAGGTATCATTGGACCTTTTCGATAAGTGTCGCAACTTCACGCGTGCGGACGAAACAAAAGCGGCCGGACTCTATCCTTATTTTCATGCAATTGAAGAAAGCGAAGGGCCGGTAGTTCAAATCGAGGGACGGAAGATTGTCATGGCGGGATCGAACAACTATCTCGGTCTCACCGCTCACCCCAAAGTAAAAGAGGCAGCGATCAAGGCTGTGCAGAAGTATGGGACCGGCTGTTCAGGATCACGGTACCTCACAGGTACGCTGGATCTCCATGTCGAGCTCGAGCGGCGACTGGCATTATTCATGGGAAAAGAGGATTGTCTTCTCTACAGCACTGGTTTCCAAACGGCACAGGGAATTATCCCGACCCTGGTGGAGCCCGGCGAGTTTGTAGTTTCAGACAAGGATAACCACGCCTGCATTGTTGCCGGCAACCTGATCGCCAACGGAGCTGGAACGCTGGTTGACAAAGATGCCCAGACGGTTGTTCGCTACAAGCACAACGACATGAAACATATGGAGACGGTGATCTCCAAGCTCCCGCTCGACGTTCCAAAGCTGATTGTTTCGGATGGCGTATTCAGTACTTCCGGGGAGATACTCGACCTCCCGAACATGGTCAAGGTCGCCAAGAAATACAATGCGAGGATCCTCGTCGACGATGCCCACGCCGTTGGCGTCATCGGAAAAGGGGGGCGAGGAACGGCGAGCCATTTCAGCCTGGAAAACGAAGTCGACATGACGATGGGGACGTTCAGCAAGACCTTCGCCTCGCTGGGCGGCTTTGTTGTCGGTACCCGCTCAGTCATCAATTACCTGAAACACCACGCTCCGGCGCTGATTTTCAGTGCGAGTCCAACCCCGGCGTCCGTCGCGGCAGCTCTTGCTGCACTTGAGATCCTGGAGGCCGAGCCGTGGCGCATCGAAAAACTGATGCGCAATGCACGCAAAATGCGGCAAGGACTGAAGGGTATGGGCTATAAGATCGGAGAGCATGATTCAGCCGTCGTTCCGGTGATTATTGGTGACACCGAGAAAGTGCTGTATATGTGGAAGATGCTGTTTGAGGCGGGAGTGTTCGTCAATGCGTTTATCCGTCCGGGAGTTCCGCCAGGATTGGAAATGCTTCGCACGAGCTATATGGCGACTCACGAAGATGAGCATCTCGACAAGATCCTCAATGTGTTCTCCGAGGTGGGGAAAAAGGTCGGGGCCATCAGCTGAGCAATCCATGATCCTTCGCCAATCGCACCAGGAGTACGGAAGCCGCTGCGCCTCGCGTGGCGGCTTTTCTGTTCTGTCGTTAGTACCTTCAACGTAACCAATCTCTCCGAGGCATGCCTATGAGCACGATCCAGATCCAGCCAGTAGTGACCAGCGCGGATCGCAACCAGTTTATCAAATTCCTGTGGAAAATCTATGAAGGCAACCCCTTTTGGGTGCCGCCGCTCCTGATGGACCGCAAAAAGCTGATGGATAAAAAGAACAACCCGTTCTATCAGCATGCCGATGCCGAGTTCTTTCTCGCGAAACGCAATGGAGAGGTCGTCGGTCGGATCGCTGGTATCGTCAACTACAATCATGACAAAGAACACAATGAGAAGATGGGGTTCTTCGGGTTCTTCGAGTGCATTGACGACCAGGCGGTTGCGAACGCTCTTTTTGACGTCGCCAAGAGTTTTGTGAAGTCGAAAGGGGCCACAGCATTCCGGGGGCCTGCAAACCCATCGGTCAATGACGAATATGGCTTGCTGTTCGAAGGCTTCAACGAACGACCGACAGTGCTGATGACCTACAATCCGGCATACTATGTAAAGCTCACCGAGCAATACGGTTTTGTGAAAGCCAAGGATCTGTATGCATACACCCTCTCTCAGGAGACCGTCTACACCGAACGGTTTGAGCGGGCCAACACACTGGTCAAAACCAGAAACAGCCTCACGATCCGCCCGATCGACATGAAGCATTTCGAACGGGATGTTGCGATTATTAAACAGCTCTACAATGCCGCGTGGGCGAAGAATTGGGGGGCGGTTCCTATGACCGACGCTGAAATCGATGCGCTGGCGAAGGACCTGAAGCCGGTTGTAGTTCCGGATCTCATACTCTTCGCGGAAAGCAAGGGGAAACCGATCGGATTCGGGCTTGCACTCCCCGACATCAATATTCCTCTCTGGTATAACAGGAAGGGGCGGCTCCTGCCTGGATTGTTGCAGTTGTATTTGCGCAAGAAAGAAATTAATTTGGTGCGCGTCATTGTGCTTGGTGTTCTTCCGGAGTATCTCAACACGGGCGCGGCGGGAGTGTTGTTCTACGAGACTGCCGTTCGGGCGAAAAAGCTCGGCTACAAGTATGGAGAAGCAAGCTGGATCCTGGAAGACAACGTGAGAATGGTGAAGTCGGCCGAAGCGATGCAGGGAAAAATCACCAGACGCTACCGAATCTATGAAATGCCGATCAACTAGAAGCCTGGACGAAGACCCGCTTTCTGCCACAAAGGCGCCAAGGCACAAAGAAATAGAAGAGAAAAAACAAAGTTCATCTCACACCTTGGTGTCTTCGTGACTTCGTGGCGGCATTTTTCGACCGGCTCTCTAGCCTCACTTACCTAACTGACGATATCAAAAACTGCCGATGAGCTATGCCGATCAACAAAGTTGAGAAGATCTGGATGAATGGGAAGTTGGTTAACTGGGACGATGCAAAGATCCATGTGCTGACGCACGCGATGCACTATGGGTCCAGCTGGTTTGAGGGAATTCGTTGTTACGACACTAAACGCGGTCCGGCGGTCTTTCGCCTCGGAGCACATCTGCGCCGCTTGTACGATTCCAGCAAGATGTACCGTGCAGAGATCCCATACACGCTCAAGCAGTTTGAAGACGCCGTGAAGGAAACCATCCGCGCGAACAAGATGAAAGCGTGCTATATCCGTCCGCTTGCCTATCGCGGCTACGGCGAAATGGGCGTTCTTCCGCTCGGGTGTCCTGTTGACGTGATGATTGCAGTGTGGGATTGGGGTGCGTACCTCGGGAATGACGCTTTGGAACATGGGATTGACGTCTGTGTGTCGTCGTGGAACCGACCGGCTCCGAACACGATTCCCACGATGTCGAAAGCGGGGGGCAACTACCTGAACTCCCAGCTCATCAAGATGGAGGCGGTTCTCGACGGGTACAGCGAAGGCATTGCGCTCGATACGGCAGGATATATCAGCGAGGGAAGTGGTGAGAATATTTTCCTCGTGCGGGATAACGTCATCTACACTCCTCCGCTGATCGCTGCAATTCTCCCCGGCATCACCCGTCTGTCGGTGTTGAAGCTCGCCGAGGATGCAGGACTTCGCGTTGTCGAAGGACTCATTCCTCGTGAAATGCTCTTTGTTGCCGATGAGATATTCTTTACGGGGACGGCGGCCGAGATCACTCCCATCCGATCCGTCGACAAGATGAAAGTCGGCGATGGGAACCCCGGTCCGGTCACGAAGCGCCTGCAACAAGCGTTCTTCGATGTTGTTGGGAACGCGAATGACAAATACAAATGGCTCGATTTCGTTTACGATTGACGGAGATACCCTGTGTCACATCTATCGAACGGTAGTGCCCTTTGGAGAAACCTCTTCTTCGGGAAGAGCATTCAGGACGGAAGCACGGAAGCCGTGCTGAGCAGAGTCCCAGCTTTCGCCGACCTCTCGGCGCGCGAGTTGCGCGGCGTTGCTGTCATTGTTCACAAGCGGGAGTACAAGGCTGGCGAACAGGTGTTCTTCCAGGGTGATCCGGGCCTGGGTATGTACATCATTCGGGAGGGGGAGGTTTCCATCCGCATCGCCGAGGGTGAGGGGGAGGACAAGGAGCTTGCTGTCCTGAGTGACGGAGATTTCTTCGGCGAGCTGGCGCTCCTGGACGAGGCTCCCCGTTCGGCGTCCGCCATCTGCAGAACCGATTGTTCGCTTATCGGATTCTTCAGAACCGACTTGTTTGAACTGATCGAACAGAAGACCGAACTCGGAATCAAAATCGTCTTGCGGCTGGCGGAAATTCTCGCCGTCCGGCTTCGGAAAGCTGACAAGGAGCTCTCAAAAGTACGGAGCGAGCTCGACTCTATCACGTCACGCTGTGAAGAAAGTGAACCGCTTTCATCGGAGGACCACGATGGCAAAGACAAAACGAAATCCGCCGGTCCGAGGAGCAAAGCGTCAAAGGCGCGTTAGTTCGCGTCGACACTCCCCGATCGAACTGAGCCGTATCCTTGTTCCGATTGACTTCTCGGAACATTCCAAGAAAGCCCTCCAGTACGCCATTACGTTTGCTGAGCAATTCAAGGCGTCCGTCGATCTCCTCTACGTCGTAGAACCTGCCGTCTATCCTGCCGATTTCAGTTTCGGGCAGGTCGGATTCCCTTCGGTCGAAGATGAACTGAGACAACGTGGCACCGAGGAATTGCAGGAATTGATACGCAAGGAAATCGGGACTCGCGTCCAGGCTCAATGCGCCGTCCGCACGGGAAAAGCGTTCAACGAGATCGATCAGTACGCGAAAGCAGAGTCGGTCGATCTGATCATCATTGCGACTCATGGTCATTCCGGCGTCGAGCACGCTCTCTTCGGCAGCACAGCTGAGAAAGTTGTGAGATATGCCCCCTGCCCGGTTCTGGTCGTACGCCTGGCCGAGAAGGAATTCGTACGAATGTGACGCAGTAAATCATTGTCTTAGGATCCACCACCATTCAGCACAACTTCAGGAGAGGGAGTATGAGGAACAAGATGATGTGCGGGGCGCTCGTACTGATGTCGCTCTTGACGTCCTTTCTGTTTGCGCAGGACCAGATCGCAACAATGAGTCCCGCGAAACCGAAAATCGGCGATCAGATTGCTATAGCGTACAACACGTCTGCAAAGAGCGCGGTTCTTCGGGACGCGAAGGGAATAACAGCGGAGCTTCTGCTGGCAAAGAGCTCCGGCGATATGCCTCAGTTGTTGGAGCTGCCGATGAAGAAGGATGGCGGTTTGTGGAAGGCCTCCTTCAAGCTGGCAGATGAGAAAACGCGCATGCTTCTTCTCCGCTTTACCTCAGGCGACGAGAAGGACGACAACGGGGAGAAATCGTGGGAGACGATGGTATACGGAGCCAACGGCAATGCGCTGGAAGGGGCGCATCTCATGCGGGCTTCGATGGTGAGGTCGGGTTCCTACATCGACTTCAAATTGACCAAGGATGCGGAGGCTGTGCAGAAGGAGCTTGCGATGGAGAAAGAGCTCTATCCACTGAACGTCGCGGCTGTATTCATGCAGTGGTCACTGATGTTGAGAGAAAGCCCGGGTGACGAAACGAAAGCGAAGATCAGGAGCGAACTCGATGCACTCTATCTGAAAAACAGCACGAAGGATGATCTTCTCTCTCAATTCGCGTCGATGTACCAGCAAATTGGTATGAAAGACAAAGCGGATGAAATCCGGAAAGGGGCAATTGCGGCGAACCCGAAAGGCAAAGCTGCAGAGGGCGTGCGTTTGAGTGAGGTCTACGCGGAGCGTGACGCCGCCAAGCGAGCGGTCTTGATGGAGAAATTCCTCGGTGATTTTCCGCAAGAGGGTATGAACAAGGAGAATTATGAAAATACTCTTGCGTCATTCCGGATGACAGCGTCCATGGCTTCAAAGAACTACGATGAAGCCTTCGCCGCCTTGGAATCTATGCCGAAGAAGAATGGAAACATGTATAACAGCCTCGCATGGGCATTGATAGAAAAGGGTGAGCAGTTGGACAAAGCGGTCTCGTGGGCAAAGAAAGGGGTCGATCTCCTGAAGAACCCCGATCAGTCCACCAAGCCGGGGTACTTGAGCGCACGTCAGTGGAAGAAATCAAATGACATGACATTGGGGATGATCCTCGACACGTATGCCTTTGGCCTGTTCCAGCTCAACAAAATGCAGGAAGCTGAAACCGCCTATGAGGAGGCAGTGACGTTGACCAGCGGCGCCCAGGCGGATGTCAATCAAAGGCTGGTGGAGTGCTACGTGAAGAACGGCAAGTACGACAAGGCAATGGCAACGGCGGCCGATTTCATCCAAAGGGGGAAGGCGAACGACAAGATCCTCGAGGCGTATAAAGCCGCCTACGTGAAAGTGAAAGGTTCCGACAAGGGGTTTGACACAGCCGTGGCCCAGGCAAAGGAAACAGCGAAAGGAGATCTGAAGAAAGATCTGGCGAAAGGTCGCGTTAACAAGCCGGCGGTCGATTTTGCACTGAAAAATCTGGAAGGTAAGATCGTAAAGCTCTCCGATTTGAGGGGCAAGGTTGTCGTGATCGACTTCTGGGCAACCTGGTGCGGGCCCTGCAAGGCTTCCTTCCCGTACCTCCAGCAGGTCTACAATAAGTACAAAGACAACCCGAAGGTTGTGATCCTCGCTGTCAATACATGGGAAAATGTCTCTGGCAAGGAGAAGGAAGATTTGGTGAAGAAGTTCATGGCCGACAACAAGTACACCTTCCCTGTGCTGTACGATGAAGGATTTGTTGAAAAATATGGCGTCGATGGGATTCCAACCAAATTTGTCATCGACAAGAAGGGGATGATTCAGTTCAAGACGATCGGATTCACCGGCGAGAAGATGGTGGAGGAGATGATCATGCAGTTCGAAATGCTGCTGGATGATAATTTCTACTCGTCGCTGAACTAGATGATGTCCGACTTCTGACTCAGCCTCAATCCTGAGAAGTCGGATATAGGCAGAGTCCCACATGAAAAACAGAGCCCCGTCCTAGCTGACCAGACGGGGCTTTTCTTTTACGCTGCAAGAAGTCCGACTTCTGCAATGTGCAATCTGGGTAGAAGTCGGACTTCTACACTTAGCTCTCCCTCGCCATAACAAAGTCGACGAATTCGAGCAGCGCTTCCTTTGAGTCAGAGTCAGGGATGGTAGCCAGATCTGCGCGGGCCCGGTCCGAGAATTGCATCGCCCGCTCGATCGAATATTCAATCCCCCCCATACTCTTCACGAAATCGATAACCCACCGCACGTCCTTTTGCTTCGCGCCATTCTTGATGATACGGATTGCCTGCTTCGCGTCGCTGCGCGGCCCTTTGCTGAGCGCATGGATCAACGGCAGCGTCAGCTTTTTTTCTTTGAGGTCAGTGCCGGTCGGTTTGCCGATGATACTTCTGCGCCCGAGGTAGTCGAGCAAATCGTCCCGGATCTGGAACGCCATGCCGACGTGCTCTCCGAAGTCGCGCATCTGTTGCCGCCGTCCTGCATCCTGCGTCGTGCTGGCTGCCCCGATTTCCGTGCATGTGGAAAGCAGGGAGGCTGTCTTGTCGCTGATAATCTTGAGGTATGTCTCTTCGTCGATATTGAGTTGGCGGCTCTTCTGGATCTGAAGAAGTTCACCTTCGCTCATGCGTTTCACGGCGTTGGATGTGCAGCGAAGGTAGGTGTAGTCATTGTTGTCCAGTGAGAGTAGCAAGCCGCGGGAGAGAAGGTAGTCTCCCATGAGGACGGCAACTTTGTTCTTCCAGACGGCGTTGATCGATGCCAGGCCCCGACGCGTGTCAGCGTCGTCCACAACATCGTCGTGGATCAGCGTGGCGGTGTGGAGGATCTCGACGAGTGTTGCGGCCCGAAAGGTGCTGTCGTTTACCTCGCCGCATGCCTTCGCACTGAGGAACACGAGAATCGGCCGTACGCGTTTCCCTTTTTGCCGGACGATGTACCGGGCAATCAGGTCGATCAACCCAACGCGCGAACGCATGGCATCTCTGAAGAATGTTCCAAAGTCCTTCAGCTCGGCCTCGATCGGCTGCTTGATGTTGTCAAGGGAGGCGGTGGAACGGCGGGTCAGATTTACCATAGCTCTTCATCAGATTTTGCCGTGTCTTCGTGTGTGCTGGACGCCTCAGCCTTTTCCCTCTCTTCCTTCTTCTTGTACACGAACTTGGCGATGAAGATGCTCAGCTCGTACAGAACGAACATCGGTGCTGCCATCAACAGCTGCGTAACCATGTCCGGAGTGGGAGTGACGACGGCGGCGATGAGCAGAATGACGACATACGCATGTCGCCGGTACTTCCGCATGAAATCGGCTGATACAATCCCCAATTTCGCCAGGAAGTATGTGAGCATCGGGAGTTCGAACACGAGCCCGGACCCGAGAACCAGAGCGAGGAGGAACGAGATATAACGGTCGACCGCGATGTTCAGAGCGATGTTCGCTGTTCCGAAGCCCGCAAAGAATGTCAGCGCGGTGGGTACGAGTACGAAATATCCGAACGCACATCCGGAGAAGAAGAAAAACGAGGTGGAGCCCACGATGCCCGACACATAGCGCCGTTCGGTGGGCATCAATCCGGGCGCGACGAACTTCCAGAGCCAGTAGAGAGTATTCGGCATGCTGAGGACCAGGCCGCAGACAAGCACTGCCTGGATATACAGCATCACGATGCCATAGGGGGCAAGCACCTGCGCCTTCAATCCAACGGCAAGAAGCGGCGAGAGGAGAACCTTCTGGACGATGAATTCCACAAAGAAGCCGCACAGGGTCATCGCAACGACAAGGCCGATCGCAGCTTTGACAATGTGCCACCGCAACTCTTCGAGGTGATCGAGGAAGGACATTTCCCTCTGATCGAAGTCGAAGTTTTTGGCGCCTTTGCCGCGCAGTATACGAAGGAGAAGTTGCCGGATCACTTTGAGCGACCTGCTATGGTTGTCTCAATTCTGGATAGAGAGGGAACGATGCACACAGGTTCCGGATGTCATCTCGTACGCGGCCGTATTCAGCCTCATTCGCGATGTTTGTCACGACGCGGTTGATGAAAACCGCGACGGCTTCCATCTCGCGTTCCTTCATGCCGCGTGTCGTCAGAGCCGGTGTCCCAACCCGGATGCCGCTTGTAATCATCGGGGACTTGTCGTCGAACGGTACGGCGTTCTTGTTGACCGTGATCCCGGCCAGATCGAGTGCTTCCTGGGCATCTTTACCTGTGACATTCTTGTTGCGCAAATCGACAAGCATCAGGTGATTGTCTGTTCCACCTGAAATGATGTTGAAGCCCTGTTTCACAAGCGCAGCCGCAAGTGCCTGGGCGTTTCGGATGACCTGTTTCGAGTATTCGACAAATGAAGGCTGCAGGCTCTCAAGGAATCCAACGGCTTTCGCGGCAATGACGTGCATCAGCGGTCCGCCCTGGATCCCCGGGATTACCATCGAATCAAGCAGCTCCGACATCATCTTGGTGCGGCCCGATTTTGGGGCCACCAGTCCAAACGGGTTCTCGAAGTCCGTCCCCATAAGAATGAGACCGCCGCGAGGTCCTCGTAAAGTCTTATGCGTCGTCGAAGTAACGACGTGGCAATACGGGATCGGGTCGTTGAGCAGCTTGCTGGCGATAAGGCCGGCCGGGTGAGCGATATCGGCGAACAGGAATGCCCCCGTCCGGTCGGCGATTGCACGAAAAGCCTTGTAGTCGATGTTGCGCGAATATGCGCTGGCACCGACCGTGATCATCTTTGGCTTTTCTTTCTTTGCCATGGCCTCGACCTCATCATAGTCGATCAAGCCTGTCTCTTTCGATACGCCGTATGCAGTGAAATTGTAAAGCTGGCCCGAAAAATTCACGGGAGAGCCGTGCGTCAGGTGGCCGCCGTGAGAGAGGTTCATGCCGAGTACTTTGTCGCCGGGCTTGAGGAATGTGAAGTATACGGCCATGTTTGCCTGCGAACCTGAATGCGGCTGGACATTCGCATACTCGGCACCGAAAAGCCTCCTCGCTCTGTCCCGCGCCAGGTTCTCGGCAATGTCGACGTATTCACACCCGCCGTAGTAGCGCTTGCCGGGATATCCTTCGGCATATTTGTTGGTAAGCACTGAGCCGAGCGCTTCCAGCACGGCGAGGCTGACAAAGTTCTCCGATGCGATCAGCTCCAGTTTGGCATGCTGTCGGTTGATTTCGCTTTGAACGGCTGTGAAGATTTCGATATCGGTCGATTGGAGATGTCCCATGGGCGTGCTCGTTGTTCAGAAATGGTGTGCTGTGGATAGACCGCTCGAGGAAACCCTGCTCCGGCACATCGGTTGATTTGGTGGCATCGCTGCCGGCGCGATGCAACGACGAAGTGACCCGCTAGAGGTTCGTAAGTGTGTGAATCTTTTCCACCCTTGTTGCATGACGACCTCCTTCAAACGATGTAGACAGGAAGGTCTTTACGACATCCACGAGAGCTTCCCAACCGGTAAGGCGTTCACCCAGCGTCAGCACGTTTGCGTCGTTGTGCTGGCGTGCCAACCGCGCGGCAGAGACTGACTCGCAGGCAGCTGCCCGAACGCCTTTGTGTTTGTTGGCGACGATGGACATGCCGATTCCTGTGCCGCAGATCAGGATCGCACGTTCACATTCGCCGCTGCTCACTGCTTGAGAAGCCTTGTGCCCCCAATCGGGGTAGTCGGTCGATGCATCTGTCGGCGGGCCGAAGTCTTGATAAGGCAGATTCAATTCATCGAGAAGCTTCTTGATGTTCTCTTTGTACTGATAGCCGGCGTGATCACTGGCAAGAGCAATCATAATTTCTCACTCACCCTAACATGTGCACTATTCGTCTTCCACTCTCATGAACCAGGCCTCGCTTGCGCTGACCGAAACCGTGAGGCGCAGGATGGTGTCCCTCTGCAAGCCGTTGGATGTGGTCCCTCGTGTGCCGAGATGCAGATTGACGTCCAGACGGGCATCAGGTCCAATGGGGATGCCGACGCCGCCGGTGACGAACATCTCGTTGATCGGTGTACCGTTGAAGACGTACGATGTCTGATTGTAGTAGAACCCCCCGCGATAAGCTACCCTCTTCAGGAATGTGTCAAGGTCACGCTGTGGGAGTGACTCAAATCCGACTCCGAAGCGCGTGGTGTTTCTGATTTCAGGTAATGTCCTTCCGAAGAATTTCGCGTCTTCCCACTGCTGGTGATAAATGTCCGCCGTGATGTAGTACCGGTCCGCAATCAGGTACGAGAGCCCGGCGCCATACGAGAAGGGAAGATCGACCTGCCCGGCATTCGTCGCGGTCGTGTCAGTCGATTGGCTTGTTGTCAGGACGCTCTCGCGGTTGACGGACAATTTCGTCGGAATCGTAAAAACGAATCCGACTGCAAGTGGTTGAAGGACAGAAGACCCGAGAAGATCCCCGAGACCTTCATAGATGCCGCCCGTCGTGAAGTTGAAGCCTGAGTAGAAATCGGATCGCTGGATCTCGCTGTTCGTGAAGGATGCGTCGAGAAACGTGAAGTTGCCCACCTGGCGAAGACGGCCATACACGTAATTGAGCTTCGCTCCAAGGGTCAGTTTGTTAACGGGTGAAACGCTCGCACCCAGTGAGAGGAGCGACAGTCCGCCTGTCCCGTAGAAATCCTGCTTCACGACGTCGTCCTGGGTCTGTGTTGCGTAGTTTACGTTGGAGTAGGGGGAGGCTTCCAGAAGCAGGGCGATTTCATACTCCTTGTCTATCGGGATTCCGAACGCCACGCCCTTGAAAGTTCCGCGCGCGAACCTTCCGCTTCCCAAAGCATCGGTCGAGCTGAAGTTTGAATACTCGAATCCGCCCGCAAAGCGGGTATGAGAGATCTTGCCGATGCCGGCAGGGTTCAGCAGATTGAGGAATCCATCACCTGTCAGGGCAATCCCTGCTCCTCCCATTCCGTCCAGACGGCTTCCGCCGTAGCGAACTAGGTCTCCAACCCCGAACCGCGAATAGGTGGAGCCCCCGGCTACGGCATGTGGAACCACAGCTGCCGACACGAGCAGAGCACACACGAGCAGGCTCACCATCGTACGTAGAATCTTCATTCAACACGCCTCATTGAAGGATTGAGTAGATAATCGTCAGCTTGGGCTTGACGGCCTTGGTTGATTGTGCGCCGTAGAACGAGAAGAGATCCAAGGCGAAGTTCTCATCGAAGCCCGCGATTGCCATTCGTTTCAAGACAGATCCCCGGACCCAGCGCTGCACGAAGGCTCCGACGGGGAACTGATAGACTTCTGAAGTGCCGACCTGCGCCGGAGTGCCGATGCCGACAATATAGGAAAGCGTGGACCCGTCGTCGCCTGTGAAGTACACGTAAGCCGAATCTGCCGTAAAGTAGTTGAATTTGGATCGTTGCGCGTCAAGCGTCAATTCCAGTGTCGCCTTGTGGACCGCAGCGTGGAGCGGGATGGCGCTGACATCGAACTCGACGTACCCACGGTTCGCTCCGCCGTTCTGAACCCAGAGATGTGTGCTGTCTGATGCCCATGCGGGATTCAATCCCGTTGTCACGTACCGCTGCCCTCCGATGGTCAGGGAGAGAGTATCGATGGTTCCGGCGGTGTTCCTCAATCGAAGGAGGAGCTTCGGGCCAAGTGCAGGATCGGAGACCATGAACGAGCCGAAGCCCTTCACGACGCCGTTATTGGTTGGTCGGAGTAACACGCCGAAATTCTTGAGCGTGGTGTCGTTGAGCGTTCCCCACGACCGGATCATGGTTGTGTCGAGAGGGATCGTCAGCCTCGCAGTATCGCCGATGGAACCGGAGTTCCAGACTCCGCTGGGTGACGTGCGGTAGAATCCCGGGGCTTTCAGTGAATCGATTGTGAGCGAATCGGTAGCCCAGTTCATCAGGATCTGATGGACCGTCATCGAGAAGGGGGCAAGTGAGTCTCCGAAATGGTAGATAGTCCGGAGATCCAGTTCCGCACTCACGATCGGTATCGACTTGATGGAATCGGGAAGGAGACTGAAGCGATAGATCCCCCAACACTGAATGTTGTCCACGTTTCCCACAAGCACCCGGGGTGAGATGGATGTAGCGGGAATAACAATCCCATTGTAACTGCGAGTTGCCGAGACCACTGTCGTGTCGAGACGCAGTAAGTCACCATTCGGGAGGAGCTTGGCCCCGACGGTGGTCGGAGTCTCAGCGCACCCGGCGATGAAGAGAACGAAAAGCATTGTGAGGAACAAACTGATAAGGAGAGATCTCAACTCTTTGACTCCAGACTTAGTCGTTAGCCGTGCACGCGCGCATGCTTGCGCTGCAAGAGCAAATCTTTAACTTGAAGCCACGCCTCGTATGCGTCGCGTGCGATAAAATCAACGTTTCGCGCTCTCAGGCACTCTTCCTGCTCGACGGCCCCGTAACCTGTCAGCACGAGCCCCGTCCGGCATCCAGCAGCTTTTCCTGCCTGCATGTCAATGCAACGATCACCGATGACGAACGAGTGCGAGAGCTTGACGCCGTGCTCTTTTCCTGCTTTCTTCAGCATCCCCGGTTTCGGTTTCCGGCAGCTGCACGCTTTCTTGTAAGGTGTTTTCCCGTATTCCGGGTGGTGCGGACAGTAGTAGATCGCATCGACCCGGGCTCCCTCTTGTGCCAGCATCGCGACCAGCTGCTGGTGAATGGCCACAAGGTCCGTCTCAGTGAATAACCCGCGTGCGATTCCGGACTGGTTCGTGATAACGAAAACCTTGACTCCGAATTCGTTCGCCTCTCGAATTGCCCGGGCAGCATCGGGGATGAGTTGAAGTTCTCCAGGACGGGAAATGAAATCCAACTCGGTGTTCAGAGTGCCGTCGCGGTCGAAGAAAAGTCCAACCTGGTCAACCTTCACGCGCTTATTGCTTGAGAAGTTCTTTGTAGAGGTTCACGTACTGTTTTGCTGAGTGCTCCCACGAGAAGTCCTTTGTCATCCCGTTCCGCATCAACTTCTTCCACTCCTCGGGTTGATGAAACACCTTGAGGGCTCGTTGAATCGCCTTGAGCAACTCCTTCGCGTCGAATTTTTCGAACTTGAACCCCGTCCCTTTGCCGTTTCCGGAATAGTCCTCTACTGTATCGTCAAGTCCGCCGGTCGCCCGGACCACCGGAATTGTCCCGTAGCGCATGCTGTACATTTGATTCAGGCCGCATGGCTCGTATCTCGACGGCATGATGAAGATGTCACTCCCAGCCTCAATCAGATGTGCCAGCTCTTTGTCAAACCCGAAAAAGACCCCGATTTGCCTGGGATACTTCTTTTGGAGAGCGTCGAATTGCTTCTCGGTCCCCTTATCGCCATCCCCCAGTAAGACCAACTGGACATCCATCTTCAACAATTCGTCCATTATCTCAAGGACGAGGTCGAACCCTTTTTGTTCCACGAGGCGGGAGATGGCTCCGACAACCGGAGCCCCTTCCTTATAGGGGAGCTTGAACCTGCCCACCAGTGAGCGCTTGTTGTCAGCCTTCGCATCGAGCGACTTTGCGTCGTATTTTCGGTAGATCAGATCATCCGTCGCTGGATTCCAGACGTGATAATCGATCCCGTTCAGAATGCCGTGGAGGTCCTTTTTCCGTTTCGCCAACAGTCCCGTCAGGCCTGAACCATAGTCATCAGAGGTCGAAATCTCTTCGGCATATCTCCGACTGACCGTCGTGATCGCATCTGCGAACTGGAGGCCGGTTTTGAGGAAGTTGAATTTGCCGTACGCTTCAACTCCATCGATATGAAAGAGCGATTTGGGGAGCCCCGATTTCGGGAATGCATCGGGAGCGAAGTCTCCCTGGTAAGCCATGTTGTGAATAGTGAAGACCGTCTTGATGGGCTTGAGGAACGGATCGTTGTTGTAGAGCATCTTGAGGTACGCCGGGACAAGCCCTGTCTGCCAGTCATTGCAGTGGATGATGTCCGGCTGCCATCCCAGGCGCTTGAGCGTTTCTAGCACCCCCCGGCAGAAGAAAATGAAGCGCTCGTCATTGTCCTTGTAGTCCTTTCTTCCGACAGGACTCTGATAAATGCCGTCCCTTCCAAAATAGTTCGCATTGTCAAGGAAGTAAACTTGGACTTTTTCTTTGAGGTTGCTGATGAAGGACGATTTGACGTTGGCTAACTCCGTCTGCTTGCCAACCGGGATCGGGATTTCTTTGAGTCGGATAATGTCGTGGAGTTTGTATCGCCGTTCGCTAATGAACCGGTACCGGGGCATCATAATGCGAATTTCGTGCCCCAGCTCTTTGATGGCTTGAGGAAGCGCACTTGATACATCGGCTAAGCCTCCGGTCTTTGCGAAGGGGTCGACCTCACTTGACAAAAACAAGACGTCTAGCGGTCTGGACATTGAGCTCCATTTCAAGAAAATAGATGAAAACCAAGTAAATTTACCCAAGTTTTACCAGATACGCAATCAAAAAAACGTGTGCATTCAGTTCGCTGTGATGACGGCTCTTTGATCATTCAGATTGATGAACAAAGCCGCTGCAGCGATGATTGTCTCACGCAGACGAAGAAGGACCTTTCGAAGACAGCGTAGTGACGTGCAGTGCATCTCGACCGTCGTTCAGCGTTACGTTGCCGGCGACGGTTCATCTGCCACTCTTCTTGTTCAACCCGGCGCGTGCACGAATGGTGAAGAAGCGTCAGTTTGATGTCTGGCACACACAATCAAAAAGGACTTGACTCTCTGCCGGATGGTCTCTATATTGCAACATCGAAACTATCAGGAGAAGGAGAACGCTATAGCGGATTTGTTAAAGGTTTGTTTCTGGGCAGCATGGTAGTTGTGTCTTGTTCAGAATCGAAACTTGTGATGTAGGCAAGCCTTTATCAGATTCGGTGTTCTTCACTCAAGTGTAGCCGGATGAGATGGCTTGTTACTGTCTCGTTCGGCTTTTTCGTTTCTATGAGACCTTTACTCAGCATATCGCTCATTCTCCTGTTCGCAGTTGGGGTGTCTGCCCAGCCTGCACAGGATCTCCGCGTTCTCAGCGAGAACGCAACATCCATTGTCATCGAGTTCACGCCTTCCTTTGTCAATCGCGTGGTCGCGGGGTCCGATGGCAGGCGGTATACACGCTACGACTTCCGCGGCTCGGCTCTTGATCGAGGCGAACCCGGATCGCCCCTGACTCCGTACCGGCCGGCTCTGATTCATTTGCCGTCCCGTCGGTACTCCGTGCAGATTATCGCTCAGGACTACGACGACCTTGCGGGCGCAAACGCGGCAAGTCAGCCTTCCTGGAAGCAGAACAGAGAATTCGGCCTGAGCCCGATCTATTCAGCTCCAAATCCGGGATACGCTACAAACGAACGCGTTCCCCAGCAAGTCGCGAAGCTTGTCGATGTAAGCGAATCGCGCGGACTCCTGTTGGGGACCCTGAAGATCTTTCCGGTTCAGATCTTGCCGGGAAGGAACGAGGTCCGCCTGTACCGCCGGATTGTCGTTCAAATCGACTTTGCAGCGGCGAATCCCGGAGTGCCGCCCGTGTCGGTTTTTCTGAAGAACCAGTTTCCTTCCAGCCTCGAAAGAACCTCTGTGGCGAAAGAAGAGAATGTTGCCGCCGATTCTCCGCTTGCCCAGGGGGACTGGTACCGGATGGAAGCGAACGAGACGGGGATCTACAAAATCGACCAGGCGTTCCTGACAAAAGCCGGTATCTCTTCCAGTGCGGTTGGGAACATCAATTCGATCAGGATCTACGGAAATGGGGGGCGAGAGCTCCCACAGGATTTGAATGCATCGAGGCCAAACGGGCTCGAGGAGATCCCGCGGCTGGTCGTCGACAAGAATGCAAACGGCGTTCTCGATATAGACGACTATGTTCTGTTCTACGCAATGTCGACTCGCGGGTGGAGTTACTCGCCATCAGAGAAAACCTTTCACCATTATATAAACCACTATACAGAGACGAGTGTCTATTTCCTGACCTACGGGGGCGCGGGTCGCGGAAAGAACATGGATGCATTGACCTCGACGAGTCTTGCGGGCGCGTACAAGCCGACCGATTTCCAGGGGAAGCTCCTCGTTGAGCATGAGCTTTTCAATCTCGTCAACTCGGGGAGGCAATGGATCGGAGAGTCCTTCAACATCGCATCGAACTTCAATGTGTTCACCAACAACCTCCCGGCTCTCGTCCCGGCCAAACCGATGCTGTATCGATTCGCCTTCTTCAGCAGCTCGGCAGCGATCGACTCCTTCGTTGTTCAGGAGAATGGCAAGACCTTTGGTTCGATCCCGATGTACCCCATTGATGTCGGATCCATCACGGATGTGAAGGCGTATCAGGCACCGGTCACTGAATTCAGCCGCGTGGGCGCTCTCCCAAATGATAGAAGCGTCCTTCGGTTGCAGTACGTCACCCGCAATTCCGCGGCGACGGGGTACCTCGATTGGTTCGAGATCTTCTATGCACGCCGATTCGAAGCAGACAACGACTCGTTGTTTTTCACCTCTCCCGACACGAACGCGATCGTCGAGTATACTGTCTCGAAGTTCTCGTCGCGGGACATCAACGTTTTCGAAGTCACCGATCACAAGAATGTGAAGCAAGTGACGAATCTTGCGTTTGATCAGGCTGACGCTTCTCTCGCTCGATTCCAGGTGGCGCAGACCGGTGGTTCGGTGAGGGAGTTCGTAGTCGTTGGGCCGAAGGGATACAGAACAGCCACGAATGTGAAGCGTGTATCGAATTCGAATCTGCACGGACTCAGCGGGGGAGCTGATTTCGTCATCCTCTCACCGCCGGAATTCCTCACCGAGGCTGAGCGCCTTCGGGCGCACAGGCAGAAGAATGATCAGCTCAGGACGGTGGTCGTCAATCTTGAGCAGGTCTACAACGAGTTCTCCTCGGGGATGCTCGACCCGGTTGCGATACGGGATTTCCTGAAGTACACGCAGACGACATGGTCGCCCAGGCCGCAATACGTTCTCCTGTTCGGTGCCGGTAGCTATGACTACAAGAACATCAACAAGCTGAGCGATCACATCTGGGTGCCGCCGTTCGAGACGCTGGAATCCAATGAACAGATTACCACCCTCGCGAGCGATGACTACTACGTTTTTCTCGATCCGGCCGTTCAGCGCATCTCACTGCCAATCGGCCGGCTTCCGCTTCGCTCACCAGATGACGCAACGAATGTGGTGGACAAGATCGTGGCATACGATACATCCACGGCGTATGATCCGTGGCGTAACCGCATCACGTTTGCCGCAGACGATGGACTGACATCATCGGGAGACGATGGTTTGATCCACACCGACCAATCTGAACGACTGGCTGAGGGATATACACCGGACAGCTTCAGCAAGGAAAAGGTCTTCATCGTGCAGTATCCGACCGTCAATACTTCGACAGGTCGCACCAAGCCGACGGCGAATCGGGCGATCGACGACGCCATCAATCGGGGAACGGTCATTCTGAACTGGACAGGGCACGGCAACACACAGCTGTGGGCGCACGAGAAGGTGTTTTCGATCGACCAGGATTTCTCGTTACTCAACAACAAAGGTAAGCTCTTTTTCCTTGTTGCCGCGACGTGCGATTTTGCCCGGTACGACAATCCAAAAGAAATCAGTGCAGGGGAGCAGCTGATCCTGATGCCGGGCCGCGGTGCTATTGCTGAGGTGACCGCCAACCGTGTCGTGTACTCCGATCAGAATGCTCAGCTGAACTGGACCTTCTACCAGAACTTGTTTCAATCCGATGCACAGGGCCGGCCGATCCGCCTCGGCGACGCGATGTGGCAGACGAAGCAGGTGTTGAACAGCACGAACGATCAGAAACATCATCTCCTGGCTGATCCGACGATGAGACTTGCGGTCCCCCGCGCCCGTGTCTCGCTTGACAGCGTCAACGGCCAGACCGCCTCCGCACTGGTGACGGTGAGTGCCCTTGGAAAAGTCAAAGTAAGCGGGAGTCTCAAGAACTTCACCGGCGCGTCTCTGAGCTCGATCCATGGACGGGCGATCCTCGAGGCATATGACTCCAAGAGGAGGGTGCCGGTTCCGGAGTGGGGAGACTACTCCTTCGTCACAAACGGAAGCCTGATCTACCGCGGAGAGGTCTCCGTCCGCAATGGTGTCGTCCAGGGAGTCTTCCCCATCCCCAAAGATGTGTCGTACGGTGACAACCAGTCGAGAATAAACATCTATGCCTGGAATGATTCGACGGATGCCACGGGCTATACAGAAAACCTCTCTATCTCGGGAACGGCCTCTGCCTCGGTTGACACTGTCGGACCATCCATGCGCATCTACTTCGAAGACCAATCCTTCCGTCCGGGCGATGTCGTCGGTCCGGATGCCACAATGATTGTCGATCTTACCGATAGCAGCGGCATCAATACGTCGACAGCCGGGATCGGCCATAAGCTTGAAACGACGCTCGATGGTTCGCAGCGCGCCATCGATCTGACAAATTTCTATCGCGGGAACCTCGACACATATCAAAGCGGTCAGGTCCGGTACCAGTTCAACGCTTTGGCGGAAGGACGTCATTCGATTGCAGTCAAGGCCTGGGACATCTACAACAATTCATCCAGCGCAGAGACATACTTCGAAGTGCGCTCCACGTCTCAGCTCTCAATCTACAACGTCATGAATGTCCCCAATCCGTTTGCTCGCTCGACAACCTTTACATTCCAGCGGGGATCGACCGACCCGATTGACGTCGATATAAAAATATACACGGTCGCTGGACGGCTTATCCAGACACTCGAGACCCCGTCGGTCGTCGATCGGTTTGTGCAGATTCCGTGGGACGGCCGCGATCGTGATGGGAGTGAACTCGCCAACGGTGTCTATCTGTATCGTGTCATCGCGAAGTCGTTTGACAGGACTTCGTCGAGCGAGGCACTGGGAAAACTGGCGGTTCTACGGTAGCGTTTGTGGATGCAAAAGTGGTTGGTTGAAACTCGTTCTAAAATGGACTATTTTACTCAAGCCGGCAGTTCGTCTGTCGGAAATTTCATCTCTTAGGAGGGTGTCTGTCATGGTGAAGAAACTCTTTGGGTTCGCGGTCGTGTTGGTTGCGGTGTGCGTGCAGTTGGTGAACGCCCAAGTCTCAACGTCGGCGGTTCCGTTCTTGCTCATTGCACCAAACTCTCGCGCCAGCGGTATGGGAGAAGGGGGCGTAGCGCTCGCTGACGATGCCTCGGCCCTCTATTGGAATCCGGGCGGACTGGCTTTCCAGGAGGGTCACGAAGTCAGCATTTCCCACGCAGCCTGGTTACCGGCGTTCAATCTCTCCGACCTCTATATAGACTATCTTGTCTACCGCCGGCCGGTGCCACAACTGAGTGGGAATGTTACGGGAAGCGTCACGTTTCTGAACCTCGGCACCTTCACACGCACACAGAACGACCCCACACCGCTTGAAACGTTCAGTGCCTATGAATTTGGCATTACGCTCGGCTATTCGACAAAGCTCTCAGATGAGCTTGGCTTGGGCATCAATGGGCGGTTCATTCACAGCCGGCTGGCCCCGTTTGGCACCGCTGAAGAACAGGGGACCGGGGTCGCATCCGGGTTCGCCTTCGACATCGGCATGCTCTACAAGCCGAAGACGCTGGAAATTCCATTCACCGGCCTCGACATCGGCGAGCACCTGACAGCGGGATTCAACCTGACGAACGTGGGTCCTGCCATCAGCTACATCGACAGAGCTCAGGCGGATCCTCTGCCCACCAGCCTCCGGTTCGGTCTCGGGTACAAGATCCTCAACAGCGAATTCAACAAGCTCACCGCAATTGCCGAAGTGAGCAAGTTGCTTGTGCGGAAACACGCTGATGGCACGAGTGATCCCTTCTACAAAGCGTTCCTGACCTCGTGGACGGACAAGTCCTTCAAAGAGGAACTCCGCGAATTTGACTCTTCTTTGGGTCTCGAGTACTGGTACAGCGGATGGATTGCACTCCGCGCCGGCTTTTTCTACGAGGATCCCCAGTACGGAAACCGCAAGTTCATGACCTTCGGCGCTGGAATCCGGTACGACATTTTCGGATTCGACTTCAGCTACATCAGCACGTTCGAAGAGCAACATCCTCTTGGCGAAACGCTGCGTTTCACATTGCTCATTTCGTGGGGAGGTACTCCGCAAGTCGGGGTGGAGTAAGCCCGGGATATCGGGTGGACGAGACGAATTTCCTCTCATTGAGCGATGTGGAGATCTATGCCGGCACGCAGCCTCGTTAGTTGGCTTATACTTTTTAGCGCCGTCGCAATTGCACAGGTGCGCCCCCCCAAGTCTGGAAACGGGCTCATTGCCCCCATGGCCCTGGAGCGCGCACGACTCAACCAGTCGGAAACAAAGCCCTTCCCGGTCCTGCTCGGAACATCGGACACGGTGAGAATTCTGGCGTTGATGGTCGATTTTCAGACCAACGCCAGCACTCAGACGACCGGAGACGGACGATTCCAGCTTGATCCGGCATCTTTACAGAATATCATCGATCCCCCGCCGCACGACTCGGCCTACTTCGCGTACAAGCTGCAGTTCCTCTCCAATTACTTCCGGAAGGTTTCGAACGGCAAGGTGAACATCAAAGGGGACGTGATTGGGCGCGCCGTCACGCTCTCGAAATCCATGACGCAGTACTCCCCGGCCAAGGATGGCAGCAACGACAAGCCACTTGCTGATCTTGTGACGGAGGCATGGCGTACCGCAGACTCGCTCTATCCCTCCATCCAGTTCGGCAAGTATGATGCATTTGTCATCTTCCATGCAGGCGTCGGGCGGGATATCAACCTCGTACCGACACTTGGCTATGACCCGGCGCCGTACGATATTCCATCGCTCACGTTTAACCTTCGCACGCTTCGTAACTATCTCAAGGATCAGTCCTATTCGGGTATTCCGGTCAATCGTGGGACGTTTCGTATTGCCAACACGATGGTGTTGCCGGAAACGGAGACACGGATTCTGAGATCGGGAGGAATCGTTGATACCCTTCAGGGGAGCATCAACGGGCTCCTGGCGAACTCGTTCGGCAGTTACCTCGGTTTGCCAGACCTGTTCAATACAAAAACAGGAGACTCGGGAATCGGTCAGTTTGGCCTGATGGATATCGCAGGCGGATTTGTTTTCTACGGAGGACTGTTCCCTCCCGAACCGTCCGCCTGGGAAAAAGTGTACCTCGGCTGGGTTACGCCGATCACGATTGGACCTGGCTCCACGGCGATTTCGCTTCCGGCAGTGGGGCTGAAAACCGGACGCGACACGGTCTATAAGATCCCGATTTCCGATCGGGAGTACTTCCTCATCGAAAACCGGATCCGTGATACGAAACAGGACGGGCAGCGGCTGACGATACGCAAGGGAGGAACCAGCGTCACTCGGCACTTCGGGCAAGATACGACCGGATTCAACTTCGACAACGTGAGCTCTATCTCCGGTTCGGTGATCGATGTGGAGGATTTCGATTGGGCTCTCCCCAGTCTCACGAGTATCGAAGATTCCACCTATGTCGGAGGCGGAGTTCTCATCTGGCATATCGATGAGGATATCATCGCCCAGGGATTGGCAAGCAATATGGTAAACGCTGATCCATTGCATCGTGGAGTTGACCTTGAGGAGGCCGACGGTTCTCAGGACCTTGGCCGGTCCTATGATCCCTTCTCCGAGCCGGGATCGGGAACGGAATGGGGCTATCAACAGGACTTCTGGTATGGCGGAAATGTGATACGTGTCTACACAAACGTCTTCGACAAAGACTCGAAGCCCAACAGCCGAAGCTACTCCGGGGCGATGAGTCTTGTGACGGTCCGGGGTTTCAGCAAGAGGTCTCCGCGCATGACGGCAACTGTCGATGTCGGAGACAGCCAGGTGCATCGGCTGCAGGGATTCGCCCGCACGATCCCTGCGAAAAATGTTGTCACGTCACCGAGCGCTTCCGGTTCGGCCCTGCTGTTTGGGGTGGATGGAAAAATCTACGCGTTCAAAGCAGATGGCAGCAGCAAGACGAAAGACTCATCCGGTCTGTTGTTTCCAAGGGGGGGCAGTCTCTCCATCGGATCCATGCCTTTTGCCAGCAACCTCCTCATCGCAGGCGTTCAGGACAGCACACTCTATCTCCTGAACACCTGGGCCAAGAATATTGATGCCATTGTCGACAGTGTGTCAAGTATCGTGATCCCGACAGGAGATCGTTTGACGACACCCGCAATGTTCGCAGATCTCTCCATTATTCCTTCTATTGCCGTCGGAACCGCACACGGGACCGTCTTGTCGTTTTCATATACCGGAGCTCTTCAGAAAAAAATTGTTGTGTCCTCGAGTCCTGTGAACTCACTGACACAATTGCCGACGCCTTCGCTTTCGAAACCAGCGGAACTGTTTTTTACCTGTGGTGGACGTCTCTACAGCGAGCGAAGTTCTGTTGCTCTCGGTGATTCGTCTCTGCCCTGGGTAGCGACGAGCGTGGTGAGCCGTTCGGGGAATTTCGTTGTCGTGGGACAACTTGGTGGGCAACGACTCCTCGCGTTCAGTAGCGACCTGGGTCAGAAGCTGTTTGAAATCGCTTTGAATGGGGGAGGCATCTCTTCGTTGGCTGCGGCCGATGTCGACGGAGATGGGGAAAAGGATGTGGTTGTCATTGCTGGGGATCGTGTGTGTGCCCTGAACCGGACAGGAGCATCGCTGGCAGGATTTCCGATCGTCGCACCGAACAAGTCCAGATTTGTTGGCGATCTGTTGATCGGTGATGTGAATGCGGATGGGGCGACAGAGATTGTGGTGTGTTTTTCCTCGGGTGACGTTGCCGCGTACGACAAACAGGGACGCCTTCTGAACGGGTACCCGGTTCAACTCTCATCAGGCGGCGAGACGGGTCTGGCCTTCTTTCAGAGTGCGGCAGGAAACATTGGCATTGCGGGATTGACAAGGTCCGTCTCAGGTGTGTGCACGTTGCAGGCTCTGGAGCTCACGAAGTCCTACCGGTCCGAGAATATCGCATGGTCACAGTATTTGAGAGACGCACGGCATTCGAACTATGACGCTACCGCCGGCGGGACAACTCCACCATCGAACGAGTTCTTGCCCCTGTCTCGTGTCTACAACTGGCCGAACCCGGTCTACGGCACGACGACGCAGATCCGATACTATACCCCTGAGGATGCATCCATCTCAATCAAGATTTTTGATCTTGCTGGGCTGGTCGTTGCCGAGTTCCAAGTCCGGTCGAAGGGGGGCCTCGATGGCGAAGTCCCGTGGGATGTCTCAAGAATTCAGAGCGGGGTGTATCTGGCGCGTATCGAAGCAACTGGGAGCAGCCGGAGCGAAGTTGCCATCATCAAGATAGCGATCGTCAAGTGAGGAAGGAATTCCTGAAAGCGCTCCCGACATGGCTGGTGGTTGTTGCGGCCTTCGGTGGTGTGACCGGATGTGAGCGGGACCTGCCGTATACGGTCCCAGCCGTTCAACCCATCAATGGGTACCAGCTCGAAGGATACGTGACAGATCGACTCGGGATTCCGGTGAAAGGTCTCAGGATAGGCCTCTGGTATGATTTCGACCCTCTCGATAACAACACTCCGCCCAGCCGGCAGTTTTTTGTAGATGATTCGAACAAAATCGCACGCCTGAGTGTGGTTGATCTGAACAACAGGCTGAAGCGTGTCTTGTACGAGGGGCGTGCAAGGCTTGGCCTTCTGGATCACGAGTGGGATCTGAGGGATTCTCTCGGTCGCCTTCTCCCGACGGGCGTCTACATGGTCAATTTCAGTATGAATGGGATTTCGAAGGGATCCTATACAGTCGTCATCAACGGAGCAGTCACTGCAGTCACCGACTCCCTCGGCCACTACTCCATTTCGAATGACCTCTTGCCGGTCGGGTTTTACCCCGCGCCGCTCTATGCCAGTGATGGGACGAGATTCCTCGGCAATTATCGAATCACACCATTCGTCATCCTTGAATTCTATCTGACGGTTCACCGCTCTGTCGCTGTTACTCTAATCCAGGATCAGGTTACACGATTTGACTACCGAATCTGAATGTCCACGCTGAAACAGTTTTCGTTTCTTCTCCTCGTTATCGTTTCCGGCGCAACTGCTGCATTTGCTCAGGAGGACGACTTCCCACGCCCCGATCTGAGCTGGCAAACAATCGAGACCGCCCATTTCCTGGTGCATTTCCATGCGGGTGCTGAGCGCAGCGCCCGGGAAATCGAGTCAATTGCTGAGGATGTCTACGGACCCATCACACAGATGTACCAGCACGAGCCGGACAGCAAGGTGAGTTTGGTGATCCGGGACCACGACGACTACTCGAACGGTGCAGCCTATTTCTATGACAACAAGATTGAGCTGTGGGCTCCGGCGCTCGATTTCGAACTTCGCGGAACTCACTCGTGGCTGAAGGATGTCGTGTCTCACGAGTTCACACATATCGTCCAGATACAAACTGCCATGAAACTGGGTCGGACGGTCCCGGCGGTGTACTTCCAATGGCTGGGGTACGAGGCCGAGCGACGGACCGACGTGCTCTACGGATATCCGAACACCATCGTCTCGTATCCGCTGTCGGCCTTTGTCGTGCCGACGTGGTTCGCCGAGGGGGTGGCTCAATACAATCATCCGACGATGACGTATGACTATTGGGATGCTCATCGGGACATGATCCTGAGGATGTATATGCTCGAGGGGAAACCGTTGACGTGGGAGGAGATGGCGGTCTTCGGCAAGAACAGCCTTGGGAATGAGTCGTCGTACAACGCAGGGTTCTCGATCGTTTCTTACATCGCTGAGACATACGGAGCGGACAAGCTGAAGGATATCTCGCGTGCCTTGAGCGGGCTCCCGCGTGTAACGATCGATGGAGCAATTTCCGAAGTGCTCGGGAGCTCGGGAGAAGAGCTCTACGAAGCATGGAAGAAGGCGAAGACCGGGCAGTATCAAAAAGTGGGAACCGTTGTCGGGGTGGAAAGAACGGAAGGAGAGTTGATCGAGAAGGAGGGATTCGGGAATTTCTATCCGGCTTTTGCGCCGGACGGAAAGCGGATCGCCTATGTTTCGAACAAGGGGAAAGACTATTTCGGATTGAGCGCCGTGTGCGTGTACGACCTAGCGACAAAAACTTCGCGGGTGCTTGACGTCCAGGCGCGATCATCGCTTTCGTTCTCCCCCGATGGCAGGTACCTGTACTACTCGAAGACCAGCAGGAAGAACGGATTCTGGGCGAAGTTGTTTGATCTCTATCGATATGATCTGGTGAATGATGATGAGGAACGGCTCACGCATGGTCTGAGAGCGTGGAATCCAAAGCTGTCCGCTGATGGGAAAAAGCTGGTCTTTGCCACTGGCAGTGACGGCACCGCAAACATAGGCATCTGCGACGCCGACGGAAAGAATTTCCGGCAGGTGACGAAGTTCACACAAGGAGAACAAGCCTTCACCCCCGACTGGTCGCCCGACGGTAAGCAGATCGCCTTCGGGTATTCCGCTGACGATAATCAGTCAGCGGCAGTCATCAACGAAGATGGGACGGAGTTCAACGTCGTCGTCCACGGTGTCGATGCACGCAATCCCGTTTTTTCACCTGACGGACGCTCGGTTGTCTATGCCGCGGCCGAGGGGGGTATCTTCAATATCTTTGCCATCGATCTGGCCTCTGGTACCAAACGGCAGCTCACCAATGTTCTGGGAGGTGCGTTCCTTCCGACTGTCAACAGCGATGGCGATCTTGCGTACGCATCCTATACCTCGACCGGTTACAAGATCGCATACTTGCAGCAGCCGAAGCCCCTGGTCCTTTCATCTCAGCTCCTGGCGCCCGACTGGATCCTTAAGAAATTCAATCGTGTGGATGGCAGTATCGCCTCTGTTCCGACCCGCGCGGCCGGATCGGCGGACGGGATCGGGGAGCGGGATTCGGCCGCTCATCGACCTTTGGCGGCTCCCAGGCCATATCGAAACACCTTCTCGAGTTTCACGATCATCCCGATCGTGCGCGTCGACAACTACAATCCCCGGAACAAGGGCATCGATGTCATTCGCCCGGGATTCTATTTCGCGTCGAGCGACGTGCTGGACAAATTCTCGCTATTCGGTGGGGCCGTCATGAACCGGAAATTCGAGCGGGATATCTTTGGGATTCTCGAATACCGCGGCGCGATTCCCATTCTCTACCAGCTGGGGCTTGCTCCAGCGCTCTCGATCGAAGCATACAACATCTCCCGGAAAACCGATGTCGGGTTCTCGATCTTCACCGACCGTGAGCACAGCATTTCAACGGATGTGACCTACAATCTGCTCGAGTTCGACGTGAGTTTGCGGCAGAAGATTCTAGATGATGGTACGCAGCTTAAGATTGGCTACTCGCTGAGTCGGTACAATGCCGACATCGGATCGTTTCTGGTGCCTGGATCCGGACTTTCTCCCGGATTCCGCAATCTCTATCTTATCGGCAATGTTCTTTCAGCGCAGGTCACGCATGACGGAATTGCTCCTTCCGTTGACAAGGATATCAATCCGGTCGGTAGGACGATCACACTTCGATATAACTACGAATTCGACAAGTACAATTCAGAAGGAGAGTACTCCATCGAAAATGGTGTGCTCGTGCCGAACTACACCAAGCCGAGCTTCCATCGACTGGAGATCCTCTGGAACGAACATCTGGCCCTCCCGATCCAAAGGCACACACTGACCCTCACTGCTCATCGCGCCAGTACTCTGGGAAAGCAAGTGGACAATTTCTTTGATTCCTACGCGGGGGGCTTCGTCGGGATGCGCGGATATCCATTCTACGCACTCGGAGGAAATGACATCGCCGTTATCGGTGCTGCCTATCGCTTCCCGCTCTGGACCACGATCAACTTCCGGTTCCTTGAGTTTTACTTCACGAAACTGTATGGATCGGTTTTTGCAGACTATGGCGACGCGTGGACCGGCACAGCACCGTCGTTTAGCCGTTGGAAGCGCGATGCGGGTTTCGAGCTTCGTCTGGAGGCATTCTCCTTCTATCAGTATCCGACCCGTATCTTCTTTTCCGGCGCATACGGGCTGGACCGATTCGACCGCACGTTCAACGATGTGGCGGTGACGTACGGCAAAGAGTGGAGATTCTACCTTGGTGTTCTCTTCGATTTTGAACTGAGCACAATCAGCCAACCGCTTCAGAATGTACCATACCGGACGAGGTAAGTGGATGGGAAGTCGGGCCGTAGCGATGATGTTGGGAGGAATGGTGCTGCTGGTGTCAACGTCCGCGGGTCAGGTGAAGAGACCGCATGATGTGAACAGGGGGGGACAAGTTGTCCTGACCGGCAATGTGCGACTCGATTTGCTCTCAAGCCTCGGAAGCGTTATGGTGATGGATTCGCTGACCGGTCGGAAGAGTGACTTCAATACCCGGAAGAAATCCCCCTTGTTGGCGGGCGCTCTGTCGATGGCGATACCCGGTGCAGGTGAGTACTACACAAAAAGCTACTGGCGCGCCGGTGGTTTCATCCTGGCCGAAGCCGGGCTCTGGGTGTTCTACGCGTCGTACTATTCAAAGGGCAACGCACAGACAGATTTCTTTCAGAACTTCGCCGACGACCACTGGTCCGTTGTACGCTACGCGGAGTGGATTCAGGGGAACGCGACGAAGTTGAATCCCGATGTTCCCGGGTTTACTGGCTATCTCATCCCCGGCACGGAGAATCGTCCACCCTGGGAACGCGTCGATTGGGGCAAGATCAACGCTGTTGAAAACGCAATTGCCCAGAGATCCGGCAATGGCTTCACCCACCAGCTTCCTCATCGGCCTGAGCAGCAATACTTCGAACTCATCGGCAAGTACCCTCAGTTCGCGGCAGGATGGGACGACGCGGGAGTAATGACGCCGGAGCGGATCCTCAGCAGCGATGTCTCGGCCCGCTTCCTGGAATACTCCAAGATGCGCGGCAAGGCTAATGACTTTTACAATATTGCCACGACGGGGTCTGTGCTCATCGTCGTGAACCACCTTCTCTCTGCACTGGATGCGGCATGGAGCGCGACGCAATTCAATAATCAATTGAAACTTGAAGCGCATCTTCAGCCAACAGTCCGCTCGTTCGACTTCGTCGAGTTCGTGCCGACCGCACGTGTGACAATTACTTTCTAACAGCTGCCATCGATTTCTGCGGTGGTGATCGCCGTTTTGTCCTGTGCTTTGACTTAGTACCGAGCCGCCGAAATCATCGGCAGGTGGGGTGGACTGCTCATGGAGAGGGTTTAATTTCCGTGCAGGTAGGACAGATCCGATGATTCATGTTCACTCTACGCACGGAAATTAGGGCAAGTGTGTAGGAGGACCTTCAGCGTGCGTTATCCCGCCCGCCTGACCGCTGGCGGTCGGGCGGGGATTTCGTCCCGTCACGCAGCCTGCGTGACGGGATCGGAAAGAAAGTAACTGACGTTCCTACGCGCCAGCAAGCCGCGTCACACCAACGTGAATGAACGATCCTATCTTCTGCCTAAGATTCAACAGACCAAGACCGCTAACTACCTGTTGTTCTTTTGACTGGTCCGTTGTGCGAACTCCTTGATTCCGCAAGCTCCAGATCATCAATCGTCTTCGGCCAATCATCCTTCAGCAATCTCGCAAGAGAACGATCGGAGAGCATCTTCCCTCCAGTCTGGCACCGCGGACAGTAGTTGCACTCGTTCTCGGCGTACACAATTCTCTGGACTTTCGATCCGCAGACAGGGCAGGGTTCTCCAAACCGTCCGTGGACGGCCATCTCGGGGTGAAATGCCGTTACCTTCTCCGGGAATCCTGCGCCGGTTCTTCGCCTCAATCGTTCTGTCCACTCGTTGAGAGTGCTGAGTGTCGAATGATGGAGATTTGAGATCTCTTCAGAGGTTAGTTGTCGCGTCAGTTTCAAGGGGGAGAGCTTTGCGTGGTGAAGGATTTCATCCGAGTATGCATTGCCAATGGCACTGAAAAGCCTCGGGTCTGTCAACGCGCGTTTCAATGTCCGGTTCTCTCGGACGAGTGTTTCCCTGAAAGAAGGCAGGCTTGAATCCAGGACTTCCAGTCCTCCCCGATCGAATTGCGAAAGCTCTGTGCGGCCTCGTACCAAATGCATGGAAGCCCTTTTCTTGGTGCTCGCTTCGGTCAGCAAAAGCGTCCCGGTTGCAAAATCAAAGCCAGCGTGGCAAACCTTTCCGCCGATTTTCACTTTGGGTTTCTTCCAGTGAAAGCGTCCCGCAATCATGAGATGGACGATGATGAACAGTTCATCCTCCAGTTCGATGACAATCCGCTTTCCAATCCTCCAGACATGCTTCACGATCTTCCCGCTTGCGCTGCTGAGTGGGGGATCGAACGTGCGAAGGATGAAAGGATTGCCGAGCCGGATGTTCTCGAGGCGCTGACCTACGATCCGGGTCTGAAGGCTTTCAATATAGATCGTCAGATCGGGGAGCTCAGGCATAATGAAAATGAATCATGGTAAGCGGTATCCCTGTTGCTTGTCTTGGTGGGAGTGTGCAGAACGTACGGCGTCGTTGTCTATTTGGGTCCGAAGTTATAAGCAAATCCGACCCAGGGAATGAACGGGAAACCGTTGGATCCGAATTTCGAAGGCCGAATAAAACCGAGGTCCGCTGCAAGACTCTCACCGAAAAAGCGAATTCCAAATGAAAAGATTATGAGATCGATTCCGGGGGGTATCCAATTCTCGGTGATGAATTTGATGTTCCTGGCAACTCTGAACTCCCCGCCGAGGAGGAGAATCGGCTTGTTCGAAAGCTCGCCCTCTGCGAAGCCCCAACCGAGTCCTGCTGTGACGGCACCGTCGCTTGTTCCGTACGTGCCGATCCCGTAAACGATTCCTACACCGGAAGCACTGCCGCTTGTCACATTGATATACAAGAGTCCCGCTGAGAGATCGACGTTCTTCAGGTGGAAGGGGGTGATCTTTGGAGCTATGTAGAAGATCTGGCTCTCGGCGCCTGGAATCAATGACATGCCACCGGCGAGAGTCAGCACATCTCCGATACCAACGGCGAGGAAGGGAAAGAATATGTCATACGTGGAGAAATAGCCCTGTCCACTCTTCAACGCTCTTCCCGTAGGCGCGAAGAACAGCCTGGTATAGTTGGGGTCGGCCTGCCGGAACTCTCCGCTGACAACCGTGCCCGACAGCCGCTCAATCGTCTTGATCTGCTCACGCGGAATGCTCATCGCAATCTTCGATAGCGAGAGAAAACCGACTTGGCTCGAGTCCTGCGATTGAATCGTGCCGACAAACTCCGATCCGTCGTTCAGAACGATTCTGTGGATTGTCGCCGCATGGGCGGAGTCTTGCTGCGAGAAGGCGGGCTGGGAAAACTCCGATGCGACGAATATGAGAGCGAAGAGTAGGTAACGCATCCGGCCCTCGAAGTGAAGTATGACCCAATGTAATGATCGCAGGCAAGAAAGGCAAGGTGGCATCTCGCAGGCCTCAGGGTGCGCTGCGATCGTGAAACCATCGAAGATGGTCCGTATCCGGCAGTTCAGCCGCCAGACAGCAAACGAAGGCAACCTACGCGCGGATGGAATTTTCGAATTGATTTTCCCGTCATGGACGAGTAAGTTGAATGGATCGGAAAAGAGGAACGCAGAAGATGGAATCCAGAAGACAGCATGGATGAACGTGGGGAAGAGAAAGACGTGAAACGGAAATTGTAGCCCGAAATTCATTTCGGGGATTTGGAGAAACATGGTGGTTAGGCGTCAAAAGTGAGACGGGAGACAGCGGACCGGACAACGGGACACTTGAAACTCATAACTCAAAACTGAAAACTCAAGACACCTGTTCAGAAGTGCCGAAGAAAAAACCCATCATAGAGTCAACAGGGCCGGTAACCACCAGTCCCGGGGCAAAAGAGGCTCAAACCGCGCCTGAAGCAAAGAAGCCCGGCCGCCTCACCTCCATCATCGTGCGGGGAGCCAGGGTTCACAATCTCAAGAACGTCAGCCTGGAGTTTCCACGGAACAAGCTCGTTGTCGTCACAGGCGTCAGCGGGTCGGGCAAATCCAGTCTGGCGTTCGATACGATCTACGCCGAAGGTCAGCGGCGATACGTCGAGAGCCTGTCGTCGTATGCACGTCAGTTCCTTGAACGAATGGACAAGCCGGACGTCGACCTCATTCAGGGCATCAGTCCTTCGATCGCCATTGAGCAGAAGACGGCGACGCGCAATCCGCGGTCGACGGTTGCGACAACAACCGAGGTCTACGATTATCTCAGGCTCCTGTTCGGACGCATTGGGCAGACCTACTGCCGCGAGTGCGGAGAGTTGGTCAAACGGGACACTGTCTCGTCTGTCGTCGATAATCTGCAGCTCGAACCCGATGGCACGAAAGCGTACGTCACATTCCCGCTGCACGATCATCCTGGACATACACTGAAGGAGGAATGCGAGGCGCTGAAGAAGCGCGGGTTTTTCCGCATCGTCGTCAACGGTGAGCTCATCGACTTGAATGAAACCGAGTTCAAAGCCAAGACCAAAAAGGGGGTCCTCGTTCTTGTCGATCGTCTGGTGGTGAGGAAGAACGATATAGAGAATGACAAGCGGCTCGCCGATTCCATCGAGACGGCGTTTGTAGAGGGGGAAGGCCACGCTCTTATCTATCTCCTCGACTCGAAACAACTTCTCCGGTTTGCTCAGCACTACGAATGTTCAAACGACGGAATACGGTATGAAGACCCGGACCCCAGGATGTTTTCGTTCAACAATCCTGTGGGAGCATGCCCAAAGTGCCAGGGTTTCGGGCGCTCAATGGGAATCGATATGGATCTGGTCGTGCCGGACCCGAACAAAACGATCCGGCAGGGCGCCATTCACCCTTGGAATTCTCCGAAGTGGCGTACAAATCTCAAAGACCTGCTGAGCATCTCTCGGGAAGCAGGGGTGCCCGTCGATGTCCCCTTCAAGCAACTGACCCCCAAACAACTCGGCGTCATTCTGAGCGGATACGATGGGTTCGACGGGATCCACAAGTTCTTCAAGTTCATCGAGCGCAAATCCTACAAGATCCACTACCGCGTCTTCATGAGCCGGTATCGGGGCTACACGACGTGCGATGAATGCAACGGCTCGCGGTTGCGGCACGACGCACTCAACATCCGGGTGGCAGGAAAAACCATCCACGAAGTCGTCTGCATGAACATTGCAGAAGCGAACGAGTTCTTCCTCCAGATCAAACTCACGAAGTTTGAGCTCGATGTCGCCCGCAGGATTCTTGAAGAGGTCCGGAAACGACTCAAGTTCCTCAACGACGTCGGCATCGGCTACCTGACGCTCGGTCGCCTCACGATGACGCTTTCGGGCGGTGAGTCGCAGCGCATTAACCTCGCGACATCCCTGGGCTCGTCCTTGGTCGGGTCCCTCTACGTGCTGGACGAGCCGAGTATCGGGTTGCATCCGAGGGATAACCACAAACTGATCAATATCCTTAAATCGCTCAGAGATGTCGGCAACAGCGTTCTGGTGGTGGAACACGATGAGGAAATGATCCGCTCCGCGGATGTCGTCATTGATATGGGCCCGCGCGCGGGCGAACACGGCGGAGAAGTGATCTGTTGCGGCACCGTCGAGGCGATGCTGAAGCATCCGACGTCGCTCACCGCACAATATCTCAACGGAAAGCTCAAAATCCCGACACCCCGGAAGCGCCGTCGCGACATGGAGCAGTCGATTCTTGTCAAAGGAGCGGCTGAGCACAACCTCAAAGGGATCGATGTGCGCATCCCGCTCGGAATGTTTGTTTGTGTCACCGGCGTGAGCGGTTCAGGGAAAAGCACACTCGTACACGAAATTCTGTATGCTGGCATTCAGAAGATGAAGGGGGGATTCGAGGGGAGTGTCGGGAGGTTCGGCTCGATCCAGGGGGCCGAACACCTCGAGCGCGTGGAACTCGTTGACCAATCGCCCATTGGCCGCTCGCCCCGGTCAAACCCGGTGACGTATCTAAAGATATTCGACTTGATTCGTGACTTACTCGCTCGCACACAGGCAGCACGAATCCGGGGTTACATGCCCGGTCACTTCTCGTTCAACGTACCTGGCGGGCGGTGCGATGTCTGCGAAGGGGATGGGTTCCAAAAAGTCGAGATGCAGTTCCTGGCCGATCTCTACCTGACGTGCGAGGCATGCAAGGGGAAGAGGTTCAAGAAGGAAACGCTCGAGGTCCGGTACCATGGGAAGAACGTCGACGACCTTCTGAAGATGACGATTACGGAAGCGATTGATTTCTTTGCCCAGCATCCTGATGGAAGGAAGATTGCCCAACGGCTGAAGATCCTCGATGATGTCGGTCTGGGCTATGTTCGATTGGGTCAACCTGCTACGACGCTGTCGGGGGGAGAGGCCCAACGAATCAAGCTGGCAAACCATCTTTCCGCTTCCAAATCGGAAGGACATGCGTTGTTCATTTTCGATGAACCGACGACCGGCCTCCACTTTGATGACATCGCGAAATTGCTCAAGTGTTTCAGCGCTCTGGTTGAAGCAGGGCACTCTCTGATTGTGATCGAGCACAATATGCACGTCGTGAAGTGTGCAGATTATATCATCGACCTCGGCCCGGAAGGGGGAGACGCGGGAGGCCGGGTTGTTGCGACAGGCACACCGGAGGAACTGGCAAAGGTTGCTTCGTCGTATACAGGCAGGTTTTTGAAAGAATACTTATGAATTCAGCAAGGGACATCCATATGAAACAGGTCATCGTTGTTTTGCTGGCGCTTGCATTCGCCATTTCGCCTGTGCTCTCGTCATCTGACAGGGGGAAAGTGGGAATCGGGATTGTGCTCGGCGCACCATCAGGGTTTTCGGTCAAATACTGGGAAAGCCAGCGTGTGGCATACCAGGGGTCGATAGGAGGGATGTTTCATGGGGGATTGATGATCGGTGGAGACTACCTTGTTCACGAGAACGCACTGAGGTATCAACAGGTGCCATTCTACTACGGGGCAGGCATCTTTCTCGGGGATGCAGGATTGGGAGGACCCGACTATTCGCACGGCAAACTGGCGCTGGGTATTCGGGCTGCGTTCGGTTTGAACTACGTTCCCCGGGAGTACCCCTTCGATGTGGCAATCGAGCTCGGGCCGTCTCTGCTTCTTACGCCAACCGTTGGTATGGGAGTGCTGCTTTCAGTCGCATTCCGCTTCTATCCATGAATTGTAGGGCGAAATTAATTTCGCCCTACAAACTTCGAGATGCCATGCACTTGAGAAGCGCTTCCTTGAGTGTGCGTGGCAATTAACCCGTCCGCTTGGTGGGAGTTGGACTTCTTCCTCGCTCATCAACGCTGCATCACTTTCACATTCCCCGCTTTCGTTTCTATGGAAAGTTTACCATTTCCGGTACCGATCTTTCCGATTGCGTACCCGCCGCCCCCGTCGAATGACTTTGTCTTCGCGAGCGGCAAGTTCGTCTCGATGCGGGCATAGGTCACGTTGATATCAACGTCGCCGCTGAATCCTGGCGGCATCGATAACGTCACAGTCCCGTACTCGTTCCTGATTTCGACGTCCGTAGGAACTGTTTTGAGCGTAATGTCGATCGGGCTGCTCGAGTTGGAGACCGAGACCCGTTTGGCGCTGAGGTCACGCAACGTCACCAGTGAGTACTCTGTCGTGGATGACCAGTTTCCCGTCACTCCTGCCGCTCGGATGTTGGAGCTCTTCGATTGAACTTCGACGTTTCCTCGGATATCCTTCAGATCGATGATACCGTACGGATTGTTGATCCGGACGTCGCCTGTTGCGTTGGAGAGGGTGATCGAACCGGATTGACCTTCCAAGGCGATGACCTTGCCTGCCTTGCCCCAGACGTCGGCGATTTCCATCGTGCTGTACTGTCCGTCGATCACCGCACCGTCCATCCCTCTTGCTCGTATCATTCCACTTTTGTCCTCGACGCTCAGCATCCCTTTGACGTTGTTCACCGTGATGGTCGTGTAGTCCGATTGCACGGTGAGGTCCCCCCCGACATCGTCAACCCTGATTGTTCCGCTCGCGGACCGAATCGAAAGGGATTGTTTGATGTCGCGCACTGTGATGGTAGAGTAGTCAGCGTCAATCACTGCCTTCCCATCAAACTGGTCCAGAAGAATAGTCGTGTTCTTGCTTGAAAAGTGGAGATTGCCCGCGCAGTTTTCCAATGTCGCTCTTCCGTAATCGTTCGTTACTTCCCCGAGTGCTCTGCAGTCTTTCAGCTTCACCGTATTGCCGGTGCCAAGGAATGAAAGTGCACCTTTCATCCCTTCCATTTCAATCACTCCGTATCGTACTTCTGCCGACAGGGGGTTTGCACGCGGTACGAATATTTCCCCCTCGGTTTCTTTTCGGGTGTACGAACCTGAAAAGACAGAATTCAGCCAGGTCCAAAACGACCGATTGTTTTTCATGGCTACTTCGGGCTCCTGGTACTCAACGCGCAGCGATTTCTCCTGTACCGTGCTTTTCAGCACGATTGCCTCGAGATACTTCTGTTCAACTTTGTCATTGGAAGCGGAAAAGGAGACATCGAGCTTGATCGAGACTTCGTTCTTATCCCAGCATCGGATTTTGATCCTCGAGCCGCTGAATCCCCTCAGCTCAATGCTCTGTGATGGGGTCGTCGTATAGTGCTCTTCGATAGTCCTGTGTCGGTCCGGAGTATTGACAAACAGCATGGCCGAGGTTGCGACCGCAAGTGCAAGCGTTTTCATAGTTCGATTTCTCCCTCTTCAATCATCTGCTGAAGAATCTGAAGTTTCTTGCTATAGAGATCACGGAGCCGTTCCCGCTTCATCGGCGAGAGATCGGTCCCATTTGTCTGTCGGCGCAGTTCTGTAATCGCAGCGTCCACGAGCCTCAGTTGTGCGTGCCGCTGCGAGAGCTGCCCCGCATCGCGTGAGTACTGCGCAGTGTTCACATTCACCGATGGCACCACTCGTTCAAATTCATGGATTGCCGAAACGTAGGCTTCCTCCAGCCGGAGAGGTTGAGGCCGAGAATTCTCGAATGTCTGGCGGGCGATTGTCCAGGCACCGACAAGAGCGAGCCCGAGTAACACGGTGGCTGCCATCCCATAGAGAAAGCTTCTCCGGTCTTTCACAAGCATTGGCTCCGTGCGGTTTCGCGATGAGGAACGCCGGATGGATCGCCACATGGCGTGTGTGCTCTTTTTGTCGGGTAGCTCATTCGAGGTGTAGAAGTCTTCTGGTTTGATCATTGATTCGTCTCCTTTTTCCATCGCTGCTGGAGGTGTCGCTTCGCGCGCGCCAGGTAGGTTCGCGAAGAGCTTTCCGCAATTCCCAACATCGATGCGATCTCGGCGTGCGAATACCCTTCCACTTCGTAAAGAACGAATACGGCACGCTTGGATTCATCGAGCTCATCCATCCAGGTTTTCATCATCTGTCTCCACTCGAAGTCGGCGGATTCCTGAGATGCGTCTTCCTGCTCATCCTCTGCAGGCACGAATTCCACGATCTGTGTACGACGCCAATCAGCTCTCATCTCGTTGAGGGCGAGTGTGAAGAGCCAGGAGGAGAAGCGGGATCGTCCATCAAACGAGTCCAGATGCTCAAAAGCTTTTATGAATGCCCTCTGAACCCACTCCTCAACGTGCTCGGTCTCCGGAGAGAACTGCCTCAGAAACCGAAACAAACGAGTGACGTTTGCGGAGTAGAGTGCGTGGAACGCACGCTGGTTCCCCTCTTTAGCTTCGGTGATCCATACTGGTTCTTCATCCATAAGGAAGCGGGCTGCTGCTCAGAAGTTAGATGATTGAGAACGTCAAAACGCTACAGGACGTGAGGAGTTTTTCGAGGAGGCAGAACGGGAGAAGCTCAACCTCCCGGGATTTTTGCGGTTTGACGCGTGGGTGACTCGTGTCACAACCTGGCGACTCTAAACCTCTTACATTGGATATGAAATTCTGAAGCACTTTGTTGATCTGTAGAGCTTAGGGGAGGCTCTATGGATTGCGAAGTGCTTCAGTGCTTTATGAAGCTCAGCGCCGCCCCTGGAGTTCGGCAAAAAAGAAAAAGCGCACAGTGGGTGCGCTTTTTGTCTGATCTCGGCGGCTTGGCGCGAAACGTACCGTTCTTTTGGAGAGGTGTTCTGAGATAGCTTCTAGTACAGAGACCCAAAATTCAGAGTGATGAAGAATCCCCCAAAGCGCTTTATCCGAGTTCCCTGCAGACTCTCGACGCCCGGTTGGTATGGCACAAAGTAGTAACGGACGCTGACGCCAGTCAACGATCCCTTTTCAATCCCGAAGTAAGCCCCCGCCCCGATGTAGCCACCAAGCGTGTACCTCAACTGACCCTTCTTCAGGCTGGTGAAGAAATCTATCTGGTTATAATAAGTGAAAGTGCCCCCTTCTGGGAGCGCTATCACCTCGGGATTTGAGTATGGCGACACAAAAATCATCGAAGGTCCGAGCCCCGCGCTGATATAGGGACGAAAGTTGTCCACGATATCGTCTCTGAATAGCCGGTACTGGACACCGAAGGTGACGGGAATCAGCAGAAGGCGGTTGATCTTGTACGGCGTGTATGACTGCCCGGTGTACGGGTTGATGTACTCTACTTCGCCATCGTCCTTGACATCGGATACGGCCAACTGGACGAATCCGGACAGCAGGTCCGAAAATTCATGTCGGTAGAATCCGCCTGCGCCAAAGCCAAAGTTGGACAGCATGATGTCCACACCCCAGGCGTTGTGAAACGGTTCGTAGGAAGTCTTCTGAATGAGGTTCGGATTGGAGGGGGTGAACACCATCGAAGAGTCACGCCGCGGATACTCCTGGGCCAGAGAGAGGGCCGGAGCCATCGCCAGCAGCAAGAGGGCGGACAAGAAAGCAGAAAGTCGTTTCATCGTTTTCATCTCCTGTATTCTATCATCAAAACGATGTGTGGAGAAAGTTAGTTCCGCCCCAGGTCAGTAGCAATTTCGAGGACGCTGTTGAAAAAGCATACCGCGAAGGGCGCAAAGAGCGCCAAGAGAATCCTAAGATGTTGTTTCTTTATTGAAATGTCTCATTCCTCGCGTCCTTGGCGGTTCATCTTTTGTCCTAAATGCGATTCGTAATAATCCTCTAAAGAACCGCGAAGACACCGAACTTGAGATATCCGGTCTCCGGCATCGCAGGCAGCGTTGGGTGGTCTGCAGCCGCTCCTCTCCACTCGAGCATTTGAAGCGAACGATGTGCGGAGCGCGCTCCCGCCTCCAGCGATTCAACGAATGACTCCGAAGAAACATGGTGTGAGCATGAGGCAGTGACGAGGATCCCCCCAGGGTTGAGTAATCGCAGAGCCCCCGCGTTGATCTCCTTGTATCCTTTGAGGGCAGTTGCGACCGTCTTCTTGTTTCTGCTGAAGGAGGGGGGGTCCAGAATGATAACGTCAAAGCGAGCCCCCTCTTCGAGGAGCTGCGGAAGCCTTTCGAAAACATCCCCCACCTCAAACTTGATATCCGGAACCTCGTTGATCGTCGCGTTGACCTTTGCATTGGCAATGGCGCTCTCGGAGCTGTCGATCGCGTGAACACGGGCGGCGCCTCCGCGCGCGGCATGGATCGCGAAGCCCCCTTCGTTACAGAAGCAATCGAGCACCGAAGCATTTTTTACGTACCGCTGCACGGCGAGGCGGTTTTCGCGCTGGTCGAGGAAGAACCCCGTCTTTTGTCCCTCCAGGAGGGAAACTTTGAACTTCACGCCGTACTCGGAGATAATTGTCTGCCCTATCGTGCCCCGCAGGACTCCCTGCTTGAGCGGCAGCTGCTCGAGCGCGCGGAGGGGAGATTCGTTTCTTTCGATGATCGCCTTCGGGTGGAAGAGGGATTCAAGAACGTCGCAGAGGAGCGTGAGACGCCGGTCCATGCCGACTGCAAGAGTCTGAAGCGAAAGGTACTCGTTGTACTTGTCGATGATGAGCCCAGGAAGGAAATCGGCTTCACCGTGGACAAGTCGGAATGACTCAGACCCCGGGTAGAGTCGCTTGCGCAGTTGCAGAGCCCGGGTGATGCGCTGCTCAAAAAACTCGAATGTGATGGCCTCAGGCTCGCGGCTCAGGAGCCTGAAAGCGATGAGCGAGTGCGGATTGTAGAATCCGATGCCCAGAAATTTCTCGTCGTGGCGAAGAAGCTCAATCACGTCGCCTGCCTCCGGGCTTCCATGCACGCTCTTGATCTCGTTGCTGAAAGCCCACTGGTGCCCGGCAAGAATCCGGTGCTCTTCGTTCTTCCTAAGGATGATCTGCTTTTTCACATAGACAAAGTAGAGAGAATTGGAACGAGAGTCAATCCGTTGCCTGCGCAGACGAAAAAGCTGGTCGTGAAGTTCTTGCTCTGTCGCACGTGTCGATGGGTCCGTCCCGTTACTCATCGTTATTGCAAGACAATCAAAGGTTTGGTATATTTCAGCATACGATATGCCACGATGGTGAATGGAGCAGGAGCCAAAGGACATGACCATCGCTTGAGAGGGTCTGCCCTTTGCACCTTCACCAAAGTGAAGGAGTCGTGCCGTATGAAGAATGCGAGGCGTCAATCACTCCGCTGCGAATTCCTGCGGAGCTGAGCATGGCGCCTTTCGTGTTTTCACGGTTCTCCGGTCGCTGAGTAACAAATCGCGGATTCGAAAACCAACAGCCAGTGGTGTATGTGATGCAAGGCTCTACAGGCAAGCTGAAGTGCGTAATTTTTGATATGGACGGTACGCTGACGCAGACAAACCGGCTCATCTTCGATGCATTCAATTTCATCGCCTTGAGGTATGAAGGCAGGAAGTACACGGAGGCGGAAATCACCGCGATGTTCGGCCCTCCCGAAGAGGAAGCCCTCATCGCAATCGTCGGGCGTGAGAGAATCGAGAAGGTCATGAAGGAGTATCTCGAGTTCTATCGCACGAACCACAATGAACTGGCTCAACTCTATCCGGGGATCAGGGATGTGGTTTCCGACCTGAAGACGCGGGGCGTTCATGTAGCGCTCTTCACCGGGAAGGGGATCGATACAACAACCATCACGATGGAGAAATTCGGATTGACGCCGTACTTCGATTACGTAGTCACGGGGAGCGATGTCGTGAACCACAAGCCATCCGGGGAAGGTATCCAGAAAATCATGATGCATTTTGGCTTGCAGCCCGATGAAGTGCTGATGGTCGGGGATTCGGTCGCCGACGTCAAAGCCTCTCACGGGGCGGGGGTGAAGATCGCAGCCGTGCTCTGGGATTCCTATAGCAAAGAGAAGGTGCTCCAGATGAGGACGGATTATGTCTTCCATGATGTCGGGGAGTTTTCGGAATGGCTGAAGGGGCAGTTTGACTGAGGAGCAGGGACAGCATTGGTGTACTACGCAAGGTACAGGGTGTTGAAATGATCAAACGAGCGCTCGTTCCCATGCTGCTCCTCGTCCAGATGCTTTCGGCCCAGGAGGTACTCTCCGATCGCATCAGAGGATTGAGAGTGTACGGGTCTGACAAGGCAGGGTTGCCTGTGGCGGGGCTCCAGTCCCGCCCGATCACAATCGAATTCGATGTCACGGAGAATTCACCTCCGGATGTTCGCATCCGCGTGATACACTGCGACCGGGACTGGAATCCGACAAAGAACGACTTCATCAACGATGACATGCAGAACCGGTCCAAAGAGGCTCTCCAGTATGATCCCGCTCCTGCCGGCGTGCAGTTCTATCGGTTTCATTACACTGTGCGGATTCCGGGAATGGCCGGGCTCGACCGTTTTCCGCACTCAGGGAACTACGTGTTTGAACTCGTTGACCAGCAATCGAAGAATGCGCTCGCACGCGGCAGATTCTTCGTCGCTGAAACGTCTCTGCCCTCATCAATGAAAGTCACCAATCGGTCGCTCCCGTCGGAAATCAATCCCTACAACCAGGTCAACAAAGTCGAAATCGCATTCGCTATTCCGAAACCTGTGGACGAGAGGAGCGAGGTGCTGTATCCGATCAATTTCAAAGCGGTGGATGTCTACAGGAATCGCCAATTGTACACTCCGTGGCGCATCGATGCTGACACCAGAAGTCCCAACACGTTTATTGACGGGTTTGGCACAGCCAAAATGAAGTTCGTTCTCGATAATGTCACGCCGGGCAACGGCTACCGACGCGTGGATTTGAGAAGTATAGACGAATATCCGGCGGGCCAGCAACTTCGAGCCCGTCTTGGCGCGGATGTGAGTCGGTTCCAACAGCCTCCGCGACAGGACAATCTTGGCACGTCAGTGCTTACGGATGCGACGCGTTACGCGGACTACGTACCCTTTTGCTTTGAACTCGCGTCGGAAACCGGGGAATACGGATCTGTTTTTGTCGTCGGAGATTTCAACGGCTGGAAGCCATCAGCAGACTGTCTGATGACCTATGACAATGAATCGCATCGCTATGTCTGGCAGACGACGTTCAGACGCGGGGCCTATGACTATCAGTACGTCGTGGGTCCCAACGATTGGATCAGTCTGGAAGGCAACGACTGGCGGACGATGAACGTCTATTCAGCGCTTGTCTATTATCACGATAATCGTTACGGCGGATTCGATCGGATCATAGGCTTTGTCCAGAAATCGAGTCCCGGCGGAAACGAACCCACTTCAGAATAATGCTCTAGTTCGGGAAACTCCTCGTATGGAAAAACTCAAAGTCGGAGTCGTAGGGACAGGACACCTTGGTAATCTCCACGCAAAGATGTATGCGCAGATTCCGGCCGCTGATCTTGTCGGCGTCTATGATGCGGATTTGGCAAAGGCCGAACGGGTCGCGGCGGACCACGGAACAAAGGCGTTCGGAAATCTCGAACAGCTTCTCGATAGCGTGCAGGCGGTCAACATCGCCACAACCACGACCGCCCACTATGAGGTTGCGCTTCAGGCCCTGGAACGCGGCCTTCACACGTTCATCGAAAAGCCGATCACGGAGACCATCGATCAGGCGAAGGCGTTGGTTTCCCTCGCGGATGCAAAGAAGCTCGCTCTGCAGGTTGGCCACATCGAGAGGTTCAATCCGGCGATCCTGGCCTTGGAACAATATCGGATCCGTCCGTTGTTTATCGAATCTCATCGGCTGGCGCAATTCAATCCACGAGGATCAGAGGTCGCCGTCGTGCTTGACCTGATGATCCACGATATTGACCTTATTCTCAGCCTTGTGCGATCACGCGTCGTGCGCATCGATGCCAACGGCGTTGCGGTCGTTTCGGGCAGCGAGGACATCGCAAACGCCAGGCTGCAGTTCGAGAACGGGTGTGTCGCGAATGTGACCGCAAGCCGGATCTCTCAGAACAAGATGCGCAAGATGCGGCTCTTCCAGAACGACGCTTACATCTCGATCGATTTTTCACAGGGTCTCGCCGAAGTGTTCCGGATTGTTGACGAGGGAGACCCTAACATCAAACCCACGATGATGCTCGGGAAAATCGACCAGGGTCAGCGGAAACGAGTGATTGTATATGAGCAGCCAGAAGTCAAAGAAGTAAACGCTTTGAAGTACGAATTGGAACTCTTCGTCAAATGCGTCACAGATGGAACGGAGCCGCCGGTAACCGGTCGTGACGGCTTGCAGGCCCTCGAAGTGGCACAGGAGATCCTGAAGATGATTTCTGAAAGTACGGCGCGCCTCCTCAAGAACAATTGACCAAAGTACACGGGACTCACGTGCTGGAACATCTGGACATACGGGAACCCCTGCTCAAACAGATCGGCGAAATCGCGGATCGGTCGTCAATCCAGGCCTTCGTCGTTGGAGGATTCGTACGCGATCTCTTGCTGGGGAAACAGGTCAAAGACATAGACATCATGGTCGTGGGGCAGGGTGTGATGTTCGGCGAACAGGTAGCTCGTGAGTTTGGAAGGACAAACCTCGTCGTCTTTGAAAAATTCGGCACGGCGATGCTTCAGCTCGACGATTGGAAACTGGAGTTTGTCGGTGCGCGGAAGGAGAGCTACAGCAAGTCTTCGCGCAAACCGAAAGTCGAGGTTGGCGCCATTGGCGATGACCTTTCGCGTCGTGACTTCACGGTGAACGCAATGGCTGTCTCCCTGAACTCGGCTGATTTCGGTCGGCTCCTTGATCCGTTCGATGGCCAGCAGGACATGCGCGAACAAATTCTCCGAACGCCGCTGGAACCGGAGGCTACTTTTGATGACGACCCCCTTCGGATCATGCGTGCATTCCGATTCGCCGCTCAGCTCGGATTTTCCGTCGAGCCATCCGTCCTTGAGGCGGCAAAGAAAATGGCCCCGCGGCTCAAGATCGTCTCGCAGGAGAGGATCTCAGATGAGTTCATGAAGATCCTCGCAAGCCCGAAGCCATCGGTTGGTCTGCAGCTGATGCACGGATCCGGCGTGATGAATGTCGTATTTCCTGAAGTCGCACATCTTGGCGGCGTCGATCAGAGGCAGGATTTTCATCACAAAGATGTATTGCAGCATACCTTCAGGGTTCTCGACAATGTCGCTGAGGTGTCGACGGGTGTCTGGTTGCGCCTCGCCACGCTCCTGCATGACATCGCAAAACCGCGAACGAAGGCATTCAAAGAGGGAATCGGGTGGACGTTTCATGGCCACGAGGAAGTCGGTGCGCGAATGGTGAAGCCGATCTTTCGGCGGATGCGGTTCCCGTTTGAGCACATTCCCTACGTCGAGAAACTCGTGCGTCTGCACCTTCGACCGATGGCATTGGTCGACGAAGGGGTGACGGACTCAGCCGTCCGTCGGCTCCTCTTCGAGGCGGGCGAAGATATCGATGACCTTATGGCGCTCTGCCGGTCCGACATTACCTCAAAGAACCCGAAACTCGTTGTCCAGGTGAGGCAGAACTACGAACTGGTTGTTCAGAAAATGGCTGAGGTTGAGGAGAGGGACAGAATCCGGAGTTGGCAGCCACCTCTCAGAGGTGAAGAGATCATGCAGGTCTGCGGGCTCGAGCCGGGTCCGCTCGTCGGCAAGCTGAAGACAGCAATTACAGATGCGATTCTCGATGGGCTCATCCCGAACGACCACGACGCTGCTCTGTCGTACCTCCTGGAAAAGAAAGATAGCATCATCGGAGGGCCTTCTTATTATTAATTGTTGCAATTGTGGGACGAATTGGCGGTTTTGGGCGCGTTTTTCAAGTACCTCCTGACCGGTTCTGTTTTGCCAGCTCAGCGCCAAAAAGATTCTGGATTGACCTAGAAATGCCAATGTTTATCGAAACTTTAGGTTCCTTTTGCCGTCTATAGATAGCGTGACCGCAATAAACAACAGTGCCATCGTGACTCTTCCCACCATTTCGGAGATTTGTTTATGAAGAAGTTGGCTTTGATCCTCTTCGTCGGGATCGTCTTCGCAAGCGTAGTGCTTGCCCAAGTTTCGACTCAACAGACCAAAGTACTCTCTCTTGACAGGGCGATATCGGTAGCTTTGGAGCAAAACATCAGCGTCCGACAGGCCTACAACAACTCCAATTCTGCGCAGAGTGGAGTGCTTGCTGCTTATGGCTCCTACCTGCCATCGGCTTCTGTGAATGGTGGCTGGACCCGCCAACAGACCGACAGGCCGGCCTCGACTCAGCTCATCGGTGGGCAGCCCATCCAGGTTCCAGCTACGTTGTCTACGACGAGCAATTACTCGACTGGCCTCTCTCTCGGGTACACAGTTTTCAACGGCTTCGCTCGCGAGGCCAATTTCAGCCAGGCCGTCTCTGCCGCGACATCGGCCGATCAGCAGGCCATACGAACGACTCAACAAATCGTATTTCAGGTGCAGGCTGCGTACTTGGGAGTTCTCAGGAACAGGGAGTTGGTAAAGGTGAGTGAAGAGAATCTCAAGAGAGATCAACGGCAGCTCGAGCGCATCACCGAATCCAACCGTGTAGGGGCTTTGTCAATCGGCGATGTCTATCGTCAGCAATCTCAGGTTGCCCAGGATGAAGTCGGCCTCATATCCGCACAGAACACATACGACAAATCCATTGCGGACCTGGTGTCGCTCATCGGCGGTGATGTCTCCGAGAACTACGAAATCTCCGATCCCACGCTGCCGAGTGAACTTTCCGAGGCAGATTTTAGCGCTACCAGCGCACAAGTCAAGAGTTTCGAGCAAATGCGTCAACGGGCTATGGCAGCTCGGCCGGATTATGTCGGTGCCAAAGAAAACTTCAATGCAGCGCAATCCGGCGTCACGTCTGCGTCAAGCGGCTATTTCCCGAGCGTTTCTGCATCAGCCGGATACAATCTTTCCAACACGGAGATCGCCAAGCTCTCGGAGAGCAAGGGTGTCAGCTGGGGTCTCAACATCCGGTGGACGCTTTTTGATGGGTTCCAGACAAACCGGTCGATTCAATCGGCAATCGCCCAGAGGAGAAACGCGGAACTCTCTCTCTTGCAAACCGAGCGGAACATCAGTGTTGATGTGAAGAAGGCACTTCTGGATCTTGATGCAGCGAGAAAACAATACGATGCAAGTCTGAAGGGCCTGCAGTCCGCAACGCAGGATCGAAGGGTAGCGGAAGAGAAGTACAATCTTGGCTCTGGCACACTGGTCGATCTTCTCACGGCCAACGCCGGACTGGTCAATGCTCAAGCCAACAAAGTGAACGCAACATACAACTACATTACTGCATCCCGGAACCTTGATTACGTGATAGGGGAGAAGAAATACTAGGAGGAGTAATTCAAGGGGTCCACACTTTTTGAAGGAGTCATTTTCCATGGCAACGAACGGCAAGAAGTCAAAAAAGAAGCTCATCATTTTCTCCATCATCGGCGTAGTGCTGATTGTGCTCGTCTTGCTTGTGATCCTTGGAAGCAAACGGGACACGGTTCTGACGGTCCAGACGGAGAAGATCCAGCGGCGGACGATCACGCAGCTTGTCTCCGCCACGGGTAAGATCCAGCCCGAGGTACAGGTGAAGATCAATGCTGAGGTCAGCGGAGAGATTATTACTCTCGCAGTGCGTGAGGGTCAGCGTGTCGCGAAGGGGCAGCTGCTCGTTCACATCAAGCCGGATGCGTACGAGGCCGGCATGGATCGTGCACAGGCATCGATGGCTATGAGCGAGGCCAACCTGCTCAAAGCTGATGCCGAATACAAGCGCGTCTCGGAGCTGTTCTCCAAGAAGCTCGTATCGCAATCGGAGATGGACATTGCGAAGGCGACGTACCAGAGTGCGAAGGCGTCGAGCGATCAATCGGCGGCTTCTTTGAAGGAATCCAGGGTCACTTTCTCCAAGACGACGATCTATGCCCCGATGGATGGAATTGTCAGCCAGCTGGTTTCCGAACTCGGTGAACGCGTAAGCGGAAGTACCTTCACACAGGGCACTCAGATCATGACGATCGCAGACCTTTCGCGAATGGAAGCGCGCGTGGACGTCGGTGAGAATGACGTTGTTCTCGTGTCGGTCGGCGATACCGCGAAGGTTGAGGTTGATTCCTATCCGGACAGGAAATTCATTGGCACAGTGACCCAAATCGCCAACACTGCCAAGTCTCGTGGGCTCGGAACTCAGGACGAGGTCACGAACTTCGAAGTAAGGATTCGGGTGATTACACCCGAAGGCGTGCATTTCCGGCCAGGTATGTCGATGGCTGCTGATATTGAAACGCAGACGCATACAAACGTGCTGGCCGTACCGATCCAGTCTATTACCGTCCGTGCCCCTAAAGAGGAGAAGAAAGTTGAAGCTCCTGCAGAGGGAGAGGCGAAGTTGTCTGAAAATAAGGCGAAGAAAAAAGAGGAAGAGAAGCTCGATGAGGTGGTATTTGTTGTCGACAATGGCAAAGTGAAGACTGTTTCTGTCAAGCGTGGATTGAGTGACGACGCATACTACGAGGTCAAGGGAGAAAACATTGAAGGTGCTGAAGTGGTGTCCGGCCCCTTCAAGGCGATCAACCGGGATTTGGAAAACGGCTCGGTAGTAAAAGTGGAGAATAAGAACGTCAAACGAACCGGTGCGTCTGCTGAAGGAGAAAAGAAGTAAGGACACGAAAACGGATGAAACTACTAAGCTGGCTTGCATATTCTCTCGTCTTCACATCCTGGGCATCAGCGCAATCCCTTGATGAAGGAGTGGTCCTCCTCAACAAGGGAAAGACTGGCGAGGCAAAGTCCATCTTTGAGAGTGTCCTCAAGCAGAACGACAACAGCGGTGAGGCGCACTACCGGCTTGGCCTGATCTTCCTGATGCGTCAGTTCCGAAACGAGGACGACGCTGTCGATCATATGGAGCGAGCAGTGGAGATCAATCCGGCGAGCGCAGACTACCAGTACGGACTGGGTGCCGCATACGGGACGAAGGCGCAGAACGCAGGCGTCATCAAGCAGGCCTTCATGGCCCCCAAGATCAAGAAGGCGTTCCAGAGAGCTGTGGAACTCAATCCGAAACTTGTGGAAGCCCATATAGGATTGGCGCAGTACTATTGGCGGGCGCCGGGCATCATGGGCGGGGATATGGAAAAGGCATGGAAGGAAGCCGACGCAGTCATTGAGTTGGATGAAATCAGGGGTCGTCCCTTCAAAGCGAGCATCTACGTTTCCGAGAAAAAGAATACCGAGGCCGCCCAGGAGATCAAGACCCTTACGACCCACAGGCCCAATGAATGGCGGGCGTGGCGTGCCGCAGGATCGTTCTACCTGCAGAATCAGATGACGAATGAGGCGATCGAGTCTTTTGAGAAGTACACGGTCATGAGGCCGGACACTGCACATTCGTTTTATCTCCTCGCTCGGACTTATGTCCAGAAAAAAGATGCAGAGAAGGCCCTCGCACTTGCAAAGAAGTCATTGACGCTCGACAATGACTATATGCCTGCGATCAATATCCTTGCTCAGGCATACGAACTCAAAGGCCAGAAAAAAGAAGCACGTGAACAATACCAGCGACTCCTGACGATGGATCTGTCGCAAGATGAGAAAAAGAATTTCGAGAAGAAGGTCAACGAGCTTCAATAACAATTATCCACGAGGAAGGTCGGCATGCCCACAATCATCAGATTCAACAATATCACCAAGATCTATCACGTCGGTTCGGAAGACGTGCACGCTCTCGCGGGAGTCACCCTGGAGATCCAAAAGAACGAATATGTGGCGATCATGGGCCCTTCCGGATCCGGAAAGTCCACTCTGATGAACATTATCGGGTGCCTGGATACACCGACGTCGGGACTGTATGAGCTGAACACCCACAATGTGAGCGAAATGAACGACAACCAGCTTGCGAGGGTCCGCAACAAGGAGATTGGCTTCGTTTTCCAGACATTCAATCTGCTGGCCCGATCCGATGTTCTCCACAACGTTGAGCTCCCCCTCATTTATGGTGGTATAGGATCAAGCGCGAGAAAAAAGCTCGCGAGGGAAGCAATCGAGAGAGTTGGATTGACAGAACGAATCCATCACAAGCCGAATGAGCTCTCCGGTGGCCAACGGCAGAGGGTGGCAATCGCTCGCGCCCTGGTCACTCAGCCTTCCATCCTGCTCGCAGACGAGCCCACGGGTAACCTCGATAGCAAGACGGGCGATGAGATTATGGCGTTGTTCGACAAGCTTCAAAAAGAAGGAAACACCATCGTTCTGGTTACGCACGAAGAGTACATCGCGGAACACACGGACCGGATCATTCGTCTCCGGGATGGAAAGATCGAAACAGATCATGCAGTGCAGAACAAGAGAGTTGTTGACCTTACACATGCGCCGGGCTAAGAATGCGAAATTCCATTGGTGAGTTCCGTGAAGGGCTTTTGATCGCGTTTAACGCGATCAGAGCCAACAAGATGCGATCGGTCCTTACAGCGCTTGGCATCATCATCGGGATTGTCTCGGTGACCTTGATGGGGACGGCGATCGAAGGATTGAACCGCGCCTTCAACAAGAGTATCGCGATGATAGGAGCGGATGTCCTCTATGTTCAGAAATGGCCATGGGGCGGTGGCGGGGATTGGTGGAAGATCCGAAACCGACAGGATATCAGAATCCAGCAATCGAAAGCGCTCGAGAAGCAGGCAGAGCTTGCCCGGTCCGTTTCCCCGGCGACTGGCACCAGACGAAATGCAAAATACGGACGGAAGTTGCTTGAAAGTGTCACCATCGTCGGGACAAACGCCGAATTCCTTCAAACCACAGGTGTGAATGTAGCATTCGGCAGATTCTTCACACCTATGGAATCTGATGGAGGAAGACCGGTGTGTGCCATCGGGTCGGAGATTGCCGCGAATCTCTTCCCGAACGAAAACCCGATCGGAAAAACGATAAAGCTCGGGGCCGGAAATTTCAGGATTGTGGGTGTACTCGAAAAACAGGGAAGTTTCTTGGGATTGGAGAGCCTGGACAATCGCGCGTACATCCCGATCAACAGATTCTTCAAGGAATTTGGCAACCGCCGCGGCGGGATTCAGATCATGGTGAAAGCAATTTCGATCAAGGACCTTGACGAAGCGAAGGAAGAAGTCCGGGGCATTATGCGCAAGGCCCGGGGAGTTCGCCCCAAACAGCCCGACGATTTTGCCATCAACCAGCAGGATATTCTCATTCAGACGTTCAACACGATCGGTGTCGTCATCGCCGGTGTCGGACTCTTCATCACAGGTCTCTCGCTCTTCGTTGGCGGGATTGGTATCATGAACATCATGTTTGTCTCAGTCACGGAAAGAACGAGGGAGATCGGCATTCGGATGGCAATCGGAGCTCCGAGGCGGACAATTCTGCAGCAGTTCCTTATGGAATCTGCGGCTCTGTGCTTGCTGGGGGGGATCATCGGGCTTGCGATTGCATTTCCCCTCAGTCTTATTATCGACACAATTCTTCCAACGGCAATGCCGTTGAGCATTGTTGCAGTCGCAATCCTTGTTTCGTTGTTTGTCGGAGTTGTTTCCGGATTCTTGCCGGCGTACCGTGCCTCCCGGTTGGATCCTGTTGATGCACTTCGATACGAATGACCCTAACCATTCACTGAGAGCGGACAAAAAAAGTGCTTATCGCCGAGATTATCAAAATGGCGCTCAACGCCATCAGGATGAACAAACTACGGTCGACCCTGACATTGCTGGGCGTCGTGGTCGGAGTGTTTTCTATCATCGGTGTTATGACTGCGCTCCAGGTTCTGCAGAATAGCATCGAAAGCGGTTTGAGCTCATTGGGCGCGAATACCTTTCAGATCGAGAAGTTTCCAAGGATGTTCGTCGGCGGTCACGCCGCATGGGAGAAATACCGCCATCGCAAAGACATCACGCTCGATCAGGCTGAATTCGTTGTGGCTCGCGTGAGGACTGCACAGTATGCAGCCATCGAATCCGGTAACTGGGGGCAGACCATCCAGACCCTCTCAGGCCTTAAGACAAATCCCAATGTCCAGGTGTATGGAGAAGTGCCGGATGGAATTCCGACGAACAATTGGACGATCAAGGAGGGACGATCCTTGACCGACAATGAACAGACCTACAGCAGCAACGTTGTCATTCTCGGACAGGAAGTCGTGAAGAAGCTGTTCCCGCTCGGAAGTGCCTTGGGTCAGGATGTCAAGATCGGCAATGACCGGTATACCGTGATTGGTGTGTTTGAATCGAAGGGGTCTGCGATGGGTGGGGACAGCGACAACATGGTTGTGATTCCCCTGAGTAAGTTCCTGAATGAGTTTGGAAAGCAGCGCTCGCTACACATCATGGTCAAGGCCAAATCACCGGAAGTCTACGACCAGTGCATGGAAGAGGCGCGTATGGCGCTTCGGGTCGTGCGGAAAGTCGATCCCGGCAAGGAAGACGACTTTGAGATTTTCTCCAATGAATCGCTCATCTCTACGTTCAACGACTTCACCAAATACGTGAAGATGGGAGTTGGCTTCATCAGCTTTATCTCGCTTCTCGCGGCGGGCGTCGGGATCATGAATATCATGCTGGTTTCGGTAACCGAGCGGACGAAAGAGATTGGCCTGAGAAAATCGGTGGGGGCGAGAAAAGGGAATATCCTGAGCCAGTTCATCACGGAGGCGGTTGTCCTGTGTCAGATTGGAGGCATCATCGGGATTGGATTGGGCATTCTGGGGGGGAATCTTGCGGCGGTTGCATTTTCGCTCCCGGCAGTCTTCCCCGTGGATTGGGCGCTCATCGGCTTCGCGCTCTGTGCCTTTATTGGACTCGTGTTTGGTGTGTATCCCGCATGGAAAGCAGCGAATCTTGACCCGATCGAAGCGCTGCGCTACGAATAATCGCAGCATCGATGGTTGAAATGAAAAGGCCGAACGGCGTTTGACGTTCGGCCTCGGTTTTTCTATGAGAAGGGGAGTATTATGGTCTGGCTGCCATGATCCCTTTTATCTTCTCGTGCAGCTCCTCGACGTCGAATGGCTTGGTCATGTACCCTGCAGCGCCGAGCTGTGTTGCGCGTTCGACGGATGCCCGGTCGTCCATGATCGTCAGAAAGAGAACGGGAATCTTGCTGAACTCAGGGAGCTTCTGCAGAGCCTCAAAGAACTCGAAGCCGTCCATCTGTCCCATCTTCACATCTGAAACAATCACGTCTGGTTTGAAGTCCCGAACGACCTTGAGACCTTCGACGCCGTTGAAGGCAATTCGCACCTCGTATCCTTCATCCCGAAAATATGTTTGGACGATTCTGACAAGCTCTTCTTCGTCTTCGACCAGCAGCAATTTCTGCGTTGTTTCCATACGATTCCCCTCCTCCAGTGTACGTTATGCCTTCATCCGTTTCCCTTTTTCTTCTTCCGAAAAGATCCAGCCAACCAGCTTCCCAGGATCGATTTCCTTGAAAGACTCCCAGTAAGCGCTGTTGCGGAGTTGACGCGAAGAGGTCTCTCCCTCGGGTATCTTCTGGACATCATCCACGATGATCTGGAATCGTGATTTCCAATGTTCCATGTTTTTCGTGCGCAAATCAACCCATCCGTCGTGAGCCCAGGCGTTGAGCGATTTCTCAGTGATTTTCAGCTCGTTTTCGCCCCGGTATGGCGGTATCTTGATCTTCGGTCCGCGTAGGAGGGTCTTTCCATCCGGAAGAAGGATTGGAATCCCGATGGAAATGATCTGAGATCGCACTTGTGCATTCTCCCTCAGGAGAGAATCCAACCTGGCGGAAATCGCCTTCGCTGTCGTTTTGACAACCTCGTTGACGCTGCCATAGGCAAGCTTTAGCAAATATGCTTCGTACAGCAGCTTTGACAGTCGGGGGGGGCCAAGGAATTCGAATGCGATGCTCTGTGTCTTGTGCTTCTGTTCGAGCCGCTTCATCTCCTGCAAGGCAGCCTCGAACATGAATCCGGCGCGGTACGTCGGTGCAAGCGTCGCGTTGTCGAGTGCATTGATGATGTCGTGCCCGGTGTTGCCGCCTTTGATTTCATACAACACAGACTCGGCGATCTCCTCGGGAGTCACAAACTCCATTTGGCCGGGAGTCGAAATAGCCTCGAATTCTCCGCGGGAGAACACTCCATTCTCGCCGGTGTCGATGAAGACCGAGTGTAACGTCTGGTGCGTCGGTTCGACGAAGATCCCGTCATCGAGCAGCTTCAGTGTGTTCGTGAGCTTGGTCCCTTTGTCCGGCGGGCAATCGATCAAGTCGATGACTTCGCCGCGCTTCTTGATCTCACCAAAGCCTATCTTCTTCCACGCAATTGCAGCAGTCGGCTTGATTTCCTTCGTGATGGGGGCGTCCGGAGTCCGGCCCATAAGGAAGAGCAGCATCGTATGAGCACCGGCGACGGCGGATTTGCTGAGAAGCACGCTTGATGGACGCTCCTCACTGTGCGTATACGGAATGTTGAGCCCCATTCCCCCCGTTCCGCTGGTCCCGATCTTGACGTACGTCGTCGTCCCGACCAATTGCATAGTCCTGTAGAGAATCTGGACGTGTCGGATCAGCTGCGGTATGTAGAGCGCGGCAAGCAATCGCTCAGTCTGGTCGAAGACGTCCGACTCCTTCCCGGCTTTCGCGCTCCTGATCGCCTTTCGGACCTCGCGTGCCGTATGAAAAATATCCTGGTACGCGATGCCCGTGGCAGAATTGATGCAGTCAACCACGATATCGGGTTTGAATTTGTTCAGAAGCTGGTAGATCGAAGAGCGCTCCAGGGCCGGCATGCTCAGTTCATCGAGCAGGTCATCGATGAGCATCCCCCTCGACCCAACATTCTGGAGGATCTCGTCCCTCGGTGTGTCTTTCAAGACATGGCGGACGAAAATATTCCCCCACCATGGGATGAAGAAATTCTTGCCCGCTTGCGGGTATTCGCGTCGCATCGTCTCCACCGCCTCCTTTGCTTCTTGTTCGAGCAGGGAGGTGACAATGATACGCTTCGGCTTTTCCGGCATCATTTGACGGCAGACGGCAGAGCCTACAAGGCCCCAGCCTCCAAGTACCAAGACAGATTTGTTCTGGATGTCCATAGGATTTGATTGACTAAGTGATGAAGCGGAATCGAATTTGGGTATTTCAGACTTTTTCTACAACACAGGCTGTCCCGTAAGCGAGAACCTCAGATACGCCCGCCATGATTTCGGTTGCATCGTAGCGGAATCCGATCACCGAGTTGGCGCCGATGGCGGCGGCATGCTGGATCATCAATTCGAATGCATCGCGCCGCGTTTGTTCGCAAAGCTCGGTATACAGGGTGATGTTCCCGCCGAAGAGTATTTGGAGCCCGGCGCCGATATTGCCGAACACCGAGCGTGAACGGACGATGATTCCCCGAACGACGCCCATGCTCTTCACAATCCGGTATCCATCAAGTTGAAAGTTCGTGGTGACAAGTGAGTGATCCATTATCTATACCTTCGATCGTAAGTGAATAATCTGAGGAAGAAACTCCGGGACCATCGAGACAATGGCCATCCGGGCAACACGGGCAGCTTGATCGTGGAGCCATGATGAACCTGCGTCATCGATGGGCCAACCTGGCTTTCAGGATCTTTTCCACTGTTTCGTAGTAAAGATCAACCTGACGTTGGTACTCTTCTCCGCTACCGGGTCCTTTGAATCCTTCATGAATATACTGCACGATGCCATTCCGGTCCACGAAGATCGTGGTTGGGTATGCGAAGAAATTATTGAGCTGCGAACGGATGCGAGTCTCGACATTCGCATTGTCAAGAGAGCCACAGAACAACACAGGGAACGTAATA